>Ga0307942_1000355_pt1 | contig 30740 bp, 37 predicted proteins | sample OrgLakmetagen175_FD_201846 | JGI IMG/M metagenome (GOLD analysis project Ga0307942, IMG submission 201846) | Saline water microbial communities from Organic Lake, Antarctica - #175 | ecosystem: Environmental > Aquatic > Non-marine Saline and Alkaline > Saline | place: Antarctica: Organic Lake... | reverse complement strand
TGTGTGCGTGTGTGTGTGTGTGTGCGTTAGAGTGTGTGTATGTGTGTGTATATTTGTGTATGCGTGTGTGTGTGTGTGTGTGTGTGTGTGTGTGTGAGGAGGGCCCGGCGTCCATATCGGAGAATCGGAGGGTTTGAATAAAAGAATTTGATATCATTTTACTCATTTGCTCATGATTCGGAGAAATTCGGAGACTTTTCAGAGCGGTTGGAATCGCATTTTTCCATTTCTGAGTTACAAGAATATAATTGAGTGAATGAGTACAATCGCGTAGTTGTAATTGCGGGCAATAGGTAGTTACAGCATGGAAAGCTATTTGCAGGCAATTTAGTGCTCCCAGCATGCAGCAGCTCGGACAGAGGAATGCAAAGATGCTCGGCAGCAGGGGAGCAGCTCGAGCACTGGCTGCCATTCGCCCCTTCAGCAGTTCCTCCTCTAGCAGCAGCAATTCTGGTGCCGGGAGGCTTGCAGGCCGCAACATTTTCGAGCTAAGGGCAGTGCCGCAGGCGAATGCGGCCACCACCAGCGTGGAGGAGGTCCAGGCAGCCTCGCCTCCCACCAGCCACAACAACAAGGCAGCACCCACCCCCTCCTCCCCCCCAGCACAGGAAGCCTTCATCTCCCTGCCCACCAGTGATGAGTCTGACACGCTGCTGCGGATTAGGCACAGCGTGAGTGGATGGCTGTAGTGCGAGGAGAGCATTGCGAGGGTGGTTGGTGTTAGGGGGCGCGGAAAATGACACCCTCTTACTGACACAAAATGTTGATACACGAAGACACGTTCCTACCTTTTCCCCCTCCTGGATGATCCTGCAGAGTGCCCACATGATGGCCATGGCCGTGCAGAAGCTGTACAAGGACGCACAGGTCACCATTGGGCCCTGGATTGACCGCGGCTTCTACTACGACTTTGACCTCAAGGAACCCCTGACAGAGAAGGAGCTGAAGCAGATTAAGAAGGAGATGCAGAAGATAGCCAGGGCCAAACTGCCCTTTATCAGAGAAGACGTGAGTGGTTAGGGGCGTGTCTTGCACTGGGGCGCTTGTGCACAAATACGCATACGCACATATGCATTCACACACATACGCACATGCACATACATATGCACGCTCCTTGCACACCACACACAAATGTCCACACACACATACATCACATACATACACAAAACATACTCACACACACACACGCATACACACACCCATGCACGTATCCTTACACGCACGCATGCACAAATATGTGCACTCCCACATTCATACATACGCATGTACACGTGCTTTCACGCATACGCATCTGCTTATCTGCATGTACATGCCAAAACAATTCAAACAGTTACGTATTCAACACGTCACGTACACAAGGACAGCAAAAACAAATATGCATACGTATCCTGCACATTCCACAGATGCCAATTACGTTCTTCTCTGCTGCCCACACATTCACTCAAACACACAAGCAAAACCACACACACTCACTCACACACGAACACACACGAACACAGGTGAGCAAGGAGGAGGCAGAGCGCCGCATCAAGGAGATCAATGAGCCCTACAAGCTGGAGATCTTGGAAAGCATCCTTGCCCGCACGCCAGACGCAAACATCACCATCTACCACATCGGAGAGAAAGACCATCCCATGCACTGGTGCGTTTTTGTCGGGCACCACATCGCTGGGAACGGCTCTCAACGAGCATTTTTGTTTGTGCTGGAACTAGAAAGTAAGGCACTCTTTCAGAGAGGGGCTCCTTATGAGTGTGTGTATGTGTGTCTGTGTTAGTAATGCACCCCTTAGAAAGGGCTCCAAATGAGTGTGAACGCTGGTCAGGTACTTGGACTAAGGTTCGCGTCATTCCATGCACTTATGTGAGTGCAAACTGATCTGCCCGGCTCTATTTGCCTCTCCCATTGTGCACTGGTACCAGTGGGAACTCAGTGAGGCTCGTGATCTAAATCGAATTGAATGTGAGCAGGCACGAGCCAGCCAGGAAAAACAACAACCACACCTCACCTATATTTCTCATGCATCTCTCATGTGCCATGGAAGCCAGTACAAACTGTTTTGTCATCAGCACTGTCTTGCGACATTAGCACCATGGATGTCAACAAAAACGTCACTGTCTTCAAGACAGTGTCTTGTATCTTCAGCACAACAATAACCCACGCAAACAGCAACCGCCATCTTGTGTTGCGAGCACCACAGTAGTGGGCAAAAACACCACTGGATGTTTTTCTTTTAGTCAGACTCAGAGACAACATCCAGTGGTGTTTTTGCTCACTAATGTGGTGCGCCGTCTCTGACTGACTCCCACCACTCAGGGACCACTGGATGTCTCTCAGTCAGACCCCCTGCAGGTGGGACTTAAGTGCTGGGCCCCACGAAGAGAAAACTGCGGACCTCCACAAAAACTGTACTATTATTATTAACTCTGTGCAGGTGGGACTTAAGTGCTGGGCCCCATGAAGAGAAAACCACGGACCTCCACAAAAACTTCACTATTTTTTGTAACTTTGTGCAGGTGGGGCTTGAGTGCTGGGCCCCACGATGAGAAAACCGCGGACCTCCACAAAAACTGTACTATTTTTTGTAACTCTGTGCAGGTGGGACTTAAGTGCTGGGCCCCATGAAGAGAAAACCACGGACCTCCACAAAAACTTCACTATTTTTTGTAACTTTGTGCAGGTGGGGCTTGAGTGCTGGGCCCCACGAAGAGAAAACCGCGGACCTCCACAAAAATTGTACTATTATTATTAACTCTGTGCAGGTGGGACTTGAGTGCTGGGCCCCACGAAGAGGAAACTGCGGACCTCCACAAAAACTGTACTATTTTTTGTAACTCTGTGCAGGTGGGACTTGAGTGCTGGGCCCCATGAAGAGAAAACCACGGACCTCCACAACAACTGTATTCTTTTTTGTAACTCTGTGCAGGTGGGACTTGAGTGCTGGGCCCCACGAAGAGAAAACCGCGGACCTCCACAAAATCTCCACTATTTTTTGTAACTTTGTGCAGGTGGGACTTGAGTGCTGGGCCCCATGAAGAGAAAACCACGGACTTGCATGAAAACTCCACTATTTTTTGTCGCTCTGTGCAGGTGGGACTTGTGTGCTGGGCCTCACGTAGAGAAGACCTCGGACCTCAATATGGACGCCATCAAGCTTGAGTCGGTGGCAGGCGCGTACTGGCGAGGGGACGAGAACCGCGCGATGCTGCAGGTAGGTCTTCGTGTCTAATTGCTGACTGTTGTTGAGGCTTGGTGGGGCTTAATACAGGCTAAGCCACTGGAAGTGAAGTCCAAGGGCACTGCTGCAGGTAGGTTTTCGTGTCTAATTGCTGACTGTTGTTGAGGCTTGGTGGGTAACGGAGGCTCTTTGAAGGATGGAGCAGAGGCCTTTATGCTGTTCCTGCGTGTCGCGCCGCTCAGCTGGTTCTTTGGTCTAGTTTACTCACTTAATACAGGGCTCGAGCCAGTGGAAGTGGAGGCCAAGGCCACGAAATACGCACGATGCTGCAGGGTTCACTAGTTGGTGCTTGTTTAAAGGGGTCTTCTTATTACAATAATGACAGCACAGCTTGAACAGTGGAACTGAAACTGATCGACTACATTTGTGGAGGCAGGGTTGAGGGAGGAGTACCCACGCCGGCCTGTGCTCCAAGGTTGCATCACTCCCTGGCGTTTCAACCATCATTTCTGTGCACCGTGTTTACGGCACTGCCTAAAAGAATCGAGAGCAGCTTGAGGCCTGTGTCACGCTCAGCTGGTACATTTCCTGATGCTGAAGCTCTAAATTGACTGTTTTTTTTGTGCAGCGTATTCGTGGCATTGTTGGGTGAAGCCAGGAGCAGCTGCGGGCCTACTTCAAGCTCATCCATAAACCCACTCCGTCCCTGACATTTGAGCTAGAATACTGTCTGTGTTTCTTGTGCAGCGTATTTATGGCACTGCCTGGGAGACCCCGGAGCAGCTGCAGGCCTACATCAAGCTCAAGGAGGAGGCTGCAAAGAGAGACCACCGCAGATTAGGGAGGGAGCTGGACCTGTTCAGTTTGCAAGAGACAGCAGGTGGGTGTGTGGTCGGGTGTGGGGGTCGGGTTTGGGTGTGCGCGTTTGTGTGTGTGTGTGTGTGTGTGCGTGGGTGTATGTGCGTGTGCATGTGCTTTTGTGTGTGTGTGCGTGTGTGAGAGGTCCTCATCGTGTCCTGCCTGCTGTCATTATCGTAACGGAAACCTGCACTGCATATATGCCTTGTCTCACTATTTCAGCGAGCCACGCACCTACCATCCACCCTCCCACAGGTGGAGGCTTGGTAACGGAGGCCTGCACTGTAATGGATGCATTGCCTCACTATTTTAGCGGGCCACACACCTACCATCCAACCTCCCACAGGTGGCGGCTTGGTGTTTTGGCACGGGAACGGAGCGATGATCCGCCACCAGATTGAATCCTTCTGGAAGGACCTGCACATGCAGCAAGGCTACCAGCTCGTGTACTCCCCACACGTGGCCAAGATCGACCTGTGGAAGACGAGCGGCCACTTTGACTTCTACAAGGAGAGCATGTTTGACCAGATGCAGGTGAGCCTCACAGGAATGTTTGAGCAGATGCATGTTTGACCAGAGTGCAGGTGAGCCTCGGAAGAATGTGAAAGTGTGCCCATGCGTGTGTGCGTAAGTTTCTGAGTGGGTGTGTGTTTGAATGTGTTTGTGTGGGTGTGCATTGTAGGGCTTTAGGGCTACTTATAGGGTTGGCCAGAACCATATACGGTTTATATACCGTATTTTTGGCAGGGAAATCACCAAATATACGATCATATACGGTGTATACATACGATTCTGGCCAATCCTAGCTACTTGGAGTCAGAGGCATATTCAGGGAGTGCGAGGTTTGGGCGTGGCAATTTTTTTTTACACAAGGCGTCGCCTTAAGTACCATGTGACTTAATACTACATTCACACGTCAGCAGTGTGAGAGGGCTGCCATCTTAATTGTGCTGTTTTGCCAATGCGCTCCCTTGCATTTGGCGTAAGAACAGCGGCTAAGACTTTCCAGAAACAAGTACCTTGAATTGCAGTACACATTTTTCTCAGACAATTACCTCATATTCACACTACTCCAGATTAAGGATGAGGGCTACCTTTATAAAAGACTCTTTAACAACAAGTACCTTTAAGTGCAGCAGTGCACCATCCTCTTGAACAACGACCTTGTCCTCACTTGTATGTTCTCAAATTCACTGCAGGGTGAGGACAAGTGCTACCTTTATAAAGCCTTTTTAAAACAAGTACCTTTAAAATACAGCAGTACACAGTGTGTGTGTATGTGTGTGTGTGTTTGTGTGTGTGTGTGTGTGTGCGCGCCCCTTAAACAACGACCCCATTCTTACGAGTACGTCCTCACACTCACTGCAGGATGAGGATGAGGGCTGCCTTCATAAAAGCGCACAAACCTTTACATTTGCTGCCAGTCAAAAAGACTACCATGATTACCATGTCAAGCACTCATCTGTTAGCACATACGTACACACCTCGCTGCAGATTGAGGATGAGGAGTGTACCAGATTAAGCTGTCACTCATCTGTTAGCACATACGTACACACCTTGCTGCAGATTGAGGATGAGGAGTACCAGATTAAGCCCATGAACTGCCCCTTCCACGTCGGCATCTACAAGGAAGGCTTCTACAGCTACAAGGACCTTCCCATTCGGCTAGCTGAGCTGGGCACGGTCTACAGGTGCGTGGCTGTGTGTGTGCGTGCGTGCATGTGTGTATGTGTGTGTGTTTGTGTGTGTCCAAGCGCTTATGCATGTGTACTACAAGGACCTTCCTATCCGGCTAGCGGAGCAGGGCAGGGTCTACAGGTGCGTGTGTGTGCGTGCTTGTTTGCTTACGTGCGTATGTGCTTTGCGCATGCTTCAGGGTGCATGGTTATTCACGTGTGCGTGTGTTTGTGCATGACCTAAAGTGTACATGCCTGTATGCATGCGCGCAAGTGTATGTGTGTTCACGTGTTAGGATGCGTGTTTGTCTGTTACTTTGTGTACGTGTGTGTATGGCTAAAGTCACAGTTAGATATAAGTGGAAGAGCACTTGCAGTAGTATGCAGGGAAGTGGAGCTAAGATATTTCTGATGCTACAAAAAAAGCAAAACTTTCCCAAATCTTACATCGTCGTGCCTGTCAATTCATGTGTTTTGTGGCTGGCAGTGGCTTTATTCGGCCATCCTTATTTTTGCCTGTGCATGCGTGTGTGTGTGTGTGTGTGTGTGTGTGTGTGTGTGTGTGTGTGTGTGTGCGCGCGTGCACGCATGTTAGTGTTTGTGTGTGTTTGTGTGTCAAACAAGCATGTCCCTTCAAAGTCCTCAGGCAAAGCAAATAATAAAAAGAAAAAAAGAAGCACTACAGTGAAACATCTCTGAATGATTTATGCCCTTGCACACAAGTATTACGCTCTAACGAATGGAAAAAACAATAATTGAGCACACATGCATCGTCCATGTCAGCTTGGGCAGGCCGTAGCTTCTCTTATAACAAAGCCACATTTTCAATTCAGGACTCACAACATTTAGAAGCACAGCCCCTTGACTTACGCGTTGATGTCACCTTACGTGTAGCTAGGAGCGATCAGGGACGTGTAGCTATGAGCGATCAGGGACGTGTAGGCATGAGCGATCAGGGACGTGTAGGCATGAGCGACCAGGGACGTGTAGGTAGAGCAATCAGGGACGTGTAGGCATGAGCGATCAGGGACGTGTAGGCATGAGCGATCAGGGACGTGTAGGTATGAGCGATTAGGGAACTGTAGGCATGAGGGGACGTGTAGGTATGAGCGATCAGTGACCATGCACGGCTTTTTCAGAGCGCTTGGCTTCACCCCCCTTGTTTGATGTCGACTTCACCGTGCTCGTAGGTATGAGCGATCAGGCACGATGCACGGCTTATTCAGAGCACGTGGCTTCACCCAAGATGACGGCCACATCTTCTGCCTCCCCGACCAGATCTCCGCAGAGATTGTGGGAGTGCTGAATCTCATGGAGCAGGTGCTGTCGACCTTTGGGTTCTCTCAGTACGAGGTCAACTTGTCGACACGGCCAGAGAAGTCTGTAGGTGGGTGTGAGGTGCCGAACCTTCAGGCTGTAGGGTTTATCAAGCAGGTAAAAACTGCCAACTTGCAAACAAGCTGCTGTCATGGGTTGATGCTAGGGTTGGCCAGAACCGTATAATTACACCGTTTATGACCGTATATTTTGTGATTTCCCTGCCAAACATACCGTACACACACCTTATACGTATAGTTCTGGCCAACCCTAGTTGTTGCCTTAACGTCTACGCCAAATCCCTTTAGGCTATAGGTTTCATGAAGCAGGTGAAAACCGCCAAGGCAGCAAACGAGCAGCTGTCATGGATTGTTTCCTGTACGCCCACACCAATTTCTGACTCCTATGACTGACGCAAGAGACACCAATTTCTGACTCCTATGACTGACGCAAGAGACACCAATTTCTGACTCCTATGACTGACGCAAGAGACACCAATTTCTGACTCCTGTGACTGACGCAAGAGACACCAATTTTTGACTCCTATGACTGACGCAAGAGAAGCCTGTTTTCATGTTGGTCGCCTGGACATCATTCCTGCATGTCATCACAAAAGCATCTGTGCTGTTTAGAAGCCTGTGATGAGATTACAAGCAATGGATCAACCACCTTACTGTGCTGGTGAAAACTATTCTGCTGAGGCTTCGCAGTAATTGCATACACTTCGCACACAATTTTGTACAACTGTGTATCACCATAGCCTGTGATGAGATTACAAGCAATGGATCAACCACCTTACTGTGCTGGTGAAAACTATGCTGCTGAGGCTTCGCAGTAATTGCATACACTTCGCACACAATTTTGTACAACTATGTATTACCGTAGCCTGTGATGAGATTACAAGCAATGGATCAACCACCTTACTGTGCTGGTGAAAACTCTGCTGCTGAGGCTCCTTGGGTTTCGGCGTGCATTTAGATCCATCTCTCCTCTGTACTTCCATCGCCTCTGCTTTCCAGCAACCCTCCTGGCATTATCACGCATTACATGGTCACGTGTATAACTCACAAAATTGTATTTTCATGTGGCAATTGACGGCAGGTGGCAACAACTTCTGGCATTTTCTGCAGGAAGTTTTTAACTTTAATCCGTGCATTATGTCATTTCTGCCTAATCGTTGCTCGTTGCGCAGGTGACGACAACTTCTGGCAGATTGCAGAGAGTTCTCTGGTGGAGGCCTTAGATTCTAAAGGCTGGTCTTATCAGGTAAGGCTCGTTTTTCCAGCCACACCGCTTGCTTATGTCTACTCCAGGCTACCGGTTTTCCAGGGGGAAGCGGTATTTTCCTCTTGCAAGCAGGCAGAAGGTCGTTGCTCTCGCGTAGTTCAGGTGCACAGAATCTCGTAGTCGTGGGCTCCATCGTAGGTAGCTGCAGGTTTTGGTAGTTGTGGCCAATGATGGTTTGCCATTGCTCCACATAGCTCAGGTGCACAGGTGCACATATTTTTGTAGATGTGGGCTCCATCGTAGGTATCGTAGGTAGCTGCAGGTTTTGGTAGTAATGGACAGTGATGGTTTGCAAGCCGTTGCTCTCACGTAGTTCAGGTGCACAGGTGCACATATCTTTGTAGAGAAAAATACCCCCCCCTGCAGCCGTGCAAAGCCCGTGCGCGACGAACTCGCGTCCGTCGTATTTTAGCGTGGTCTCGCTTCCGTTGTATTTCAGCGTGGTCCAAGCGAATGGCCCCCATAGTAAACTCCATCGTTTACAATATAGCTGCCAGCTTCAGCTGTGAAAAGGGGTTTTACAGGCAGTTATAAAATTTTGCAGTTCTATTTTCCAGGTACATGTCCGAGTTGCAGTGATATGTATAAGTTGCATATAAGTTGCAGTTGTAGGTACAAGTGTAAGTTGCAGATGCAATTGCAAAGACCAGGTCACGGTCTTTGTATTACCACGTACACAAATAAGTTGCCTAAGCCACCTGCAAAGTTAGGTCACAGGGCATGTACTACTTGAACAGGCCACCTGCAAAGCCAGCTATTATATTCAGGTGTTACATCAGTGCTTACTGCTAAAACATTGGACCTACAGCCTTCTTGTTCACTGATGTTGTAAGGAACCCAGTTCTGTGTCGCCTGTGCACAGCATAGCCACCTGACACTGTCTATTGCGATCACAGATAGACGAAGGGGGAGGTGCCTTCTACGGCCCCAAAATTGACCTCAAGATCCAAGATGCCATCGGCCGAAAGTGGCAGTGCTCGACTGTACAACTAGACTTCAACTTGCCACAAAGGTGAGAGCTGTGTGGTGTGTGCTGGCTTGTGTGGTGTGTACTGGCTTGTATGCTGGCTTGTACAACCAGACTTCAACTTGCCACAAAGGTGAGAGCTGTGTGGTGTGCGCTGGCTTGTGTGGTGTGTACTGGCTTGTGGTCAAGCCAGTGTACAAGGCAGTGATATGTGCCTGTCTGTATGTGCCTGTACCTCAATTGCTGCATGAGTGTGTGTGTGTGTGTTCGTGTGCTGCAGGTAAGTGTGTGTGCGCATGTTACATCAGCCCTGTTTAAGCACACTTGATATTGTGGAACTTGCTTACCATTAATGTTGTCGCACTGTGTCAGAATCACGCCTTCCACATGCAAAGCAGGCTATTTAAAAATCGGAGTGTGTGTGGTGCTTGCTGGAGCAGTTCATACCAATAAGACTTAGTAGTGAAGTCCTTAGCCGATGCACACACACACACACACTCTCACACACACACACACACACGTCCGCTCAGCATAGCACCGTGAGGTCGCAATGACACAACGCCTGCCCTGCACTGCGGATGCGCACAGATTCAACATGACCTACGTAGACGAAGAGAACAACAGGCAGCGACCCATCATGATTCATCGTGCCATTTTTGGCAGCATCGAGCGCTTTTTCGGCATCCTCATAGAAAACTACGCAGGCGCGTTCCCCCTGTGGATGGCACCCACTCAGGTTAGTGCAAGATGTGTGCGTGTGCGTGTGTATGTGTGTGTACGTATGTGTGAGTGTGTGTGAGAGTATGAGGACACTAGACCTTTGCTTGCAAGAAAGATGGCGCAAAAAAGCCTCTGTTCTGTGTGTACTTGGCTTCTGTAGTCAGGGTGAGCTGCTCTGAAAGACGCGTGGTTGTGGTAGTGGGTCGTTGTGCACTCATTTGCTGTGTCAGCAGGGTTGGTCCTTGTCTTCTCGCGGCACTTGGCAAGCGGAGATGAAGAGCCACAGCTCGTGTTGTCATCATAACATTCTTTGCTCGGCACTTGGCAAGCCGAGATGAAGAGCCACAGCTCGTGTTTTCATCATAACATTATTTGCTCGGCATTGGCAAGCCGAGATGAAGAGCCACAGACTGTGTTGCCATCATAACATTCTTTGCTCGGCACTTGGCAAACCGAGATGAAGAGCCACAGCTCGTGTTTTTATCATAACATTATTTGCTTGGCATTGGCAAGCCGAGATGAAGAGCCACGGCTCGTGATTTTATCATAACATTCTTTGCTCGGCACTTGGCAAGCCGAGATGAAGAGCCACAGCTCGTATTTTTATCATAACATTATTTGCTCGGCATTGGCAAGCCGAGATGAAGAGCCACGGCTCGTGATTTTATCATAACATTCTTTGCTTGGCACCTGGCAAGCCAAGATGAAAAGCCATAGATTGTGTTGCCATCATAACAAAGGTGTACAGTTGACCAAGACCATGTACTTACAGTATGATGACGTCTGGTTCATTTGACAACGTTGGCAGATTTCACATTGACACAATAATAACCGCTACAAAGTACCCAGACCGTGTTGCCAGGCATGTTTTGTGTCATAAGTCACTAAAAAATTTTCATCTTCCTTCCTTCCACCGAACTCCTTGAAGCTCAGCGACTGGTGTACTCTCTATCAGACGGAGGAAGTTTACCAACTGAGTGGCACGGATTTTGATGTCAGGCAGCCTGGGACATGATGCAGCTAGCATTTTTTTTGCTGGACTTCCTGGGATGCGTACAATCATGCATGCGTACATTCCAGTTGCATAATCACTGTGCAAAAATATCACTTGCCCCCTCCGTGGCTAGGTGTGGCTGGAAAATAAATCAAATGCATCCAGTTGTCTGCCCTCTTGTTCCCTGTATGCTTACTTTAAGCTTGCCTGTAAGTTGTGCTTTGCAGATGCTGACCACAAACGACGTAGTCATTACAGCATTTCAATCCTAACCCCACCCTGTCAAACCCAACAATTCTGGTACGGCTGCAAAACGTGGATAACAGGGTTGCTTAAACACACGTCTTTATTCCCACCATCATGTGCCTGAATTACCTACACCCAAATTGTGCAGGTTCTGCTGCTGACCATGAACAGTACAGTCACTTAAAACATGTACAAAGAATGTATTGATCATTTCCACACTGTGAAACCTACTTCCAAACGTGCAGGTTCGGCTACTGACCATGAACGATGAGGTTAACGTGTACGCCCAAGAAGTAGCGGCAGGCATGCGCAAGCAGGGCATTCGTGTCAAGGTGGAGGGGGGTGCATCCATGATGAAGCTCATCCGCAATGCCAGCACCGCCAAGACGCCCGTCATGTGTGTCGTCGGGAAGCAGGCAAGTCACACACACACACACACACACACAGACACACACACAGACACACACACACATACACACATGCTGACATGGATGCTTGCTTGGCCGTGAGCATTCCTGGACTGACAATTTTAGGAGCGATGGACCCTGCCTGCTTGTGAAGCGACGTGCCTGCGCAAGTTGTTATCTGTGTGTTGCATGCTGCAGGCGCTGCACACTTGCTAGTCATAAGCCCGCATGAGTTAAGGCTAGTGCAAAGATGATGCATGGCTGTGCCATCGTATTACATACATACATGGTGCCATCATACGATGCATGGTCGTGCCATCTACACCTGAAGTCACACCTGATTGTGTGTGCTCATGTGTGCAGGAGGCCGAGAACAAGTCTCTCAGTGTGCGGCTACTTGGGAACGTGGATCTGGGGGTGATGCCCCATGAGGAGGTTTCATCACGCCTTTTGGCAGCCATCGCCTCCAAAGGCAGCTTTTGAGGTTTCCTCTGAACTCAAACTTGGCTTGAGCTGACACTGAAACACTTGTCGGTCAAAATTTGCATTGTTTTTATGCCCACTTTTCCTTCTGTACTTTTATTCCTGAAAGAGAAGCTTTCCAAACCGTTCTTTCTGGTTTAGACATGTACCATGTCGATAATTAGTGATTGTAATTGGCTCAGGTAGTAGCTCGGCAGTGACATCCGTTCCTCCCTACGCTATTCAAGTGTACTAATTTTCTATAAGGTGTAAACACTACCGGCCAGAAATTGTTGTTGTTTATGCACCACCCAATGGACGCAAAGACACACAACATCCGAGACTTTTCAGTGGGGACCAGGTGATGATTGAGGCAGAGGCCTGCGTACCACCCGGGGAATTGCTCTCAGGCTGATATATTTGATGATGATGGCGTATTACATAGGTCCAGGGGAGCTAGCAAACTCCCTACTACGAGGTTGAAACGAAACTGAAAGTTGATAAATAAAAGGGAAGCAAAAGAGGCAGGCTGGAAGCGATTACAGAAAATAGGGGGGACAATTAAGGTGATGATAAGAAGGGCAAAACATGTACGAGAAGGTCAAGCACGGAAAAGAATGAAGGAAGGAAAGCCTGCGTACTTTGGTGCCCACGTAGAAAAAACGAGGTTTAAATGGACATGGCTAGTAAAAAGTAAAAGGGCAAGGCAACGGGCCGATCTACCTACACCACCGCGAGGCACCGAACATACAAACTAGGGAAGTTAAGAGTTACCAGGATACAAGCAGCTAAGCCAATACGTCACTCTCATCATTACGAGCCAGTACTTGGGAGACGCGAAAGGAGTACAAAGAAATAAAGGTTTAGACAACAAGAGTCAGGTTGTTCTACTAAGGGCGTGCCGAGAGCAAGGCGAAGCAGGCCAACCTAGACCTAGAGCAAGATTGCAACAGACAGTGCATGCTCCCTGTGTCTATGTATCTATGATTCATGCTTCAATGGTTACATTGGTTACAATGGGGGGTGACCTTCAGCCAGGTTGTTTGGCTGATCGGCTGCTGACTGGTCTCGGCCAGCCACAAATTTATCCACAAGCTCAGAAAGAAAGAGGGAAAGTCTAGTGTTCTGCTGAGAAAGGAAATTATGAGCAAGATGGTTGTTGACCTGTTGCAGCAAAAAGGGTTGGGAAGCTGGAAAGTCCTCAAAAAAGGCGTAAATAGAAAGGAAAAATGTTTACTCAGCTCACAAACTCGATGGTCTTGGCAAAATAAAAGAGCGTGCACCTCGTTCTGAACATGTTTATCTTCACCAGGACATTGGTCACATACGCAAGAACCATCTTCAAGTTACGCTGCTGCCTCAACTTTCAAATTATGCGCACGCAAGCGGAGTCTATTTTAATTGCGCATAATATGTTTGGACAGATCAAAATGAAGATACCGTGGTACAATAGTCGGCATACGATCATTTCTAGAAAAGGAGATGGCAAACCAAGATTGATAAATGTCAGTTTCTTGTTGTGCGTGTTGGGGTCCACCAACTCAGCGTCTCTCCAAACACCTCTCATCCTATGCTTCAAATCTGCAGTGAACACTTGCATGGGAATTGCACGCCCAGTTTGAGCAGCTTGTACATACAACTCACACCCATGCAGCCCTTGAAAAGCGCTCAACAATTGAGCTGTCCAGCAGGCACTTGAACGAGGCTGTAAACTGAGATCAGTCTAGACTACCCTCCGCAAAGTGTCACTGTTGGTATTTAGTATACTATTGACAGCTGACCGAAACCAGTAGAACAGCAACGGTTTATGTCCACATTCTTAAAGAACAGCCCAATTATTGGTAGACCGCTTCACACCTAACGTGCCCTTCAGAAAATGCAAATAAAGCGTAGACAGCGAGCTGGAGAACTCCCTGTCTGCCTGCAAAAAACCAGTACCCCATACTTGACTACCATACATGCCAGCAGGAATAACATACGTCTTAGCGAGCCACAAAGAAGTGTGTGGCCTGTCTGCCAAAGCGTGTTTACACACAAATCTACGTATCTTATAGGCAGAGGCAAGAAAAGGACGGGCCGCGTGTTCAGCAGACTTAGCCATGATCAAGGTCCTGTAGAAAACTATGCCCAAACACCTAAAAGAATTTTTGTGATGAAGGCTGGCACCGCCAGCATCAAAAACTCTTGATCGTCTTGACCATGTGCCTCTCTCCAAGCTGTCTGATGCCTGAATCTCAAGTCTATGCGCAAATTAAGAGTATTCAGCTTCCTGCAATGTAATAAGTCACTTCTGTATACAATGCCATTCTGCAAATCACCAAAAGCATCCTTCATCTGTCTAGTCCAACAATTAGAAGCACCAGAACTCCCAAGGGAAATAATTGCTTTCATAACATTGCGTAAAGTATTGCTGTTTGATTCAACCATCCTGTTCCAAAATTTGGCAGCTGACCTGAACCAGTGAAATTGCAAGAGTTCCTGCGCGCATTCTCGAAGCACACACCAGTTTGCAGAAGTATATTTATTCCCAAAATTCTCTTTAAAATCGCCATGTGTGCGACCTGCAAAGGATTGCTGAAACCATTGTCATGCTTCAGCAGAAATTGCGTAGACCAAATCTGACTGGCATACATGCCTGCTGACAACGCATATGTCTTGAAAAGCCACAACATCGCATGAGGCCTGTCAGAAATCCTGCTTCTTTTCAATTTCAGACTCCTTCACTCTGTGTATAGCTGCATTAAAAGGCTTCAAAGCATGGGACGCAGCATGGTGTAAGTTCATGTGCTTATCAAATAACATTCCCAGGTAGGTAAAAGAATCTCTCTTTTCAAGAATCTCTCTCTTCACCCGAATCTCCATCGCCACCACATCCAAGGAGATGTCCTTCAATCCATTGCCAAAGCAATCCGCCAATCACCATCGCCTATCCACTTCTTCACAGTAAAGTCCCATGCCGGTATTGTCGGTAATGAGCATGCCGACGCCCTTGCTAAAAAGTCAGCCATTACCTACTCCGACTTTGCAGACACCTCCATCAAAACAACAGGCCCTGAGGGAAATGCCTTCTACAACATCCACTGGCTTGCAAAAAAAGACACAGAAAACCAAACACAAACCCATAATCATACCCATGCAACAAATATTTATGATGAAGGGTGGCACTGCCAACATGATTCATGCTTCACCAGAACCTATCTGCTTCTATATCTAGGTTTGGCCAGAACCATACATTTATAGGTATATACGATGTATATGTGGTATTTTTGGCAGGGAAATCACCATACATACGGTCATATACGGTGTGCATTTACGGTTCTAACTAACCCTATCTATATCAGCAAGGAACCAGCACTGAAGCTCCTCAGCACGGCACCAGATCGACTTACCTTCCAAATCTTCAAGCTGCATTAAAATCCCACATGCACTCATATCATAGACTGGGTTATGCCAACTCCAAAACAAGGTACTATTCTTGCTACCAGAGTGTACTTCCACACGTACACAAAGGCATTAGCAACGCATTTTGGAACATGTCCAATCTCTCCCCCCAAATGAAACACAATGTCTTTCACTACCGCACAAGCACCCTTTTCAACCAGAAACATGCTGTCCGCTTCAAAAAGTCCACTAGCCTGATCATTTTTTAAATAATACAGCAGCGAATTCTAAAGGCATTCTCAAGATGTAATGTTCTGAGTTGTATGCAATTATGAATCGTTACATTCTCAAGACAAACACACTTTGCAAAAAATGCAGGTAATACCATTATTGAACATAAGCATCTTGCTTCTCCCTCGCAGGTGGCTACCGTGCGTTTTAGAAGTGACATAACAAAAAGGTAATTAAATGATTGGTGACTTGGAAAAGAGTGCAAGCATACAGTATCCTGTAGACCTGACTGCTGCCACATATCTGACTGCTCTGCACCACGTGCGTTTCTACAGGGCCTCAAGGCACTACCTATTCATTGGGGTGCCACGCTATCGCCTCCGGGTCAACTTCAGAATTGCAGAGATCTTTTGTACAATACCAGTTGGGCCGAAACATGATACAATTGGTTTAAGCTATTCATTTGGGTGCCACGCTATCGCCTCCGGGTTAGCATCAGAATCGCGGAGATCTTTTGTACGATGCCAGTTGAGCCAAACATGATTCAAGTGGTTTAAACTTAGAAGTACAAGTATCAATTATCACACATTACAGAACGTAAGCAATTCTTTTAGATGTGGCATGATACAAGTGGTTCTGGCTAACCCTCCCTCAACATCCCACATGTACTAACAACGCACGATAATAACTATCTCCTTGTATGCCATGAGTAATAAACCAGCACGTACAAGCATAACAACATGCAATCACTCTATGCAAGGGGTGATACCACCACAATGGCTGCTCATATAGGTTCCAACAAATAAATAAATCAAAAAGATTGACAGCTGCACTAATAAATTTGTGAACTTCTGAGTTATGTTGAAAATAAAACCTTTGATATCACCTTCAGAAATATTATCAAATAAATGGATGAACTGGTGCCGTAAATGTTTGGTACGATACATGAAATGTTTCTCATCTTGAATGTAATCCCCGTTTTCACACAAATTGCAAACACGTGCACTCCTGTCCGGGCTCCTGCCGTATAAAACAATTACGCCATGTCCTCGAATCCTGAACCAAGCTACGTTCCTCATGACACTTTTGCTTAGAGCCATCTTCAAATACTCGGGCAAAACAAATGGTGCACTTACATCAGAAACCGGTCTCTCAGGCGAAGCAAACCAGTCGTGATAAGCCACAGACTTTTTTTAACAAGAGCAAGGATTTTGACCATGTGCCTCTCTCCAAACTGCCTGATGCCTGAATCTCAAGTCTATGTGCAAATTAGAAATTTTCAGCTTCCTGTAATGTAAAAAGTCGCTGTATATTAAGTGCCATTCTGCAAATCACCAAAGGCATCCTTCATCTGTCTAGTCCAACGTTTAGAAGCACCAAAATTCCCAAGGGAAATATCTGCTTTCAACACATCGTGTAAAGTGTTGCCATTTAAATTAACCTTCTATACCAAATTTGGCTTCCTGTTGGTAGTCCCGCCTTCGCTCCAAAGCGGATGCAAGCCTTTATTGGACACGCAGGTACATTTCGTTGCATCGCTGGATGAAGCTTTAGTCAAAGATTACAGATATAAACAGGTGCCTTATTTGCCTGTCATATTGAGGCAGCCAGCGGCAACGACAGATCTAAATGCTACTGCTTAGGCCTACCTCCGTACCTCCGTACCTCCTCCTCACCATGCAGTTTGCCGAAGTAAAGCAGCATTACTTCTATCGCAGTAGATATCATACACCCTGCCCTGTCTGTCAACAATCAGTCAGTGCTCTTCATATTTTCTCAGGGTGTCAACACAATATCATCTCTGGCATGATCACTGGACACCATAATGTTGCCTGCAGACTCATCATAAAAGCCATCAGCAAAGGCTCCTTTGCAGGTTGTATAGTTCATATGGATGCTGGCAGCACTGACTGTTTTGCCCAACAAAACCTTCAAATTCCCGTGCACGCTAGTAGTAGGACTTTACCAGAGGGGGTTAACGGAGCAAATGTCCTGAAATGTGACTTTCTTGTACAAATCATGTTTGAATGTTTTAACTAGATGGTTCATGAAGTCTGGGGCCAATAGGACCACCCCAGTGGTCTGGACAGAAACCCAGTTCAAATTTTGGCACTGAGTTTCTTCATAACAGGCCACCACGCCCCAAGCAGGACCTGGATTCATCCCAAAACAAGACAGGAGGACTTCCTTTATGATACCAAATCATCCTGGGGTTTGAAAAGTATATTCGGTGAAGGTTGATTTTCCACCTGTTTGGCACCCCTTTTGCTGATTTTCTCTAAGGGAATGGGCCAGAATGAAGTATCTGACCAACTACTGAACCGTATCATTTTATTTTTATTGCAATGAGGACTTAACCCATTTGGCTTTTTGATGCTCGTTTATCCGTCAGAGACAGGCTTACTTCCAGTCGCCCCGATGCTATTTTGGTTACTCCCTTACCTGCTAAATCTAAACCACCTTCCACTCCCCATTTGCAACAGGTGCAGCATGCTAGATCTCATGGACAAGTGTGCAGAGCGCACAAATTTAACGCTAGTAAGAGGGAGATACACCTTATTGAAGTGAAGTATTGTGAAGGCAACGTGCAATTCATCGCTTGTTGCAATATCTGGGGTTGACAATACAAATAATGGGCTAACTACTCCTTCAGCTTCTCAGACAGAACGGCAGACAAGGCCATACAAAAGGTGGGTGACAGGCCTTGCAACTGAATCATGGCATCGTTAATATAGTGTGCATACCAGTTGCTAGGTATATTACGTACACAATACTGAAATGCTCCAAACGCCAGTCCGTCATCCTGCAATAGTAGTGGCAGTGGTATTAGCGCAGCATTGGCAGTAAGTGGAATTTATCTGGCCCCTTTGTGACTAGATTGCTTTAAGGGAAATAGATATATGTCTGCCTGTCTCATCGTAAATGAAGCTTTCCAATGCACTGCACTTAATTCGGCCCCTTTGGAAATGTTTGCAAGCTGAATACTACTTAATGTCAGTTTTAAACTCCATTATTTTAAATCAAAAATGGTGTACCTCATACTTGGCGGCTTCTTTGATCCAAAAAACTGGACTCTTCAGGGTAGAAACGCCTGTAGTATCATAGGCAAATTTCTCCGTATACTTGCTGCAGCTCTTCATGACTGACTTGATGTTGTATTTGTGGGCTGTTGCATACACATCCACGACCTGCAAAAGGAATAAAAAATTGTGAGGTAGTAACATGTTGCTCACAATCTTACTTCCGTATTAAGAGCATGAATCCAGCATCGAATCACACCCCTCCTCTTGGCACTACCTGTCTTCAAGCTGACATGCTTCCTAGTTGCCTCTCTTGCTTCTTTTTGTTCTGGTCAGCCTTTCGTGCTCCTCTTCAATTCTTCTTCTTTATCTCTTTTTGTCCACGTAGTAGGGAATTTGTTAATTGAGCAGAATATTGCAATAAGAGCAGTCAAACAGGAAAACCAAATTTTAGAAAGCATATAGGTATGTAGAAGAAAAGGAGTGCTCCTAATCGTTCCAGAATGCACCGACACATACTGACCTTCTGTGGCCCAAGTGGATCTACATTCAAAGGAGATTTGCGGGGATGGATGAACTCAAAGACCAGCTTCCAGGTTTCGCTCGATCCAGTGACCTGCACGCATTCATTCGTAAATTCTTCGTTGTAGTTTATAAGGTCAAATATCACAAAGTCGCTTACAGGTACGACTTCTCTCCCAATGCAAACTGCCCCATCTGCCCTTGCACTGACAGTGCGCTTCACATACTCTCAGGTTGCCAACACACTAAAATGAGGAACATGAGTATAAAACGCCATAATACGGCAAGTGTGCTGATTGTCCAAGCCCTACAAAAGGGACCATGCGGTGCCAATCAAATTGCCTACGCTGATGTAGGCAGCGCAGATAAACTATCAGATCAAGGCCTAGATCTGAGAAACACTGCCAACAAAGCACTGCCCTCTTGGCTGCTACCAAAACTAACAGCACATGCTTTAAAAGCCTCTTCTCGTCCTGACGCCATCCTCTTTCAACCTCGCCCTGTGTGTTCCTCTTGCGTAACCACCCGCAACCCAAACTTTCAACGGCTTGCTAAAGACAAGAAATTGAATCCAAACCAGTGGGAGGTTCACCTGATTGAGTTTAAATAATGTGAAGACACTAGGCCTGATCCCCAACTCAAAAAAGCAAAAGCACAGCACAGCATGCATATTGCCAACCTAAACAGACAAGGATGTAGGGAAGTCAAGCTTCACGTAATCCTCGTTGGAGCTATGGGGACTATCTTCAAAGACTATACGGACAAACCACTGGCAGACCTTAATCTGGATTACCATAAGATTAAAATTTTGACACACAAATTGAATGAACACTCCATCAGACATGCATCTGCACTCATAAAAACAAGGTATGCACTGCAATATAACACAAACAACAACAGTCAAGGATTGGGTCCGGGTGCTACGGCACACAACCCCCCTAACCCACATTAATTTCTTTTTAATTATTGCGCAGTGGGGGGTTGCCTGATGCGGGCACCTAAGTAACCCCCTCCCTTATTCATGCTGGCTGTGTCATCACTACCAGCGGAGTCTTATCTTTTTTTCTTTTTTATCACAAAGTTATGGATCGACTGTCAACCAATTTAGGGTTTACACTGTCACACGATTTGTCGCTGCAGCGACACCATTTGAGCATGACATTGTCGACTCCACCATGTCGAGATCAAGTATTGTGAAGACACCAGACCTCAGAACCAGCTTAACGCCGCAAAGGAACAGCACAAAGACCTCTGCAACAATCTCCAAGGAGCCTCCGTTACTCTCCACATCATCCTTTTGGGTGTGGGTGGCACCATCTACAACAGTCACACTCTGAAGCCTTTCAAGGAACTGGGTCTTGATTCTCACTCTCAAAGCGTTAAGACGCCCGCCTCCAAGCTCCATGTGCACTCTGTGAACTTTGCTGCTAAACTTGTCCATACCAGACGTGCCCTCTCCAGTACTGTTATCAACTCTCATCAGGAGCCGGTTTTAGGCCAAGCCTGCAACCCTCCTGATCCTCATTAACTTTCCTTTCCTTTTCACAGTGGAGGAGCTTTACGGTACTCGGTACCAAAGTGGCTCCTTTTCCTTAATTAATGTGGGGGGTGGCTTTCATGCATTCCCCCCCCTTTTTTTTACATTGCGTTGGCAATTTATTGTGTGTTCAAGATCTAAACCTGCGCGTAAAAATGATAACCTGCACTGCCTCTTGTGATGCGACCGAGGGCATGTCTTGGAAGAAGGGGGAAGCCAATTCAAGGATGATCTACGTGGTAGTTTTGGGTCGCTCAATAAGTTGACGATAAGCAATTTGATGGTCCAGATCAGTTGCATTGCCCTCATATCACCCACCATTGGCACTTCAAACTCTCCTCCATCCTCTGTCTGGAGCACGATGGTGTTGGCACCGGTGGGGGCGACATCCAGGAACGGCTTGTTCAACGCTGCCTTGGGTGTATTGCTAGTCATGATTTAGGGTCCTAATCTAGTGTGCGGTTAAAACAAATGAGGAGAATCTCTCGTGATTATACCGTTATTCTTCTTGGAATTTCAAGCCTCCCTCGGAGTCCGAATCCCGGATTCTTAAAACAGACAAAAATTAAATTTAGCATCTATATTGTTTAATGATGTCGTGTGGACGTGTTCTTTGATGATGGAAGCGATATTGATAAGGCGCCTCTGCTGGCGGTAAAGTAACCCTGTACAAATTCCAGTTGCCATTTGACCTCATCTACAACAGAAGGTAACACGCGTATTATCCGTCAAATTGAGGCTGATTTAAAATCCTCTCCCACAAATATGTACAAAGGTAGGCTCATCCAGAAAGCTGTGGAATTCGTGCACCGTTGACCAAAGGTCAAACATCAGTTCTACTCCGGCTTGGCTCCACTGAATGTCGGAGGGGAATTTACACTTGACCAACCTGCCCAAAATCTCTGCCTACGATGCTTTCTATTTAGCTGTTTTTTGGATGGTGCGACCCGTTCCTTCTAACCACTTCGGTGGGAAAGAAAGGGGGGCTTGTGTAGTTAAGGGACTCCTTGTTGGGTCCCTTCTACCTCGCTCTAACTACACGCGTGGAGGAGTAAAATTCTCCAGGACCGCCGGTGGTCCTATCTTCAACCTTATAGGGTAAGGGTGGCACCTTACTTACGAATTGAGCAAAAAACTGAAGAGAGAGAAACATGCCTTCGAAAATCTGAGGACCTAGAAGATAACAAGGAAGTTAGCGGCTGGGCCGTCGGCACCCATACCTGCAACTAAGAAAGCAAGAAGTGATATTACCTTAATGCTGACTAAAAACCAGGTGTAAAAAGGATATTCTCCACAGCGCAAGCTGTGGCAAGAATGTTTGTTCCAACTAACATTTGGTTGCACTTGCCTTCAAGGACGTGTGTACATCTGCAGCTTCAGTACTCTGCAGTTTCCCTGTCCCGCTTGGATTTCACACCTTTGTTTATATGACATTTCCAACCATGCATGCCTCCCTGGCAAATAACCCGCTTTTGCATAAAATCCACAAACAACCGTACGTAACCCATTAGGTGTTGGTATGGTGCACACCTCTGACCCCTACTTCAAGTGCCCAACTAGTTTTTATGGTGAAGGGCCCTATGTTTACGGTGAAGGGCCCTATGTTTACGGTGAAGGGCCCTATATGCTTGCAGCAAAGTACTCTTTCACACCTTAAGGAAGCTTCACGTAGCGTTTTTTCTACGTTTCTTGTTTCACATGTCATTGTCTGCACTGTCCGCATTGCCTGATCTTCTTGGGCATAGACAGAGAGCAAAACACTGCACACCAAATAAATAATTGGTGAAGAATTAAGCTCCTAGTCCTCTGATTGATTTCAGGCCATCTATATTAAATACACCGATGAAATCCTTTATTGTGCACCTCTCAGTTTATTTACAAAAAGCACATGTCACATATACAGCAGTTACAGCAGCAAATCTGGAAAAAGTACCTTGCTTATTGTATCAGTTGAAAGCTCTTCAGCTATAAGGCAAAACAGTTTACACAGCTGTGCAATCTGGAGTGTGCTTCTCCCTCGCACAATACCACATTCATAGAGAAATATTTGTTCGAAAACCTTCTGGACGAATAGCATCCTTCAGGACTGCAGACAAAACCATGCGAAAAGTGGGGGACAGGCCCTGCAGCTCTGCTTCTTCGCAGGAGCTCTTAGCAGACCACAATTCATTCTGGGAGCGGGGGGAGGAGCGGTCCTTGGACGCATGTACCAGGTGAGCTAGAGCACCAAAGGCAAGAGCGTCCTCCTGCAGGCAAGTGCAGTATATTATTTGGGTTTGGTGTCACTGGTAAACTCTGCCTGGAAAAACGAAGCCACGTTGCCTGAACTGTTGGTTATACTGTACGCTGTTTGCAAATAAAGGCAAACCACACAGGCAATAAAAGCACTGTACGCTGTCTGCAAATAAAGGCAAACCACATTAAGGAAAAGGAGTAATGAGCATTTCAGCCTCACTGTAGCACTGCAACACGTTCACGTTCTCTACACAATCACCCGACAGTGCTGTACCTGATACTTTGAGACCTATATTATCCCAAAACTGGGGTTCTTAATCGGAATAGGGCTGGTTTCATCGTAGTGCCGCCACTTCTTGGCAAGCTTGCAGCAGCTGTCCATGACTGATCTGAAGCTGTACCTGTGGGCGACAGCAAAAGCATCCAGGACCTGCACACAATGGACATGCGAGCCCCAATTTGTTTAGTCTACAAGTCTACAAGCATACATAAGGAAGGAGCACGAAGGTGATTTGCCAAATTTCTAGGTAGCTGATGCTCAGCCCCCTAATAAAACATTAGCAAAGTAAACAAGCAAGCTGAGCAGGTTTTGGTGAACATATTGAACATTTGGTAAACGATCAGTATAGTACTTTTAGTACTTCAGTTTAGTACTTCAGTTTAGTACTTATAGTACTTTTGTTAAAAGAGTACGAACAACACAGAACAAAATTGGGGATTGAAAGATTAATAATTTGGTCAGCTTTTTGATTTATAATTTAGGCGTTGTCTACACCAATTCTGGCTTGTAAGGGGCACAACGGCACACACACCGTCAGGGTTTTCCTTGAAATTGAGGTTTCACCGCTGTTTGCTTGAAGGCTTTGAATATTGCACAACAAATTCCCAAGGCTCTTGCCGCTGAACGATTTCAACAAGTCCCAAGTATACAACATGCAACAATGGCCTCAGGGCTAGGCACAGCAACTGAGGGCTAGCAAAAAACTGACGAGCTTGATGAAATGTGCCTTACTAATAGTATGAGAGTGTGCCTAAATAATACCTTTATTCGGTATATGGAGTATACATCACTTTGCGCTGAATACAAAATGTGTCTGAAAATACATGCTGAACGTGACAAGGCGTGACAAGGCGTGAGAAGGCGTGACAAGTTTAAGCTGATATATTTGCAGGTAGGATAAGGCCAAAAGGGGGCATGTTTTTTAAATCAAATATCACTATAGATTGGGCAAAATTCCTGTCTTTTTAGCCTGGTTAAGGAAAGGGTTTGTCATGTGTTCTGCACTGCCCAGTGGATGCTGAGAGTAAAAATTGGAATGAACATTTCAGTGGGGATCAGGTAGTAGTTGGGAGGCAGAGGCCTGCACACTACCAGGAATATTGCTCAGATATTTGTGGGGGTTGCATTCAATGTCTCGTCTCATCTGTATGATTTTTGTCGCAGATCTGATTGCATGTAGGCTTTGATGAGTTCTGTAGCATGTAGACCAGTAACTCCGAGGCTGTGGAGTGGGTTCCTTGTGTGGCTGATGTAGATGGTGCCTGTTGTTCCTAGCAGGATGGTGTGAAGGGTTTTGCGGTGTCCGAGAGAACGAGGCATTAGCAGCTTGTGTTACTCCCGTGCCTTTTCTGCTCGTTGGATAGGGAAAGAGTCTACACAGCATTCAATTTCGATCAGATATATATCACGTTTGTTTGGTTGTATATCTCTTAGTTTCATAGCCAGGGGGTATGGATTGGCAGCGCCATTTGCTAGGTTATCACAGGCAACTCTTCTTGCATTATTCGCAGACCTAGTTCAATATGTGTTTGTTGGGGTTTGTTTGGGGCGTGGTTACTGGGTGGGATTAACTATGGTTGCATCTGGCTTGCTAACTTTCCGTCGCTGTTGCACATTCATATTGGAAGGTAAGAGCCAGGTTGGAGTCATTCCTATCTGTGTCTCCTCGGAATGGCATGTCATGCCTTGTTGTATTATTGCCGCACGACTGCCTACGTCTGCTCGTGCAAGCAGACACACATCCTATGTACCTTGTTAGATCGCTTTCAGAAACTCTTGTCCAGCAGCGTTGTGCCTATTGGAAGTCATCTTATTTATAATGGGGTGGCTACAGCCTGACAGCATGTGGTAGGTGCCATCCAGCTTTTGGCAGATGGGCAGATAGGTCAGCCTTTTATATGGTTTCACTCAGCGGCACGCTGCTGGTTGAAATAGATCCGTACAGCACAGCATGACCTTTTTCTGTTCTGCAAAGGTGATACGGCGAGTTCACGGTAGGGCACTTTACCAGCCTGAGGCTGATGGTGAGGGATAGCGACCATGCCCACACGAGTGACAGCAGATACTTTGCAGCATTGCGTGCAAGATGCTCAGCCGTTCAGAAACTGCATCCATCTGTGGTGAGCAACATTGTGAGTGGCTGGCTCCTCTTTGGGGTTTGGGGCTGCAAAATCTGCGGATTGTCCAAAATTGTTTCATACGACCCAATTAGTCAAATATGATACGGCGTATATCTAAACTTATATTGCAACAGACAGTGCACTATGGTGTATAAAAACCAGCATCCTCTACCGATCCTCTACCCCCAACGCATGAAACAGAAACAGTTGATATGGTGGTGTATTACCCAATTTGCCGCAGGAAATGCTTTGCAAACTATTTGTAGCCGGTCTATAATGTGGGCATTTACACATGTAAGCCTTTTTGTTCCATGCAGCAATAATCTGTGGTCAAGTCACGCTGTACATAGTAACAACAATGCCAAAGTGCGGGGGTGGATGCCTTTGCGCACAATCCGCATCATTAAGTGGCCTGCATATTAATTTCAACCGTAAGGGGCTTTCAGGTGCTGGCACCTGAGTGCTCCTCTTTATCCGCTGCATGTGTCATCACCAACATAGTCTTTTCTTTCCTAATTGTTTCTTCGTGGTCAGTTGAAGAGCAAGAAAGCAGCTCTGTCATCTTTGCTGTGGTCAGCAGAGGAAATGGTATGTCTTGTTTTGTGATGAATAGGGTGGCAGATAAAGAAACCTGAAACTTAAGTGGAAAAAGTATTTTAATTTGCTCCAATAACCTTGCCCCTCGGGTGCTTGCCCCAGCAGGGGAGATGAGTTTTTTTTTGCAAAGTGACTAGGGGCCAAATCAAGTCCTTTTTACAATGCAATCTTCTCTATACCTGAAACACGTTTATTATTCTTGGGCAATGCAAGCAGTCAAAGTGTTGTCAAACTTGCAAGAGCAATTGCAAATTTGTAGAACAAAAAGGAATGTACAACTGCGGCTTTCCTTTCTTTGGCTTCATAAGAGGAACTCTTCAGACAACCAAAAAGCCTCTGAAACAGAATATGGTTATACCTATATCCTATTTAGGCTATGTATTACACTCTAGGCCATACGGAAGGTAGAAGATAGGCCTGGGAACTCCCTGGGACTGATATCACTGATAAGCCACACTGCCCTTGCTCGTACAACATACTGAAACGCCCCAAATGCCAGTTCATCATCCTGCACTTGGTGTGTGATAGAGTAAGCTCCATTGAGTGATTACGTCCTGAATTTCAACAGAGTCAAGAAGCTTGCCTCTGAGCTCTTTGTGCATACTGTCAACTACACTGCTACATCACAATACCGTTACCAACTCTCATCAGAAGCTGGCCAAGCCTACAACCCTCCTGATCCCTGTTTGATCTTTTTGTGGTGGAGGTTTACGTTACTTGTTGCCAGAGTGGCTCCTCTTTGTTCTTTAATGTAGAGTGTTTTTAACCAGGTTGATTTTTTACTGCCTGCGATTTTCGTTTTTTCACTTAATAGGCCAGCAACCATGGCTAGGAGTGTCCCAGCAAGAAAACTCTTTCATCGTTACCTGGTACTTTGAAGCCTCTCTGATCCAGAATACTGGGGAAGACAGGGAAGCAGTCCCAGCATTTGGGTCATAATCAAACATCTCCGCAAACTTGCTGCAGCTCTTCATGACTGACTTAATGTCGTGCTTGTGGGCAACCGCGTACACATCCCTGACCTGCAAAGACACCATAAGGAACATTTTATTATCCATTATAAGTGTGTGTTGCAAGCAAAATTGCTTCCATGTGCTAAAATGCAGGATTGCGCAATGAATCAAGTGAATTATCAATATGAGGGTTCAACGGGTTCAAAACGGCGCTGCGCCACAATTTGCTCCAAAATTGCACCGACACAACAAACTGACCTGCTCTGGCCTAAGGGAATCCACCATCAAAAGAGACTTGCGGGGATGGATGAGCTCAAAAATCAGCTTCCAAGCATTGCTTGATCCACTGACCTGCGTGCAGTTTAAGGCGACCGCTCACACGCTCATTATGTTGGAACCTCCTGACATTATTATACCAGAGTGAGATCTGCATGAGCTGCCCATTGTGTACAGGTAGACAGGCCCAAAAAACTTGTGCGCCTAGTACTATAAGGGCGTAGCAAGAAGTGGGGCTTATCCGCGGCTTATATCAGGCATGGATCACAAAAGTACTATGCATCACTAATATACGAAGTGAACTTGATTGAAATATTATCACCTGGATTGCCTCTCGTGATGCATCCAAAGGCATGTCACTGAAGAATGGGGAAGCCAGATCCAAAATGACCTATGGGTAAAGGAGTAGAAATTCCATTCATTGATTGCTGCAGGTCTAAATGAATCTGCAGGCCTAATTGAATCTCGGCAGCATCCACTGCATGGCTCCTTCCACACGCACCTTTGGCAGTTCAAACTCTCCGCCATCCTCTGTTTGAAGCAGAATGGTATTGGCGCCGGACGGCGCAATATCAAGGTATGGCTTTACTGTCGCCTCGGGTGGCATTCTGATGCTGCTGTTCATTGCTGGTCTTTTATGGACTATTATTTCATTGCTGGTCTTTTATGGACTAGATTATTATATTGTATGCAATAGTGCTTTGAAAACGAGCAATTTCGAATTTCTATTTAAGAATTTAGATTATGAATCCTTGCAAATATCTACGTCACACAGCCTGTAACGTGGGAAAAATGGGGAAGACGGATTTGACCCCGCAAGGCGTACGGATGGCCTCTCAGCTGTTCAGTCGGCGGATTAAAAGAGAATACTGACAACTTCGAATTCTGAGTATTTGTACCTTTCAGATAGGTTTTCATCGGATTGACACGAGTTCGGACGTGTTGCAAGCACAGATGCTGGGTACATCTGGTTATATCTGATTATATCTGATATGTTTTCTGATTTTATTACGACCTGCGTCATTACACAGCCTAGGGCACAGAGATGCTTGATGAATTGTGGGCTAGAAACAGTGTCATTAAAAATTCTACTCCGTTCCGTTTTATTTTGGAACCATCGTCCTTTAGGACTCTGGTTCCCTTCGGTCCGGGAATTGGACAGGGTGTGCAAATTGACTACAAGGGGTACTTAAGGGTTCGAGGGGGGTCCAATGGTGAGTCGGATTTGGGGAAGTCGGAGGTCCGGAGCCAGTTTCTGTCGCAGGTCACCCAGAAGTGTTTTAGATTCGAGGAATTAAGAGATGGACTGTCTCATGGGCAACTGAGCTAGTTTTTAAACATGCTAATTTCTAATCTTCAAGGGGCATCTAATCATACATCAAACTGGAATCAAAGAAGCTTACGGTGAAGTTGACATCATAAGCTAAAGCATGTGCTCACAATTTATGTCGCAGAACTGTGTACATTTGGACAGGATGCACATATAAGACACCTAGATGGGTCCTTGCAAGGGAAATAGCATTTTAACCATCTCATCAACCGTTCATTTCACTTATATTTCTTGCAGGGACCTTTACTCGTTGATGGGATTCAAAGCACAAAAATACGGAACAATACGATGATCTACTATGCGGATTTGGCAGCAAACAGTGTGGTTTACGCCGCAGCCAACAAGGCACGGGTTCCAAGCCTTGAAACTTTGGAATAACCAACGCAGCATTTTTGTGTAAAAGTACCAGGATTGCAAAGAAGCTGAGCTTGCAAGTTTCAAACTACATGGGGACATTTGAAAAACATTACTGGTCGTTATATAATCTTGTGACAGTTTGTCAGAAACAGCACAGTTAATCTCTTGATGTAAACTGGCGTTTCCTGTCCAACATAGGACTTGTCTCTGCTTCTGCAAACTGGTGTGTGCTACGAGTTTGCACGTAAGACCCCTCACATTTTTTATCAGATTATATTATCTTAATTTCAGATAGAGACTCCCTCTAGACCTAGCTTCTAACATTCAGTGTTGTTTCAATGCCAAGACTCTGGTGACTTTTTGGTTGTGGGGCAAGTGCATTCTGTGACGTGTATTACAATATGCAGAAGCAAATTCCACACTCAGCACCACACAAGCTGGTTTTCGCAAAAGACCCCATTCACCAGCTCGAAAACGTGATTATGGCACTAGAAGATGCCAAACTCTTCCACAAAGACATCTATACCCTTAATGTGAATTTTACCTCAGCTTTCAATACCACTGACCACGATCGCATGCTCCGGATAATGTATGACCTTGGTCCCGACTGATGCCATAGATGCTGTCAAAAATCTCTATGAGAATGCCACCACCCAAGTCAAGCTTCCTTCAGGGGTCTGCACAGGTCAAATACCAGTAGAGAGAGGTACGATCCAGGGAGATACCCCCTCCCCATTTCTTTTCCTTCTCTATATGGAACCCCTCCTGCGATGGCTGCATGTAGGAGGACGCGGCTACGTCCACACCTGCATCCCCAATGAAACGAGCTTCAGACGCATCTGGCCAACAACATCAGCAGCGCCTCCTTTGCAGACGACCTCCACTGCCCCACGGGTAACCTGAAAAACCTAAAAGTGCACGCCAATAAACTCACCTTTCACTTTAATTGGGCTGGATTGATTATATCTGGCAGTAAAACTTATGAGTTCAGTGTGAAACACCTGAATTCAGGTTCTTGTAGTGTAGCATCCTGCCAGGCCAGCAATGTTGTTGTTAATATCGATGTTCTCCCCCCTCCTCCACCTTCCAGACCTAGGACTAAGAGCCGTGGTAGGGATGATGGATATATGCACGAAGTTGATATTGCTCCTGATGGGGAGAACGGCAATGAGTATGGCATTGAGGAACCTGAACCTGATGCGCGCCCTGCCCAAAGAAACAAAGAAGCTAATTAGAAGATACGGTTCAAGAAGTCCAAGAAGCGCAGCAAGAATCGCAAACGGAAGCATTCCTCCTCTGACCCTGACTCGTCATCTTCGTCTTCTGTTTCTTCTTCGTCTTCCTTTTCTTCCTCTTCTTCCTCTTCTTCTAACTCTGATACCGACTCCGACTCTGCCTATCACCGCAAGAACAAGAGCAAGAAGAAGTTCAAAGTGAAGCTGGCTTCAAAACATATTCCAAACCTCAACGACAAGCGTCCAGCGAAAGAGAGGCATGATAAGTTAGTTGAGCTCAACAAGCCTCTACACAGGGCACTCCGGCACGCCGAGTCCAACCTTAACGACGTCCAGAAAGCGAGTGCTCCACACAAGACTGCCAAGAAAGTGGTGGCGGAGATCCAAGGTGTGTTGAGGGTGCTTGAGAAGCAATCTAATCATCTCTTTATTGGTGCGACATACGGTTGGGACAAACTCGACAACGCACTAAACCACAGTCACCTGCCATCTAGTACAAAGAAATTCGCTAAAAAGTTGGGCGTGAAGGCTGGTGATGTCAGTAAAGCACCTGTTC
>Ga0307942_1000353_pt1 | contig 30746 bp, 32 predicted proteins | sample OrgLakmetagen175_FD_201846 | JGI IMG/M metagenome (GOLD analysis project Ga0307942, IMG submission 201846) | Saline water microbial communities from Organic Lake, Antarctica - #175 | ecosystem: Environmental > Aquatic > Non-marine Saline and Alkaline > Saline | place: Antarctica: Organic Lake... | reverse complement strand
CACACACACACACACACACACACACACACACACACACACACACAAACACACACACACACACACACACACACACACACACACACAAACACACACACACACAAACACACACACACACAAACAGACGCACACACAAATACACTTACACATGCACACACACTCACTCACTCACTTACTCTTACACACACACACACACACACACATACACACACACATACATACACACGCGCGCACGCGCACACACACACTCACACACACACACGCGCGCACACACACACACACACACACACACACACACACACACACACACAAACACGTACACATACACACGCATACACACAACACACATGCACACAATACAGGACATGGCAGCTGCAGCAACAGCAGCAGCAAAAGCAGAAGCAACAACAACCACAGCCACAGCCGCGACAGCTACAGCAGAAGACGGTGAAAACCAGCATCGCATCAAAAGTCCTTGCACCTCCGTCTCCTCCAAATCATTCACCTCCTGACAGCCAGCCCCCCAAACAGATGTCTGTGTGGGAGGAGTTGCCTCCTGCAGCCCTGCACGAGGTCATAAGCTGTAGCCCCCAGGGATTGCAGCTGCTTACACAACATTGGGTCGGTGAGGCTTGTACCTGCCAGGCAGGCTTACTGAGCCGGCCAGCATGTGCGCGTAGCAACGCCATCGCTAACGTGTCCACACTTTTAGAAGCCACCGCAGTGCACATCAACAATAGGGAAGCAGCCGCTAAAACGACTAAAGGTCCAGCAGCCTTTCCAAGTATGCAGATGGATATGATAGGCCCAGCGGCAACCTCCCAGCTCTCCTGTGCTTCTTCTGTAACATACCACAACGTAGCCTGGGCAGCTTCTCACTTTGCACATCTGTCCGAGGCGCTACAGAGTAGCTTGGCCACCTTCCAGCAGAACTACCTGTCTGACGTCCCGTTCTCAGTGCTCCCTGCTTTGCTGCCCGATTTGGTGCTGCAGGACTTCGTTGATGAAGTCAAGGTGGGTAGCTTTAGAACAGGGAACTGAGATGAAGCACTAAAGACTGTGTTGGTTCTGCTCATCAACCCGCGGCTCGATCCTTGAACCATTGCTCATGATATAGCCCTTGCACCAATGTACCTACATCCTTTTGTTATGCAATGGGGAGAGCACATGCCTGCTGTGCTCTAGATTCTGTGCTCTAGCTTCTGTGCTCTAGATTCTGTGCTCTAGCTTCTGTGCTCTAGCTTCTGTGCTCTAGATTCTGTGCTCTAGCTTCTGTGCTCTAGCTTCTGTGCTCTAGCTTCTGTGCTCTAGATTCTGTGCTCTAGCTTCTGTGCTCTAGCTTCTGTGCTCTAGATTCTGTGCTCTAGCTTCTGTGCTCTAGCTTCTGTGCTCTAGATTCTGTGCTCTAGATTCTGTGCTCTAGATTCTGTGCTCTAGATTCTGTGCTCTAGCTTCTGTGGCAACATGCAACATGCTGAGGTAGCAGTGTTCAAAGTGCTTTAGGCACTACCATAGAGCTCTGTACACGTTGCATAATTCATTCACTCCAAATTAAGCGACTGTTTTTTTAGGTACACCCACCCTATTTCTTCCCAACACTTGCACACAATCAACAACCTGAAAGCAATACACACCGCTCTGACCACTATTTTGTGCCTGTACACTACTACCTGTTTGCTGCCCCCCTCGCAGCTTTCTCAAAGCTCGATTTGGTTGGACAACGGGAGCAGGCAGGTGCCAGAGAGCAGGCTCACAGGTGATCCAGGCTACGTGCTGCTGTTTGTTTGCTTGTTGCTGGAGAGGCTTTGTCCCTTGCTTACAAGTTGTTATATAAATATGTAATACGTAACAAAGATACGCAGCCAATTTCAATGCTGCATTCACCGACGCACTCCAGCAATGCCAACACCAAGCGCTCTCGCACTTCATGCATGACTAGTGTTAGCCAGAATTGTATATCTACACCATATATGACCTTATATTTGGTGATTTCCCTGCCAAAAATACCATGTACACACCGTATATACTTGGTTCTGGCCAACCCTATACATGACACATGACACAACATTGACGAGCGCTCCCACCTTTTGCCTGGTAGAGCACAAAACCAGCGCACCTGAACTGCAGGGCATGAGCGCAGCGTACACTAGATGTTTCATGGGACATATAAGATTAGGGTTGGCCATAAATATATATATACGGTGTATATACAGTAATTTTGGCAGGGAAATCACCAGTTATACGGTCATATACGGTGTATGCTTACGGTTCTGGTCAACCCTAAATAAAATGCATCATACTGTGAAGTAGGTGAACATGAGCACACGCTTCTGCCCTTTGATCCAATTGCAGGCTGGCAATCAGACATCGGTGCCACCTTCATTTACAGTGGAACAGAGCGGCAGCCAGAGGGACCTTGCATGACCCCACGAGTGGCGCAGGTCCGTGTGTGCATTATGAGTGTGTGTGTGTGTGCAGTTACGTATTGAAATATCTCAAAAGGAGTGACAACGAGGTGAAAGCAATTATGTTGAAGAGGCATGCCGCGCCTTGTAGACAGCACTCAGCTGCTTTGCGTTGCCCCTGTTGGTCAATAATGCACTTTTCACTTTTGTTTCTCAAAAGTAACGGCATGCATTTCGGACATCATCGGTCTCACACACTTACCCTATACACACATACACACGCACACATGCAAACATATGTGCATATGCATACATGCGTGCGAACACTGTCATTGTGCTAGTTATAAGTTACAAGGGATCATTGTGCTAGTTATAAGTTACAAGGGATACGCCTAGATAACAGCATGTGTTGCGGGCGCTCGCAAACGCAAACTCCCTATGTGGAGCCTGGATGCACGCACGCATTCATGTAAGACTTGATAGGCACACGTGTGCACACGCATGGCTACCGTTAAGAAAAGCACCAAAGATTGCACACGTGTCCACATTTGTAGTGGATGAAAAATAACACTAACGGCTGAGCACTGGGTTCATGATAGAACTGCATCATGCACCACTCCTATGCCCACGAAGGTGAGAGATGCTCTGCGAGAAGCCATTGGGGAGCACTACGATTCTGTGCTCATAAACTATTACGAAGATGAAAGGTACGCACATCCGGCTAGCTTGTAGCCTTCCGAGGCCTAAACTTGTGCCTTCCCCTTTGCAGCCAGTCCTGTGTCCGTTGTATCTGCTCAAACAACAGCCACTTTGAACAAAACTTTGTTCTGCAAAAAATCTGATTATTCACAAGGAGGCAACGACCAGTGTCGTGAACCAGAAGGCCTATGGGAAAATGTACAAGCAACTTGAATGCACAGCTGTCAATGTTTTGATTGTGATGTTGCTAGGGAATATGTCTGCGGTAATGCAGTTATGCAAGGCTGGAGGCCTTTTATCATCCTAAGAAAACGTATCTATGTGCAACAAAGGTCGTATGGCCCTACATCTGATACTTTATAGTCTAAGACATATCAACGTCAACTGCATCAGCACTTCACAAAAAGGTGTACCTAGTAATGACTTTTGTGTCGCCTCGCTGTTTAGCTTCTGCATTAAGAGACGTGCCTGGACTCCTTAATTGAACTCTGTGTGCTGTGCTCTTGACAACCATACACCAGGGTTGGCATGCGCTTTCATTCAGACCCCCTGTACTCTACATGGAATCCTGCAACCGCGGTGGTGTCGATTGGTGCATCGAGGCGGTTTGCGTTCCGAGCCATTGATAACTATGAGGTCTGTTCAGGGTCAGAAAGCATGGGGATACGTTATTGTTTGTATCTGTACCTAATGCTTTGGATGCAAGCACTCTATATGCTAGAAGTTTAAAGCTTGAACAGATTCAAACGGGTTATGCTGTTGCAACCAAAACAGGACCAACCAAAGTGCGTAACAATGTCTTACCTTCACGTGTTACCTATACATGATAAGGCTAGCAGATACATACTTTGACTGAAGGCTATTTCCCATTGTGATCCTAAATCTTTGATTCTCAACTGTACGTATTTGCAGGTTAGAACCCAGTTCCCTGTACGCAACGGTGATGTCGTGGTCATGTCAAGTGACTGCCAAGACAGGTGCGCCTTTTCTGTGCTGCTGCAAACCGTGCGTGTGTGTCTGCATCATGCAGACACGTGTGAGTTGGTGTGAAAGGATTGATGCAAGCAAGGAGTGGTGGCAAAACGTTTTGCGACTGGCTTACAATGATCAATTGGAGTCCATGCATCAGCGTCACGCACACCGTCTACTGAAAAAGAAAAACTACGCAGGCAGTAATAATCACTCCCCACATTAATTAAGGAAAAGGAGCCACTTTGGTACCGTGTCTGTAAACTCCTCCACCAAAGGAAAAAGAAATTTCAAATGGAAATTAGGAGGGTTGCAGACTTTAACTGAAACTAGCTCCTGATGAGAGTTGATAGTAGTGCTGGAAAGGCACGTCTGGTATGAAGAAGTTAGGCAGCGTAATTGATAGATTGAATAATAAGCTTGGAAGCGAGTTTCTTAACTCTTTGAGAATCAAGACCCAGCTCTTAAGAGGCTCCAGCGTGTGGTTGTTGTAGATAGTGCCACCCACTCCCAAAAGGATGGTGTGGAGGGTAACGGAGGCTCTTTGAAGGGTGGAGCAGAGGCCTTTATGCTGTTTCTGCGCGGTGCTGAGCTGGTTCTGCAGTCTAGTGTCCTCACAGTATTTGATTTCGATGAGGTGAAAGTCACGTTGGAGATTGCTGTGATCTTTGGGTCGGTGCTGTCTGGGGAAGGTGGAATCTACTACAGAGTCTCGTTAGCAAATGCAGGTGTCATTGTTGTGCAGATTTATTTGAAAGCATTAATGGGGTTTTTACTCCGCCTGCTGCCTTCTAGTTCTTATTCCTATTCCTCTCTTTTTTGTCTGCTGGTAAAGGAAAGCATTAATGGGGTTTTTACTCCACCTGCTGCCTTCTAGTTCTTATTCCTATTCCTCTCTTTTTGTCTGCTGGTAAAGGAGTTTTACGGTACCCGGTACCAAAGTGGCTTACTTTTCCTTAATCAATGTGGGGAGTGGTTTTCACTGCCTGCATAGTTTTACTTTCCTTATTCCTATTCGGCAAATTATAATCCTGGCTGGATATTACAATGCCCGCGCTGCAGGTTCCAGCACAGTGTGATTGTGGATAAAGCTCGAGCACCTGGGGCAGAGTTTTCTACAGGCTCAAGGATGAGCTTAGTGTTCAAGCAGCGCGCCAAACAAAGTTGATTATATATGGATAACGTAACGCTGCCTTGCTGAGCTTCGGCCCTTCCTTTTCCTCCTCTGTTTCTTTAAACTTGCGTCATTCTTACAGTGTTACACTTAATGGCTGCAACATTTATCCTGCGACATCTCAAAGGTGCAGAACAGAAGAGGCAGAGGGGTTCATCACGAATGTACTCAGCCTTCATTGATTTCAAACAAGCATATGACTCCATTCCCATAAGCAAAATGTGGGACCAACTTCGTAAGAACCAGATACCTATCCGCATGCTGTCAATCCTCGAAAACTTGTATAATGCTTTTGAATACACGCTGTTGGATGGGGATAAATCAGCGGCTGTCCAGACACATTTTGGTGTGAAACAAGGGTGTCCCCTCTCCCCCTGCTGTTTTCCATTTACTTGAACGACATTGATAGCGTTACTGATGGGGCACAGGGTGCGCTCACTGGTATCCCTGGTTTCTTAGAAAAACATGCTGTTTGCTGGTGACCTTTCCCTCCCTTCAATGAACACCCGGATTTGCAGACGATGCAAAACAAGCTGAGGAGAGTATACGCTGAAAGGAGTTATCTCACTGTCAACACACAGAAGTCAGTGTTGCTGTGCTTCAACTCCAACTCTGGAAACCTGCCCCCTACCTCTGTACTTTGACGTTGAACTGCTCCTTTACACAGACTCATTCAAATATTTGGGCATGGTGTGCGACAAGCAGTTTAATCTAAATACCGCGGCTGACACAGCACTTCGCCCATTCACGGCAGGCACGTTCAGAGTTTGTTCAGAACATAACCTTGTAAACAGGTTACAAGCGTACATATGGCTTCTCAAGACATTATACGCTACTCCGGCTGGTATGTATGCGAGTCAGATTTGGGCCACTCCTTACATACAACAAGGCAAAGAGATGGACAGTCCCCTTCAGAAATGGCTGTTGGCAGTGTTGAAAAGGATGTTGGGAGTCAGAGACACAACGCCTTCATGGTGTGTCATGCGAGAGTGTGGATTGGAACCCCTACAGTTCAGTTGGTTTCGCGCGGCAATGCGGCTGTACAATTCTTTGACTAAATCCAACAGCTACACAGCGATGAAAAAGGTCTTACATGCTGACATGCAGCTGAGTATACGATCCAATGATTGCTGGTCAGCCCATATACTTTCTGCCATGTGGAGCACTAGCACTGCTTCCTTCAAAACTCCCTGTGCTCAGACCAAACCTTTTTCTGCTAGTTCTTAAGCCATAGTACTTGACTCTCCTTTTCTTCTCCAATTTAGACCTTTTTTTCCGTCTTTTTCTCTTGCGAATCTCTCGCTTCAAATACTCTCAGGTTGCCAACACACTAAAATGAGGAACATGATTATAAAACGCCATAACATGGCAAGTGTGCTGATTGTCCAAATCCTACAAAAGGGACCATGTGGTGCCAACCAAATTGCCTACACTGACGTGGGCAGCGCAGATAACCAACAGAGCAAGGCCTACATCTGAGAAACACTGCCAACAAAACACTGCCCTCTTGGCTGCTAACAAAACTACCAGCACATGCTTTAAAAGCATCTTCTCGTCCTGACGCAATCCTATTTCTACCTATAGGTGCTAGCTAGCAATGTGTGCTCTTTTTGCGTAACCACCCGTAACTCAAATTTTCAACAGCTTACTTGCTAAAGACAAGAAACTAAATCCAAACCAGTGAGAGGTTCACCTATTTGAGTTTAAATTCTGTGAAGACACTAGGCCTGATCCCCGACTCCAAAAAGCAAAAGCACAGCACAGCATGCTTATTGCTAACCTAAACAGACAAGGATATAGGGAAATCAAGCTTCACGTTATCCTTGTTGGAGCTATGGGGACTACAAAGACTACACAGACAAACCTCTGGTAGACCTTATTCTGGATTACCACAAGATTAAAAACCTGACACACAAACTGAATGAGCACTCCATCAGACATGCATCTGCACTCAAAAACAAGGTATGCACTGCAATATAACAAAAGCAACAACAGTCAAGGCTTGGGTCTGGGTGCTATGGCACACAACCCCCCTGACCCACACTGATTCCTTTTTAATTGTTTGCGTGGTGGGGGGTTGCCTGGTGCAAGCACCTAAGTAACCCCCTCCCTTAATCATGCTGGCTGTGTCATCACTACCAGCGGAGTCTTTTCTTTTTCTTTTCTTCAGCACATGACTGGTACAATTTTTGACACCCTTGAGGCCAACAGGTGCCCAAGATTTGCTGTGGCTTCCCCCCAACTGCACCTTTTGCAAACCTTCCGTTGCTTTCCTCGGGACCAATATAAGTTGAGCAGCCATCCCAGGCTGAATGCCTATGTAATCCAAACTAAACTAAACTTTCCTCGGGACCAAGAGACGTTCAAGATCGATGGATTATTTTGTCTTTAAAAAGCATGAGTCCTGTACAGATTAACTTGAAACAGAATGACAATTCACGCCGCCCATGGAACACAGAATAGTCATGAAATTAATATCATACATGAAAAGCAGTGAAGAATAGGCGAGATACAAGCGATGCCAATATAACACAGCAAAGTAAAAAAGAGACGTTTGCCTCGACCGCCGCGGTCCCTGAAAAGTATGCTTGGTATGTCATCATAAGAACAAATTGAGAAAGGAAAGAAAGAAAAAATGAACAGATTGAGTGACTGCAATATAATAATCGTTTATGTAAACCTATCATGCTTATGCACACGTTTTAAAGAGGGCACTAACAGCTCGCACAAGCCCAGTGCTGCCTGCCCCTGCCTCTCTCCCCACGCTTGAATGCAAGCTCGTAGAAAGGAGAATGAAACCATATGCAAGCATCCTGCGCTTCGTTGGCAAGGTGCAAGCAGTGCTTCTTTTGAAGCATGTTCTACACAGTGCACAGAGCTCGCTCAGCTGGCAACTTCACCCCTCCGACACAATGGTAAGTAGTCGTCTGAAAGTGACCGTGCCAGCTGGTTTCCCCGGCATCCGCCTCATCGCATCACAAAACAATTGCGTGTGTCTAGACCAGTAATCCATGCCTACATTATCGTTCAAGGCACTTTATGCACATGCCAATAAAAGCGCTGGTGTCTAGACCAGTGATGAGCTGAATGTTACGGTGCTTCCCCTTATTTTCACTAAGCAGTGCTAGCCCAGCTACGAGTGAAGATCCCTGCGTCTCAACATCACAATGGACCTGCGAGATTGAGTGTTGTTGCCACTTTTATTGACTGGGAATTAGTGAATCACGCTGATCGATGTTGCTTTTTACGTCGTAGGTGGAGAGAAAAGAAGATATTGTTGTCGAACTTGAACCTAGGCAATTCTACCTGTTTAGAAGAGGTGATGATCTCGGGTGCAAGAGCAATTGCCACAGCAAGAGGGTCTGCAAGCGTCCAGCCTGCATTAGCGAGGTTTCAATTTTCAATTCAGATGGTAAGGATTGGCTTGAACCGTATACGTGATATATAAATAACAACATGCATAGAAACCGTGTCTAACTGTCTGGAATTGTTCTAGCTACATGTTCCGTACATCCTGTGTGAATATGAATCTGAACAACCCTAGAAATGGAAGTAACGGCTGCAACGGTGCTGCTGCTGCTCGTTTGTCACACCTTGTTCATTTTGTTGGGCAGACATGGCCAAAAACAGACAAATGTCCGCAAAGCAGGCGCTTTTAGTAGGGCAACCGTTACCTTCAGGATTACTGGATCGTGTTGAGGGCACTGATTGTTCTGTGATGGCGGCCAGAAAACGAGCTTTCTGCGTCTCCCTCTGCACAATGAACGAAGCTATTGGTGGTAAATGGCAAGCAAGATGGTGCAGGGTGTAGAAACCGCTTCTTATAAAAATCAAGGAAAAACACACTACATAAAACTCCTAATCCATGCCGGTAGTGTCAACACTACCTGATCCTTGTTATTCTTTTTACGAGCACACCTGCAGCAAGGAGTCCCAGATTGGCCAAGGCAAAGGGTGCTTTTCGCAGCAATCCCACCCTACTAGCACCAACGACGATGGCCGTCCAGATGCCGAGGCTGCTTGGAACTGTGTGTCAATAAGGCAAGCCGAGAGTGATTAGAGATGGACCAGCAATGGTGGGTTCCTTGAGACAAATAGTAGCAGCAGTTCCTTATATGCAGCGTATTCTGGACATATGGTATTAATGTCACATTCATCAACATGTGCACTCTTGCAAGCAATTGCACCGGATATCCTTCTCTGTCCTCCCTCTGAATCCACCTTTTCGAAAACGATCCTCGCAGCCTCTGGATCACTGCCAAAGTTGAATTCCACGCTCGAGGACCCCTGTGATCAATTAGGCACGGAGGAAGCGCAGAAACTGTTTCACCTTGTTATCATGAGCAGCACAAGTGCCTTATCTCAGCGAGATGAACTTGCGTCAAAACCAGTCATCTGTCCACAATCTACACATTGCATCAACTCCAAGCAGCATAAAAACAATTTCATACTTTATGGTTTCATGAGCATACATAGCGCCACTCACAGTCTCTCCCCCAGAGCCCATGACCACCAGCTGGTTGAGCCTGTGCGGGGTCGTCGAATTTAGATATTGCCCATTGGAATAGATTGATAGCTGTTTGCAAACAAGCTGCGCAAAGCGACGTCAGTTTTGATACATTGCTTGTACGCGCATGCTATTGAGCATGAGCTAAGGACATTCTTGAGAGGACGATTAATCAATTTTTTTCTTCCAAGGTTTTAATGCACACAGCAAACAGTTTAGTGCGCCTGTGCTTACAGCCTCTTCCCTTGAGAGTGATGGAGACATGCTATCAACACCAGCATCATGATATTAACATTGAATACACGGATCCAGCGTTCTAAGGTCAGCCAATACTGCTATACTTGTTCTAGTCTGTGGTGCTGCTCACCTAGATGGTAGAAGTGGGTCCAGCTTCAACGCCATGGCAACATTTGTGAGAGGACCCAAAGCACAGACTGTGAGCATTCCCTCATTTTCTGGAGAGGAGGAAAGTGCTTATGAAAAGTGAATACATGTGTGCTTGTGTGTGTGAAAGAGAGGCTGTGACGATGGTGGAAAGGCAAAAGGAAGAAAAGAGGCAGCCACGGAGTGAAACGCAAGCAGTGGGTGCAGAGCAAGTACGAGCAAAAGCAGCCAGCGTATGTGATTTTATAATTATTTTTAAGTAGGTCGAGAGGCCATCACCATTATTACAAACGTGACCATGTGTGAGTACATGTTTGTAGTACTCTCATCAATGGTTTTGGGCAGTGAGCTGACCCCACCGACCAAAACTTGCATCAAATAAATCATCCTTGACCTCAGATCATGATATAGTATCATATCGGTTGTCACTACGTATACCTGATGAAACCATTTATCTTGTACCTTACCACCTACAAAACAAGCTCACCTCCAGCACATTCAACAAGCTTGACTGCAGCAGCACCGGCGGACGGCCGCTGGACATCACTGGCACGTGGCTTGGCGAGTGGAGCATCACCCAGGCCATCACCTGGGCCACGCAGGCACATAATTTGTAAAAATATGATCTAAATTCACGAATGGATGTGTCAGGTACAGCTAGCTGCACTCAGCAGATTCCAAAAAGGTGCGGCTGCTGTTTGTGCGCAGCTTTTGAAAAGGGTACGCTAGCAGCGTACTCAATCTTACCGCCATACCATCCTGGGTTAGGCGGTTTGGAGCGAACAAGGGGCTCGTCAGCTCCTACGTAGATGGGGACGTTGGTACGGTCACAGAGAGCAAGTAGCCTGCCAGCATTCACGGCAACCTACGAACATGCATCGGTTATGCGTTATGCATATTGAAGGCGGTTCGTGGATCCAGGGTTCTTGAAATCTCCACATAAACCAATAGGACCAAACGTCCTTTCTTTTCATTTCTGATCTAACAGGATTACAGCATTGACCATGGTTATGATTTGCTGTTGCCATCTTCCAGGCTTAAGCACACAAGGACACGAGGCGGAACAATTTGCTAGACTAGGCACCGACGTGGTGCAGGCAGAGTTGCAGATTCAGTTGCAGAAAGCAGAAACACCTCATCAATACCTGTTGCGCGCCTGCATTGCCAAAAACGCTCGACACGGCTAATACATTCGTGGAAGGATCTGAAAGCGACAGCAATAACCCTAAGGCATCATCAATGCCCTGCGCATTGTGGTGAGTTTGTTTTGTGTTCATGTGTATGAGTGTGGATGCATGCGTGCATGCATATGGATGCGTGTGTGCGCGCATGCGCAAGGATGTGTGCGTGTAAGCCTTCTGAAATGTCTAGGAATTGGCTCACCATATCACAGTCTACCCAGAGCTTCTTTTGCTGCAAGTCCATTGTGCTTGTACTGCGCGCCAAGTGATTGAAGGAAAACCTGCCACTGTGTTTAAGGGCCCAGTTGCCACTGTGTATGTATGTGGTGTGTGTGTGTGTGTTGTGTCAGTCTCACCACTGCTTAAGAGTTCTTGTGCGCAATAGATAATTCATCAAAAATAACACTACAAGCTTGTGCCATATGCCGGTATTGTTCCCTTTTAACCAACCATCCGTTTATTGATTGGACATTTCATATATCAATTAAATCTAATTTATTCACCTCCTAGCATAACTAGTCCAAAAAGTAACGCGCATTCGCGGTTACCGGGTTACTTTGACCAAATGAGTGAGAGCGAATACGCTGAAGAGGTAATTTTCGTCTTGTAGATGACACCCGGAGCGCCAGTGCTGTTGTTCGGGATGCACTTTTCTTTTTAGTAACAGCATCATTGCACACACAGCATGCATCACACGCACACACACACACACACACACACATACACACACGCATACACACACACGCATAACACACACAGACACACACAGCACACACACACATGCACGCGCACACACACATACACATACACACACTCGCATCACTCAAACACACACACACATACACACATACACACATACACACACACGCAAAAATACGCAAACGTACAAACACTTACGCACACACATGCTCACACAGAGCATGCGATACACACGTATTCACAGTACACACATGCTCACACACACACACACACACACACACACACACAGACACACACACACACACACACAGACACACACAGACACACTCATACACACAAATACCCGCACATACGCATTCTCACACACACACACACACACACACACACACACACACACAAACGTCCACGTACATGTGTGTGGTATTTGAGGGGAGATTGTGTATGACTTGTATGGTGAACTTAGTACACGTATTTGGAATTTCTAGCGCGGACCTCAGGAAGTACCCTTCATGCTATGGAGACATGCACAATTACAGGCGCACACTTGCAAGCATACAAGAAACATGATCATTGAGAGACTCGTCCCCAATTTTTGGCAACAATGCCTTTTAAACGCTTGGAAGGACTTGTTCCATACCTATGCACTAACGAAAGGCATGTGTGCTTCTTGCGAGGTGCCTTTCAAGTGCAAGTGCAAAGAAAATGCAGCACACTTCAATATTTGCTGACACGTCCATTTACTACCTTACTATGTGCAGGATTTGATCCATGAGCTGCGACGTGTGCGACGTGAAAACACTGAGCTGAAGCGCAACTTTGAGAGCGTAAGTTGAGATGTGTGCAATTACCTAACAACTTCATACCCGATAGGAGATGCTTCATGGAATCATGGTCACGCATAGCCTCAGAAATTAAACAAGGCTGGTGGCCAATTCTACCAGACCTTACAAACACCTTACTTACATGCTTAGGATGAGGGGGATCCAATAACGCTTGCCTTTTAATACCACACGCAGTTAAAAGGCCTGCACCTGCAGCTGAACGGCGCACACAAGCAGCTCCAGGGCAACCATGCCACCTTGCAGGAGGACAGGGTACGTGTGCACCTGTGCAACGTGCTTGCCGTGAGTGCAAGACCACGCATAGAAGTGAACGCACCTACTTATTGTGTACATGCTGCCTGCACCACCAAGGCATTGAGCTTGTGTTGCTTTGGCTGGCCACCCACGCGAATCTGCTGGTGCTGACTGCGTTGAACGACGTAGGTCAACATTGAGAAGCAGTACCGAAGCCTTTGCGAGTCCTGGCGTCTGGAGCTGGTGGACAAGCAAAGGAGTTTAGAGGCGGCGAAGGCACAAATCCTAGGTCCAAGGTGAGCTATGGCAACGGTATATGGTGACGGGTGTTATGTTGGTCTTTATTTTCTTGGAGCATAGGAATTATCGAATTATGTTGTGCGTGTATGTTTGTGTATGTGCATGTTTACGCGTAAGGTTGCGTGTCTATTGTCCTGGAAATCTTTACCAATGGCAAACCATTGTGGTGAATCGATTTTTTTTATTCAGCTTTAGATTGTTACTTGCAGGGATTTGGAGCTCATTAAGGTTAAGCTGCTCGAAGAGGTGGAGGGCCCGTACAAGCATAAATGTGACGTCCTGGCACAGGTTTGTTGCGCTGTATGAATCAAGCCCTCCAGCTTGATGTGTGATATGTGGCCTACAGTGCTTAAATTTCTCAGGTTATGCAGCCTACATTTGCACTAGAGAAAACATGTCATTTGCCTTGAAGGTTCCTAAGGAAGCCCTTACTGTTCTCGTCTCTCCTTTTTAAATCTGCTACGTCACACCACACTTGCAATGGCGGTAGGAGGCAGAGATCGCACAACACAGCTTCGTAAGATTGCGACGGGAGCATGAAGAACTGCTGATCAAGTACAAAAACTTGGTGAGAGTTGATATGCTTGCGTGACTTGATTTGCTGCTCCCTCTCTGTGAGCCCTATTTCACATGATGAAGCCTTGGTGTAAAGCTGACATGTCCTTCTACAATTTTTGTGAGAGGCTGCTTATGATCCTAACCCAGTAGTCCAGCTACCTTCTATAGAAGCTGGGTGAAATAGCTAATGGAACCCTTCATTGCCTTGTCGGCATCCCTGCACGCAAAAAAACATACACCGCATCAAAGACCCCTCATCACATTCCTCCTTCTCCTGTGCCCTCTTCCTGTTGAAAGGAGCTGCGCAGTAATGCGCAGATGGAGGCAAAAGTGGATGAGCACACGGCAGCTGTATGCCGATTGAAAGATGAACTTGCAGCCCTAGACAAGCCTCACGGTAAGGAGCGCCTATGCTGTTGATGAGGAAACATTCCTTTTACAAAAAAAAAATAATTAATTGGACGTCTGACTTCACTATAAAAGGGAAATAACCTTGCGAATAGGACAAGTACTCTTCTCTTTGTTAATTGAAAAAGCCACTTTGATGCCGGGTACCATAAATCATCCAGACCAAGAGGCTCAAGCAGCAACATGTTGGGACAAAGATGGAACAGTTAATTTTATTTAAGCTTGCTCGCCTGACCCGTGCCACTAGGAAAGCACGTGTGCAAATATTCAGGTGCAGTGCCACTCCTGCTGTTACAAAATTAGCAAGTTGACATTAAGCCATAACCACAAATATACCGTTATACCATTATCTCTTGGTCCTTTTGGTCACATCTCTAATTCTTTCAATGCAAAAGTCCTCACTCAATTGCACTTGCACGCTGCTCAACCTGCAGAAAAAGTCACGGCCCTGGAATCGCAGCTGTATGCCTTGAATCGTGAGCACAGCAACCAGGCTTTCATGGTTGTAAAGTTGAGAGACGAGATCCAGGACATGAGGTGAGTAGATGGTTATTGGGCGATCAAACCTTGATTGCTTTTTACACGGAACGCCTTTCAGCTGACCTAAGCAAACCTTGATTGCTTCTTACACGGAATGTCTTTAAGCTGACACTTCTGGCTTACCAAACATCCGAGCCATCGTCTGTAGGCAGAACACATGAACGCATGAACTGTGACTCAATTTTAAATTATCCTTCATTACAGGAGGCAAAAGGAGCGAGCGACAGTAGAGAAGGATGCAGCCTATCTCCAAGTGGAGCGGAAAAGCAAGGATATCCAAGTGGGTCACATTCTGGTTTATTTGGCTTTTTGCGACACCACTAATCTACATTTGGTGCCTCAAATTTAGTTACTTGTGTGAGATATCTTGGTGCAAAGGCAATGCAGCTGCAAAGAAAACTTGGCGCTGTGTTTAATGCAGGGGTGTGATCTCCTGTAATAAGCATGTATGCACAAACATGTGGTCACTGTGAATGCAGGCAGAGGAGATGCAGATGAGCGGCATGGTGGACAGCTTGGGCCGCAAGAATCGATATCTGCTTAAAGAGCTGGAGGAGGCTCAGCGATCAAATGAGGAGCTCTACGTGCAGCTGATCAAGGCCAATAGTGAACGGGTATGTAGGGAAAAGGAACGAGGTTTACGTGCAATCATTTGCACAGCATACCCTAAATGGTGGCCCCTGCAGTCAAACTTGCAAACTTCTGTGACATACTGAAAGCGAGGCATCAGTCACAAACACGTCAGATACTTAAGTTATTTTACGTCAATTGGTTGGGTTCTTGCTCTCTGATCAGTCACTCGCATTTGATTCCATCATCCTGGCTGTGCAGTCTATGTTTGCGGACCAGATGGAGGGTCTGCGCAAGACAACGAGCATGGAAAAGCAGATGGCAAAGGTAGGGTTTTACTGGTGCATCAATTACCGCCTTGCTTTCTCATAAGCCAAAATCAAGAGAACTTCAAAGCGGCTGCCAAGCTTCTCATTTTTAGGCTACTTTCTCATCGTCAAGAATCTGCCTGCAATACTCATCTTCCTTCAAACGTACTTTTTAACTACCACCATGATCCATGATCGATGTTTGGCAAAAAATACAGAGGCAAACAGAGGAAGCCATGCAGCGGCTGGAGGAGACGCTGGCAAGCTTGAGAGAGGAATTGCATGAGCGGGAGTGTCAGGTCGCTGAGCTGCACATGACACACCAGGTAAGGGTAGCCCTGCATGTAGGCCGAGTGTCGTTGTGCCTTTTTTAACAACCACTCAGTCAGTGCTAACAACATTTTATTGCTAGACTTCACCATCACCTTTACGGAAATAATCACGTTCCTGCGCTTGTATCTTCTTTTATGCTACTTACTTTTGTAGGAGCAAGTGGCTCGCATGGTAGAGGCCCAGGATGCACGACTCAGCCAAGCTGAGGCTGAGTCAGCTGAGAAGGGGAGGGAGGCACGGCGGCACCAAGGAGAGCTCCAAGCAAAACTGGATGCTGCAAAGGACATGTGTGAAGGTGCGTGCACTGTGCACAAGCTGTGTTTGTTCCCAAATCATAACTTTTCTGTGTGTATTTGTCAAAGTGCACATCCAAGGCTTGATCATTAGGGTGGCCAGGACCGTAATTGGAATTTCTGTGTACGGGTGTATACCGTATACCTGCGTTTAAACGGATACCGTATATCTACGTATACGTACATTTACCGTCCAGATGCAAAAAAAATCAAAATTGCATACATTTGTATGTACCTACATGGCGAACCTTATTGATCATGTATTCTGGTTTGCAAACGTTGTTACACACCTTGAATATGCAGAGCACCGCTTTGAGTGTGAGAATTTTAAACGGCAGGCTAACCTCAAGACAGAAGCAGCTGCACGAGAAGTTCAGCAATTAAAGGTTGGATTAGCACCTTGTCTCTGTCGTGGTTCAGCAGTTTTTACTTGAAAAGATGCATTTGCATGCTTTTCTGTCTTAATCTGCTTCCAAGAAATTTACTTTGTTGGGCTTGTAGGCCTACAGAGGGACGTGCTCCTAGGCGTGTTTGGCATCAGCTTTCATGTCAGCCTGACGATCATTGTAATCACTGTGATGTCTACAAAACGCAGGCCTCTCTGGCAGATGCTGAGCGCGAAGCTGCTGTCAGGATTGCACAAATAGAAGAGCAGCGAGTGGATCTGTCCAAAGCACTGGTACGAATGATGCAAGCTGCTTCACCTGTTTGACCTACTTTGTACAGAACATGCCTCACATATCCAGCAAACCTTCTGGACCTGTTGCAATGATTGGAAGGGTCAGAAGAAAGCATACATTTCTTTGCTGATACAAGGATCGTGTCTACCTTTTTTATGGGAGTCTTGTGTGGCTCATGATGTATCAGCAACAACATGGTCCTGGGACCAACCTTGTTCTGTTCAGGCTGATTCCAAAGATCTTGACCTTTCCAAGACTCATCTATCACGACGAAAAGAGGAGCTGGACATGCAGGTGCGATCAATCTTCATGTGAATGAACGCCAGAAAGTAGATCTACTTGCCCCCTTGATCATCAAAAAGCAACAATAGCGCAATGCTGAGTGCTGTTTTTCTGTGCTACTTTTCCTCCATGTGCATATTATTACTAGGTTGTTAAATCTATCGATGACGCTGTCCCTCCTTCTACAGGTCAAGCGATTGCAACAGGAGATTCATGAGGCAACGGTTGAAAGGCAATCACTCAGCAAGGTACTTGAGGTCAAAGAACATGAACTATGCAGCCATACATGAAGGTTTTGGTGTTGAAGCAACATGTTTGCATAAGTGTGTCTGTGTGCGTGCATGGAGCAAGAAGCTACAAATTACTTGTGAGCATGTTTGCAAAATGCGTGACATTTTGCTTTTAATGTGCATGCAAGAAGTTTATGTGAGTGCGCTCCAACCTGAACGGTTCAGGTAAGTTACGCATGAGTGAGCGTGTACTGTATGTGTTCAACCACGTATACACCCATTGACTCGCTTGAGCACACATACCAACACACGCACCACAGATACATAAAGTCAAATCAAAATATTTATCTTGCTGTTTGGAATGTTGCGTTACCTCAACACGTAGTGAAGGGCGTGCTTTGATTTTAGGCCATGAGATGCTGATTAATCAAGGATGAAACCGACCTGCCCACTTTCACAGGAGCTGGAAGAAACACGCAGGATCTTGATATCAGAGCAGGCAGCTCAGCTAGCCCATATTGAGAACACACGACAAACAGCCACAGTGGAGAGGTCGGCAACGGCAAAGAAGTACCAGGTAGGTGCTCTTGTTTTGGGGGCTGATGTGAGACATTGCAAGCTGTAGGGTTTTGTGAAACCTTTCACGCTATAAGATACAAACCCAGAAGTCTGCACCAGATTCTTCAAGGCAAAATGACTGCAAGCTAGCGCTTGTTAGAGCTCCACCAGTGTTAATGAAGAGTACTTGCTACGACTAGAGATCTCTGCTGCGGCATGCTCGTTGCTTAACCAGTTATGATATACACCCGACTACAATTTAAAATACTGCAGGCTGGCTTAAGGGACATGCACATCAAGCACGACGGCGAGATTAAGATTCTGAAGAAGCAGTTGCGCCATACGCGTGCTGAGGTAGTACAACTCACAGACGAGGTGAGAAAGGTCCAGGTTGCATCTTCAGAATACTCTGGAAAATGGCCAAGCCTTCACCAAATCCCTGACATGTGCTCTCTAACGAACATGGGCTTGCTCTTTTTTAGCAATTGATCAGGAATCAGGTGGCATTTGACAACCGAGCTCACTTTGCTTTGACTCCTGTCAACATCTTCACGTCCCCTTTCCCCCTCAACCCTGAAACAACAGGAAGACACACATAGATATACAATCCACATATGTGTGCAGCTGATGGAACACAAGCTGCGCAGTCATGAGCTGGAGGCAACGCTGAGCTCATGTGCCGGCCCCATCAGGGCGTTTGCAGGAGGTCGATCTGATCTTATGCCTCAGCAAGACAAAAATCCATCAGGGGTTGTTGGAAGTGATGTTTTGTCATCAATGGCTGCGCTCAAGCAAAGGCAGCAGCTGTATATGGAAGCTGTAGGTTCTGAGTGAGCAAGAAGTGAGTTTTGGCCTCAGGAAGAAGCAAACACTGACCAATTTGCAGCCCCATGGCTGAAACAGCAATTGTACGCCGACTCACTGAATAAGTAGCCAGACAATACCTGTTTGACATGTGCTGACTTCTGATATGCTACCTGCTGAAAGCCACCTTTTTTCTTCAAGCGATCATGCCTGGCCTTCTTAACTTTACAGAGCAAGTTGTGCTTGAAACCATTAGTGGGTAAAAAAGGTTTGCAGTCTGGCATGGCTGCTCAACCTGCAAGGATCCCAAGAAGAAAAAGTAATAAAAAGTAAAAAGGCAAGATCATCTTGACTTCAAGACTTCCGCTGCATGAAAAGTTTATATTTCAAAGCGTTCTTGAGTCCTGTAAGCGACATTTCATGCTATTTACTAGCATACTATTCGTCACATTCCCACTAAGTTATTTTATACCACTCAGAGCAGTTTTCAAATTCCCTGGCAACTTGCCACTTGAATTGAATTCAGAAGGGCGGACGCATGTGTAGTAACCTCTTTTCAAACAGCAGCGAGGCATATCAATTGTGATTAGCCTCTGTAACCCTGTCTTGAAGGTGACCTGCCTAAATCCCAAGTCAACATGTAAGCAACTTTCCTGCAATGAAAGCGACCATTTGCACAAATGGTCTGTCACCCGTGCAAAACCTGGGCTCTATTTTCCAAAAGATATGGCGTCATCGTATGCCTTTGAAGAGAAGAAAATCTACAACCAGTTCCCATTTATTATCTCTGGAACGGCGCCAATTGACTCGAAGTTTCGTACTTTATATATCATAATTACGCGAATTATAAAAATGGATAGACAAACGAAGACGAGGAAGGACTTCTGTCAGGAGATGCAAAGGTAGAACGAACTCGTCACACACATACACACACTCATACACACACAAAAACATACAAATACACATGCGCGTACACACACATACACACACACGCACACGCACACACACGCACACACACACACACACACACACACACACATACACACACACACACACACACACACACAAACACACACACACTCATACACACACAAACACACACACACACACACACACAAACACACATGTGCATGCACACACATACACACACACGCACACGCACACACATGCACGCACACACACATACACACAACCACACACACAACACACACACACACATACACGCGAACAAGATACACGCAACACACATATACACATACACACATAAAACATACACATACACATACATACACATTAACGTACATACATATACACACTTATACACATACACATGCGCACACGCACAACCACACACACGCACGCACGCACACACACATATATACACACACATTAACGCACATACGTTTACACACACACATACACATGCACATACACACACAACCACACACACGCGCACACACACACGCACGATTAACACGACGTACATATACACACATCAACGCACATACGTATACACACATATACACATACACACACGCACACACACGCACACACACTCACACACGTGTACACACACATACACACACACGCGACACACATGCACAGACAAACGTACATACGCACACGCACACGCACACGCGCACACACACGCACACACACATGTACGTACCCATACATACACGTACACAAAGATGGTTACACACACGTGCAGGTCCTTTGATGAGCTCACACTGAACGGGATGGAGAGCAATCAAGCGTGTGCTCTGAGTCTGAAGCTAGCTGCTGGAATGGGTGGGTATGAGGTGGGCAGGCATCCTAATGGCTGCTCAATATCTTGCCAGAATAAACGATACAAATCCTTCCTTGCGCACAGCGGAGCCTTTGCTTTCTGTTCAAGCTGTGCGGGCGAGCTTGGACGCTGCAGCAGCGAGCATCAAGAGCGCCAACATAGACCCCTTTGATGTGTTGGGTAGTGAGCAGAGCAATGAGCAAGCATCTCTCTTAGAGGACGCTGCGGTCAAGGTATGTTTGCTCCTAGATGAGCGTGGAGGTGGGAAACTTAACAGATGACATGGGCTAAGCATGTAAGAAGCTCAGTTTTCCCTCCTGGTCACAACCTGAACCCTACTTCTCCATCCTCTGTACACCTAAGCTACCAGCTCTCCTCTATACAACCACAGGTGCACCGCCTTTTTTCCAACCCCGAATCCCTGCATGCTGCTTTCTGGAAGCCCGCCCCTTGCAAGGACGGAAGCAGGGACAGCAATACCCCTAGCACAGCACCCGCAGCAGCAACACATGCAGCAGCAGTGGAAGAAGGAAAAGAGGCAGGAGTAAGTGAAGCAGAAGCAGAAGCCACAGAGGCGTCCTGCAATGCTGAATGGCAGCAGAGCAGCAGCGGAGCAGGCAGCAGTGGCCGTGACAGTCAGCCGGGCTCAAGGCCTCCGTCACCCACAACAAGACCTGACCACAGAGCTCCTGCTCAAGCAGAGCTGTACAGCGCGTCCAGCACGTGCGACAGCAGCAGCGGGCAGGGCTGGCTGAGGATGAAAGGCCCCCATGATCAGGTTTGTGTTGTGTGTATCAGTATTACTTTCAAGGGCTCTACAATGCAAGGCGCCTATCAACGTACATCATTCCCTGTGAAAATGAACAGTACAATTAAAAGGCCATGGGCCTTGAACCTCAATTTGAATAGTGGCCCCTTTTGTCCTGCATCCCCTCTTGGTGGCTGTGCAATTGAACCAATTTAAAGAGGCTGTAGAATGTCTGCAGTAAAAAGAGAAAGGCGCAAGAGCTCAGGTTCAGAAACTGGTATAGGATAGGGTCCAGTGCTGAAATCTCTGAAAATCACTTAAGAGTCTGCACGTCACATGTGTGAATGAGTTTGTTCAAGACCATACAGATCTTCTCTAGAAAACCTCTGAACTGTAGGTGTCTACGCGGACCATTAAGGATGTATTGTGTCCAGAAGGCCGCGGTCACACGGGACTTTTTTTATCACTTTTTATCTAAGCAACTTTTAGCTTAACACAGCGGTCACACGTTAAAATTTAACGCGGAAATTTTATCTTAAGGCCCTGGTCACACTAGGCTTTTTAGCAGCGGTCAATTTTGTAGCACGGGAAATTTGTTTTTAATTATCTCAGGAGCGTAGTGTTTCTTCATCTCGCACACCATTTCCACTGCCCCTCCGATGACGTGGGCTGTGATACTCGTTGCTTGGCTGGCCACGATGCCACAGTTGATGCCTCAGCAGCAATTAGAGTTCTTCAATTGGGCCATCACGACCGTCCTACCAGCTGCTCTTAGAAGGGGGCTTTCCAGCTCGGGGCTTGCCTTGCCCTGGTCCATGTTCAAGGGCATGTGAGGCTTGGCAGCAAGGCAAGAGGATTTTGGAGCATTCACTGGCTGAGTGTTGGCTGAATGTTGCTTACAGCATCACATGTGAGTGATGATTCCCTCTCCCTCCTCACACCCTCCTCTCCTCTTTCCCCCTCCTCAAAAGGGATCCCTTCCTATGGGTTCTGGGAGAAGTGCTGGGGGACTGGGCGCGGCAGGGGCAAACACACTTTGAGTACAGAACAATTCCGTAGAGCCTTCCGCATAAGCAAGCCAGCCTTCAATACCCTGTTGCATAGGTACTGTGCTGCGCTATCTAAGCAAAACACAATCATGCGCAGTGCCATTCCTGTTGCAAATAGACTGGCTATATTTTTGGGCAGGGTCTGGGTCCCCCCATCAGACCCTTGGACGCACATACGATGTTAGTAAAACTGCAGTTTGCAACATAATTTATAAAGTTGTTTTCATTTTATGCAAAGAATTTGTGCCAAGTATGCTTGCTTTTCCGGGAATTACCTCGTGCGCGTGGAGTTGACAGGCCCGTACCATTTGCCAGAGAGAGCGGCAATGGATGGGACTTTCATGAGAATTGAGGTGATACTTATTACTGTTACAAGAAGCACATGGCAATTATCCAATTCGTACGTGTTGATGCGCGTGGCAGGTTCACGTATGTTAGTGCTGGCGGGGCAAGTCGGTGATGCCCACGTTTGAAATCACAGTTCACTAAAGGCTCAAATTGAGAATGGTTCTTGGCTTGCTCTACATACCCCCACATATCCGCAATGTGGCGATGCATGGAACTGTGATGAAGCCATACATCAGTGCAGATTCTGCTATTGCCCTGTAGTCCCCTTCTGTAATGAAGTGCTATAGAACTCTGAATCCAAACAGGACGCGATTCAAGTTTAACTAAGCACTGATTTGTTAGCTGTGCCTCCCCTGCTGCGTGCGCAAGGGCTTGCAAAGGAATGCCAGCCTGGCTCCCCCCAGCCTGGCGGCCCACTACCACCAAACTCTCTGACATACACAGCCCTCTGCTGCTGGACACAGGAGCTGTCCCCTGAGTATCATCAGCCAGTTCCTCTAGCCCTTTTTCTTTTAGGAGCCCCATGCCAAACTGCTGAAGCAGGCCTGCTGGCCATAACATATATTTCTTATTTTTATCAAGTTTCTTCGGGTTTGCAAGTCAGGGGCACCTTCCTGGAACACTCTCCAATCATTTGGAATGTTGCCCCGACTTGAATTTTTGGTAAAATTGCTCTTGGAGGTTGCTAACAAAATTATCGAATTGAAAAATTTTCAACTTTTCCCATGTGACTTCTCTTGCTCAAAAATTTATCGAGATAAATGAAAAAGTGATAAATAATTCCCGTGTGACCGCCCCCTAAGGTGAATGCCAACAACAACACGTCATTACTTTAAATGAACAGGTACCTTTCCTCCTCTGCCCAGTTGCAGGCTGTAACGAGGCATATTACTCACTCTATGTGTTTTTTGGTAACATGATTGATTACAAACAACTACTCAGGCTGTCTCTGGGATGCTGGAGCGGCTGGATGTTCCAGCAATTGTAGATTTATACAAATCTATCACTTCATTGCACAGCCCCAGGTATGATTTTGCGCAAAAGTTGCTGTTTCTTTTGAAATTGACAGGCGCAACTTGCCAGGAATGCTTTAAACTGTCCTGCGTTTTCGTCTCTCTTGGATTCAAATGCCCGAGCATAAATTCATATCCTTTTTTCTTCTTCCACACGCGCTTCCACACGCAGGGTGATGTATGCATTGAACTCAGCATCTGAAAAGCTCGTACTCTTCATCATGGTAAGTTCAGATGTGAAACTATAACATCAACACATGTCCACTTTTTATGCCATTATTTAGGAGACGTCTAAATGCACAGCAGTCCCAAATTTGGCTTTACCACTTGTGAAAACTCAGGCAGCAACCCTCTCTCTCTCTCTCTCACTCTCACTCTCACTCTCTCTCTCTCTCTCTCTCTCTCTCTCACTCTCTCTCTCTCTCTCTCTCTCTCTCTCTCTCTCTCTCTCTCTCTCTCTCTCTCTCTCTCTCACTCTCTCTCTCTCTCTTCTCTCTCACACACACACACACATATATATATATATATATATATATATAAACACACACGCACACATGTCCATCTTGTATATATGCCACCCACAGTGCGTGCCACTTCCTGTTTTAACATCGCAGGCATGCTTGTCAGACGTTAAGTGTGTTTATTTTTACACTGCAGTCAACTCCCTCTGTGTCCAACCCCGGTTTTCTTCGTCAACTTTCCATCCTGCTGCTCAACCCTTTACTTGAGGATGTGGAGTTCAACAGGCTCGTGGCCACAATGTGCAGCATGCTGGTAGGGCATGTGCTTGTGCCCTAAGTCAGGCCCTCTCAGCACGACTGTGTGTGCACGACTGTGCCCTCTCAGCACGACTGTGTGTGCACGACTGTGTATGTGTCTTCCTCTCTTTCTCCCTCTCTTTGACACACACACACACATACACACACGTGTTTTTCAGGTGAGCCTAGAGATAGATGAGCGGCAAGCTGTGGTGCACCTGCTTGGTGCTCAGCCGCCTTCAGAGATGCACAGGTAAAGGATGAATGGTGTTTTTGTGCGTTTGTTCATGTATGTGTGTACAATTAGCCGGGATCGTACTGCTAAATTTATTCATCGGTAAAAAAGGCGCTGTGGCACAAGAAATCATCATCACAGGGTTTTTAGTTGCGCGCGGCAACCAGCAGCTGTTGAGACAAGATTGCAGTGTGTCCCTGCAGCAGCATCGTGCTCACATAACTGACCATGTGCACAACTGCAACTCACATACACTGGATATCAGTTATACTTTCTGAGGTAAACCCCACCGTCCCTCCCCCCTCACATCCTGAAATGATTTATGTCGACTGTGTGGATATCAAGACTGTGTCTGCAGCTCTGGCCCACGCACTTCTATCCTGTCTTGCAGGCTGGTTATTGTACTGCAACAGTACATCACCATCACACTATACCAGCAACAAGCCATCACTCAGGCGGTGGAGGATGCTACCAAGGTGTGTGTGTAAATGTGGGTATGGGTGCTTGTGTGCATGGGTGCACATGTGTGTGAGTGGTGGAATGAGAGTCAGGGATCATAACTAATATTAAGGGGGGAAAGGGGACGCAAGGGGGAGAGGGGTGTACCAGAAAATGTTGCTATTATGTCAGACAATGTAAAATAATTTGTGGTACAAGTTTACCCTTCACCTCAAAAGAAACATGACAACTAAAACCTAATCTGCTCAGTTCATTTTGCACTATAGTCTAAAATGGATGTGAAAACGTGTGCACACACACACACACGCACACGCACACACGCACAGAAGCACACACATGCAGACACTCACCTGCACCTACGTGCATACACATGCATGGCATGTACAGGCCTTAAAACTACTGTATGATGCCAACGACATGGCTGCTGCCGCTCTGCAATCCACCTCCTCCCTGTCAAGCCGGGCAAACACCTCTCCGGTGTGCTTCAAGGAGTTCTACAACGACGCAGTCAACAATGATGATTTCAATCTGAAGGAGGACTTCAGGAGGTGGAAGAGTGTGAGTGCCACAAAATAGAGTCACTCCTTACGAGGTTGAATGGTCTAGGCTTACTGGAGGCCACAGCGTGTTGGGTTCGCTGTCCTTACTGATGTTTGGGTGCCATTACAGGATGTGAAGAGGTCTTCTTCTTGCTGGCCTTGCACTGGTGCAAGGTGCATTGAAGCACTGCATTTTTTTATTGCGTGGCTACCTTCTTCTCTTATCCATTAACCACTCCGCTCACTCTCAATTCCCCTCGCAGCCAAACCGCTTTGAGTTTTCGTTCTGTAACTACCCGTACGTGTACGACCCTGCCAGCAAAGCCCGCGTGCTCCAGATGGAAAACCAGATGGCACAGTACAATGAGCTACAGAACGCCCTGTTCAGGTACGCAATGTATTTGAGTTGTGTATTTAGCACTGTTTGTGTTTGGATTCAGGATAGTGTCGTTTTGGTTTGGACCCCTCTTTTTCGGCACACGCCTCTCCTTTTTTGTAACTTCATTAAGTGAGAAATACTGTGAGCAGTTTTGCACCTGCGCACAATTGTAAAAGTGGCAAGCAGCAGGAAAGAGTGGGCATTAATCGTTTGCACCTGTTTGATTCCATGTTTGTCACTTGGCATGTGCAAATCTACATAAAGACATGGTGATCTGTATCTCATGCAGGGGTCTGTTCAGCGGCAACCAGCAGCTTGATTTATGCCCCTTCTTGGTGCTAAAGGTTGGTGACATATGGCCGCTATTTCTAGCAACCTAGACAGGGCCAAGGAAGAGTGCCTAAAATATGAAACCGTAATATAGTTGCCATGTTTTTTATTCCGACCTTGCCTTGCTTCCTTATGTTTTATAGCTGGCCAAACAATGTTTTGTCCATTGTCTGTTCTCTTTGTCTCTTCATAGTCTTATGCCTCACATTGCAACCACTGCGCTTCCTTGCGCCTTGTGTAACGGCAGGTTCGCCGTGGGCCTTATTTAGTGCAGGACACCCTCATACAAATTAATCGAGCTAAGGAGAGTGACGCATTGCGAAAGCCTTTGAAGGTGTGTGATCTCTCGTTAGGGCATCTGAGTGGTCAGTACAAACATTGCACGTTGTTGGGCTCAGTGCGCTTCTTGCTCTTTGGTCCTAGTCTTCTCGTTCCTGCCTTGTTATTTTCAACTGCAGCATTCAGGAACTATGAATGGGGCTAGTGCTCGCCAACTATTTTTAATCCACGACTCCCTCCTTAAAACGGTCATATTCATGCAATGAATATGCCGGTCGAGTTTGTTGGGGAGGAGGGTGTTGATGAGGGTGGAGTGCAAAAAGAGCTTTTCCAACCATTTCTTTCTCCACGATTTCCTTCTTGACAGACGATCATATTTATGCAATGAACATGCAGGTCAAGTTTGTTGGGGAAGAGGGTGTTGATGAGGGTGGAGTACAAAAAGAGTTTTTCCAATTGCTGGTAAGTTGCATGTCTTTGTAACCCACTGCCTTTTAATGTAGCTTGTGCAACCAGCTGGTGCTCACTTTGGACCTCGTATACTGGTTAAACTGAAAGCTAAAAAGGGTTGAGAAAAGATGGTCCTGGACGCTTTGCTAGTCCATGCTGGGACACACCCAAACAGCTTATTGGTACCCTCCAATCCAGCAGCTGCGTTCAATGTTGCCGTGTCCATGTTCATTGTTGCTCAGCCTTTTAACCCACAACATGTCTCTGCTTCTAACCATGCCTGTCTAGGTCAAAGAACTGTTCAACCCGGACTACGGCATGTTCACGTACGATGAAGCAGTGCATTTCCACTGGTTCAGAGCCTCTCACCTCAGCATGGAGACCGAGTTTGAGTTGGTTGGCATCCTCATAGGTGGGACGTAAAAGCCGTTATCAGTACACAGTGCTTGGCGTCTGATCAAGTGTAAACAGTGTTACAAGCACGTTGTTGTTGACTGTGTAGGATTGGCCGAGCAGAACTTGTTGTCAGCTTCCAGCGTTGCAAATGTTTCCAGCCTACCTGCAGCGTACATATTGTGGTTGCACCTGTCCCAGTGTCGTTTGTGTGCGAATGTGCGTGCGTGCCAAAAGCTTTTGATGTGTGCACATATGCACTTTTACAGGGCTTGCCATTTATAATATAGCTATGCCCTGCATTCTAAAGCAACAAAACCTTTGCATACTTACAGGGCTTGCCATATATAACAGCCACATCCTAGAGTTCAGCTTCCCCCTGGTGCTCTACAAAAAGCTCACTGGAGTGAAGCCTACTTTTCAAGACCTGCAAGTGAGGCTGTGTACGTCTAGGTTGCAAACTTCTGTTGGCACCACTCTGTCAAGGTCATACCACCTAAATTAAGCTTTGTCTAGACTTTTAAGTATGTTCCTCCTCTTCCTTATGCCTAAATGACTCCCTTTTGAGAACACAGGAGCTGTACCCTGACATCCACCAGAACTTGAGCAAACTGATGAGCATGGAGGATGTGGAGGCTTGTGATCTACAGTTTGCGGTAAGGCACAGGTTTCACATTCAAGGCAACAACTGTTTTGTTCCCCCACAAAATATGGTGTGTCCAGGCGCTTCTTCTGAGACTAGTGTGTCTGACCGTAATTGCCGTCGCTGGTCATTTCCGTCCCCCCCTGGGTTGGTTGAACTTGCTACAGCCGTCAAGGTTATATCAAAAGCATTCAGACTTGACACTACTCTGAATGTTACATACCAAGGTTGACATGGAATGCGGCTTTGGCGAGATTGAAACAGTGGAGCTGAAGGCCAACGGCTCCCAGCTTACTGTAACGCTGGAAACTTGCCGGGAGTATGTCGACCTTTACACTCAAGTGAGTGTGCCTTTCTAGGTTCTTGGACCAAAAACACAATGAAAACAGGCTGCAACCTGGAATGTTTTGGGCTAGGGCACAAGGAGTCATTGTGGTCTTTTTGATATAATATATGTGACATAGATAGGTATGTAATATTGAGCAAACCATCCTGCACCCATTAGTTATACTCATGACATGTAATGTTAACGGTCTTGCCCTAACTGACCTCAAATAATAAACATGAATGATATCATTTGCTAGTGTAATTCTAGTATTGCATCTTGCATCCTATTCAGGGCACTTGCATGACAAGGTCCCAACCATGCATGAATTCATCCAGTAAGCCTCCTGCTCGATTGACCCTCATCCCACTGATTTTGGCCCTCACTCACTTGTTGTTGCCTGCAGCACCTGCTTGAGCACTCCATACGATCCCAATACGCCGCTTTTGAGTGTGGCTTCTTGTTTCTGTGCAACGGCAACGCCCTATCTTGGTTTAGGTACGTTGACATATGATGATGGACTGACCAAGCAATCTTGAAATCTTCCAATGATGCAAGAACATGTTAACAAAATCGTCTTTTCTGTGACTGCGTTCACCTCGTTTCCTGCTTTGCTCATTTCACCCTAGCTTTTACATTGTAGACCTCAGGAGCTGGAGCTTCTGGCGTGTGGGGGCCAGCAGTTGGATTTGGGAGCTCTTGAGGGGGCGACCATCCACGATGACGGCTACACACGTGACTCACAGGCAAGAGCGTAGTCGGCTGCTCTTTCCAGCTCTTTTGTCCTGGATTCCTTATTAATGGTAAATGGTTGTGAGGTTTTTGTATCATGGTAGCACTGCCAACGTGTAATGTGAAGTGATAGCCAGCCGCCTCCTTTTCCTGTTGTAAGCATTGAATCAATTCCGCGTTCCACCTGCGTGCCTGCTGCAAACAGCCCTCCTTTTACAAAATTGCATGCACATGCACATACACACACTCAGGTTGTGCGCTGGTTTTGGGAGACGGTGCATGCCATGGACGACGAGGGCAAGCGCCGTTTGCTGTTCTTTGTGACCGGCTCTGATCGTGTGCCCATAAAGGGCCTCGCCCACCTAAACCCCCCTCACGTCATCTCAAGGTAGCCACAGTTCATCTTTCATCTTGTACTGGTTACTTCACGCACACAAGAAGATGTAAAGGCTATTAAGATTGGGGCTTATCTTAGGAACAATTGTGGATGTGTGCATCTGTGCATCTGTGCAACTCTAATGGCTCTCCACCTCAAAAGTTGCGTTGCTCGTTAATTCTGCAGGATGGGAGGAGATAGCGACAGGCTGCCAACAGCACACACCTGCTTCAACCACCTGCTCCTGCCTGCTTACACAAGCAAAGAGAAGTTGCAAGAGCGTTTGCGCACGGCCCTGGAGCATGCAGAGGGTTTTGGTTTGTTGTAGAAGTAATGCTTGGAATTTGGGTGGATGCAGAATTGCTTTAAGGTAGGGGAGAGTACTGATATAATTGAACCCTTTATCCATATATTTTGTTTACCTAGTGTTTCCTATTATTTGCTAAAGCGGGAGGACTTGAGATTGCTTAGTTAGTAGTTCTGATTCAAAGCAAAGATGTTGGAATGCAAAAAAGTACGCTCAACTTTGCTTAAATGCAGCTCTTCATCATCTCAGGGGCAAATTAATGTACGATATTCCATTTATTTATCAAGATGTTCATCGGTTACATTGGAATGCTCTTATGATTCAATTTTTTTGCCCATTGCTATGGTGGTGCTTCTAATTCAGTCTAGACGATTGAGCTTATGAGACTGATGAGGAAGTTTCAATGAACATCATGCAAAGCTGGAAAAATATGAGCACATTGAAGGCTTGTTCTCGGCACTGTGTGTGTGTGTGTGTGTGTGTGTGTCGTCCACTGATTCAGACCAAACCTTGAATTTCTTGAACACCAATTTCTTGTAAGGGTTACAAGGGTTACAAGGATGGCCTACAGCCCGAGACTCTGGCTGATGGCAATTGGCTGGTGAAACAAAATCAACCAGTGTCGAAAATTGAAACTAA
>Ga0307942_1000348_pt1 | contig 30952 bp, 27 predicted proteins | sample OrgLakmetagen175_FD_201846 | JGI IMG/M metagenome (GOLD analysis project Ga0307942, IMG submission 201846) | Saline water microbial communities from Organic Lake, Antarctica - #175 | ecosystem: Environmental > Aquatic > Non-marine Saline and Alkaline > Saline | place: Antarctica: Organic Lake... | reverse complement strand
TTGCAGCTTTTTAACGGCAGGACTCAGGAAGTTTGAAACATGATAAAAGCCATTGGGATAAGGAAAGGAATTAGAAAATGCAGACAATGTTGCAGCTTTTTAACGGCAGGACTCAGGAAGTTTGAAACATGATAAAAGCCATTGGGATAAGGAAAGGAATTAGAAAATGCAGACAATGTTGCAGCTTTTTAACGGCAGGACTCAGGAAGTTTGAAAAATGATAAAAGCCATTGGGATAAGGAAAGGAACCGTACCCATTGTCAGAGGAGCAGCGTGCTGTTGCCCTCCATTTCCTCTTAGAGTGCCATCTGTGCATGTGGTGCACACATAAATGAGGTTTTGAGTGTTGTTCTGCTCCTCAACACGCTTCTAGGGCTATGTTGATTTTACACATGCGCCCATTGGCTGCCAATAGAATAATATAAACCCTTTGAATTTCAGAACAAAACGATAGGCATATTGTGCAAGGCATTGAGGTGGTTTTAAGGCATACGACAGTCGTCGCAAGTGCTCAAACCATGTATTGTATGCATCCATGTATTGTATGCATCCGCATATTGTAAGCATCCATGTATTGTTGATGTACTGATGAATTGTTGATGCATCCATGTATTGCTTGCACAAAGCTTGCGTTCACGTTCATACACTCAGCCGCCACTCAGGCGTGCACTCAGGCGCTTCAGGCAGGTACACAAACCAAACGTGCCTGCGTTCACTTCATCTGTGACCCCTGGCGTTTCATGGACACTCAGTGCTCCTCCATGCACACCGCCTGCTCCCCCACTCCCTCCAATCCTGCTGAGACACGGAAGCATTGAAGTAGGCAAGGACAGATTGTGTGGACAAAGGAAATTTTCATTTGACTCCAAAGTCTAGGTTATTTGTGTGGAAGAGCATAAATGTCATGCCGCAAGACACACGTCCGCCCACGCACCTGTCCCCCAAGTGCCTGCCATACTTCGACCCCCCGACCTCTTCTCGCTGTGCAACCTCGCCGCCGTCACTGAATTCCATGAGGCTAGGCTCCTTGTTAGACTGCAACAAGCAAGAAACGCTTATGCATCATTTGTCCAGATAAAAGGCGGTGCTTGTGGGTCATTATTAGTATGCTGCCGTCCTGTAAGGAAGTGAAATGGCTTCAGCATGAGGTTTCGTTTTATATTGCCACACTTACGCTTCCGTAGGGAGGATATGCAGCCATTTGGGACCCGTAAAATCCGGAACAGTGAATCAGATGAATTTGTGTAGTATTGCACAAATTAATATTTTCGGTACTTAAACAAGTCAAGTTCAATGGAGTTTGCGCTAGGAGCAAATACTGTGAACGACAAACCTTTAAATTTATTGTAATTCTCACCCTTCTTTTCGGGAGACCAAATCTGATAAATTAATTAAAATATCGTCATAACCGTTGCATCTCTTGTAGAGCTGAGGCTGAGTGAGGAGAGAAGTCCATGTGGCAGATGGAAAAACCAGGTCTTCATTGTATATATACAGGTTCCATCTTCAGTAGATATATACAATCCCCATTTTTGCAACCTGTATGTACTAGGTATTGCTGAGCTGTATAAGACGCCTGCCAATGTTATCACTTTTATTAGCAGGAGGGATGCTGGTGCTGGTGTGCGCAAATTTTCCGTTGTTTCTTTCTTTTTTCATCCTGTTTTACTCTTGGTTTTCCAGCTCTTGTTTCAGGTTTGGGTACTTAGTGTCATGATATTTCAGTTTTTGCACATCAGATTTGGGTACTTAATGTACATATGTTGGGTCATGACATTCGGTCATGATATTTCAGTTTTGCGCAATGTCTTACCGTACCTACGCTAGGTCATGATGTCTCATACACTCGTGCAGGAAAAGATAATCAAAATGTAAAGCATCGTAACCTGCCAGTAGCAAGTTTTCTTTGCAAAACTGTCATGCTGCAGTACACAATTCTGTATTGATTATCCTAGTCTATTGAAATCATTGCAAAATCCTAGCAAAATCCTACTTCATTGCTCGTGGCTGTGGACGCCCATATGCACCTTCTGCTACATCATCAGCAAGATTGGGATCCACATCTGCCACTGTCGAGGGCGTTACAGGTCCCTTACCACCAGGATCTTGGCGAGTGTCCGTGACCTGTGGACAAGGCAGAAGGATTGAAATCAACAGGACAGTCTTGTTTTTAAAAAAGCAAGACAATTCAAAAGCACATTTTGAAAGAAGCGAAGGAAACAAGTTTTCTGTGGATTGCGTAAAGCCACACTAACAGTAACTGCAAAGATAATCTCACCAGGTCGGTGCCACTTTTGTTGATCCCTGCTTTCTCGGGTGCAGATCCACCTTCCACTTTGCCTGCGTAGCTTGAAGTCTTTGTGAATTCATCAGGCTTGGGGGGATGTTCTCCAGGGACCTCAGCTGCCACACCTGGAAATAAGGATTTCAGACAAGCACGTACTGCTTGCACACATGTGATTCAGATCGGAAGAAGCTGGTAAAAAGGGGCAGGACATTTGCAGCAGCCGAATAATGAGCTTTTACCACCACCCTTGATATCTGCAAACACTCTGCAGCATGCAGAAGTACTCGAGTTCTTGGAGGCGAGTGCAACTGAATGTTGGTTGGAACTGTCTTGCCACAGCTTGCGCTGTGGGAAATATCCTTTTTACACTCTTTCCTTTGTCAGCATCTAGGTTCAGTTTTCTCTTCAGCTTCTTGCTGTCGTTATTGGCAGGAAAGAGTTTCAACGGCCCAAGTGCCAACTTTCTCTAATGGGAGGGGCTTCAAATTTAGCCAGTTCAGTGTTTCAGTTCCTTCAGGCAGCTTTCTCTGCTCAGATTTTTTAGGCAATGTTTTTGGGAAGTGTTTTTGAGTCTGTTTTGGATGGTTGGCCAGTGTAATTTCCCCTCCAGCATTCTATGAAGCCAAGCCGGGGTAGAACAACTTGGGGCCTTTGAATGCTGTGACGCCACTTCAGTACTGAGCCGCCTGAAAAGGTTGTAAAAACCTCAAAATTGTTCTTCTCCCACACCAGCAGCCATACATGACCTGCATCACTTCTTTGTGATCCTACGACGCTTGCTCACCTGTTGGTGCAGGAGGACCCATGGCTTGGGTTGCAATGGGATAGCCCTGCATGCCGGCCACGTCTTTGCCATGCTTCATGCTTGGAGGAGTGCCTGGCCTGATCTGTGATTGGCACGGCATGTGAGATTTGATCTGGGGTTGGCCAGAGCCATACAAATACATGGTATGTATGGAGTTTGTAGCAGGGGGGGTTCTAAATGATTTGAACATCTACTGTGTAGGCACACATTCTGACGAGCCATAACCAATGTCACCACCATCACAGGAATAAGACGTGCAGGAAATATGGGGCACTTGCAAAAAAAAAGCCAAACAAGAGGTTTTTGTCCCAGGTCATAGGGAACAAAAGAAGACTTGAGTCAAGTGTACATCACATATCATTTTGATTCATGACAGCGTCCTCTCAAATTTTCTGCCAGTGTCCTGCTGTGATGCACTGAAAATAAATCGGGTTACCTTTCAATGCTACCTAGTTTGTGTTGCAAACCAACTTTTGACAGGCAAACTCTAAGTAAAAAGATGCTTGAGCACAACAAAAGAGCAGCAACTTTTATTGCTCAATTGGAAGCCCATTAAATGCATTCACGTCTGAAGCTGAAGAAGTGTGTCATTGTACATTTACACGTACAACAAGCAGCAGAAATACACCTACCAGCTCTTCTGTCAGCTCACCAGGAAATGGGTCCGCCCTCTGTAAGGAAACAGCACAGAACACTCCTTGATTTTTAAAGAAAACATTGCTGGGTAACAAGCACACCAGAAAATAGTAGCTCCTCAAAAGCACCTGGTTCCATGCTGTGTATGTTGAGCATCCTGCACCACATACATACCTAGGGCTGGCCAGGACCGTATATGGAGTTTTTGTACACATATATTTATGGCGTGTAAACCGCATGTATACGTATATTTCGTATATCGTATCAATCATGAACTGTAGAAAATTTGCTGTGAAAGAAGAAAGCAATAAACCAGAGGGGGGACACTGGGCAAAAGCCAAAACATGCTCCTTTTTGCATGAAAGGTGCAACTACTCACACGTCACTTCATTAAATTGGACTCAATCTAGCTTTAAACTGATGCTGACTTTATAAGCTACCCGAGCATGTGCTCAGATTTAGACAAGTCGCCCTGCGTACAGAATGACAGGACTAAAAGCACACGTCGTGCACCTGTACCCTGGATGGGTGCTTTCCAGGGGGGATGGCACATTAATTTGCATATCTCGCCAACCACTTGCTCCTTTTGCTCCATTGTTTATGCAATGATCTTTATTAATTATAAGGACTTTTAAAACACTAAAAATCACTCATTCTGGTGTGCTGGCTGGTCAGATACAGCATATGGCTGCTCAAAAAGTAGGGTTCACGCCGCGGCTGCTGAGGCAAGTGGACCTAACTTGCAAGTTTCAAGCTTAACTGCTTTGAAATATACATAGAAGAGCTGAGCTTGAAACCTGCAAGTTAGGGCCATCTGCCCTAGGAGCATGCAAAAAACATACCCATTCTGGGCCTCAGTGTCCCCCTTCTGGCAATATACGCTGTAATACAGTAATAAAATATTTATTATATATACTTATACAGTACCACATACCAGCTGCAAGATTGAAGAACTCACTAGGCCAGGAATTTCAGAGGGAAGACCAGACTCAGGAGGGGGAGAATTTCCGATGGGCTCTACCTGTGGCCATGCGTCAATATATATGTGGCCATGTGTCATTATATATGTGGCCATGCGTGAATATTTATGTGGCCATGTGTCAATATAAAATGTGGCCATGCGCGAATATATATGTGGCCATGCGTCAATATATATGTGACCATGCGTGAATATATATATGTGGCCATGCGTCAATATATATGTGGCCATGCGCCAATATATATGTGGCCATGCGTGAATATATATGTGGCCATGCGTCAATATATATGTGGCCATGCGTCAATATTATATATGTGGCCATGCGTCAGTAGGCTGGAAATGGCTAAAGAAACGTACACACACAGGCAGTCAAGATCAACCCCCACATCAATGCAACCACTGCCTATGTTGATGCGTAAAGGGGTTAGAGGGGTTTTCGACTTTGTTGATGCCTTTGTTGATGCCTTTGTTGACGCCTTTGTTGATGCCTTTGTTGACGCCTTTGTTGACGCCTTTGTTGATGCCTTTGTTGATGCCTTTGCCTTTGTTGATGCGTAGGGTTTTCCACTTAAGCACTCCTGCTTGTCCGTGTACGTGTGACTGCCGTTTCAGTAACCGCTAGTAACAGACTTGAAACACACAGTGATCGAACATTAGCCGCACCTCCTCCAAAGGTACGTCAATTCCCTGACCAGCCTCTGCCTGCCCTCCGCCACCAGCACCTGTACTACCTATACACACACAAAGTAGCAGACTTATAAATGCGGACACACATATATATGCATAACATTAGTGCTTCAGCAAAGAGCGCCCAATGCAAATTAAGGGATTCCCAGCAACAAAGGCCTAGCTTTCTAAAGCACAATTAGGCAACAGGTGGCTTTCAGCGGATGAGGTGACCGAATGCAATTTTATTGTAGAATATCAATGCCAAGAGCACATTGATCACATTTGTCCCGTTTTGTTTTGCCACCAAAAGAGGTAGAGAGCTTTTAATCTTTGGCTGCCAGTCCAGGGGCATTAGCATAGTTGAACTCCACTTCAGCTTGCAACTGTGAAATTGGTAGTGCTTGGTTCCGAGATCCCTTCAGGTGGAGGAAAGACGTTGTCACAAGCAGAGGCACATTGAACACCTACTCTTGCCCTGCCGCCCTGCTGGGGCTCCTGTGCCCTTCATGAGAGCAGCTTGTGCTCTTATGCCGTGAACTACCGTGTTGCTTCCAGCAGGGATGCCGGGCTCCTTTCAGGCAAGATGGGAGAGAAGCAGTTGAAAGTGCTTTTAATGAATGGGAGTATTCACAGCTAACATATTAAAATACAACCGTGGCATGAACCACTGCTTCCTGAGCAGCATTAGCTCAAAGCTGCGAAGGCCTTCCTTGCTCTGTTGACATGATCGCTTTACTTTTTTAAACAGCCGATCTGTCCAATTCCTAAAATCTTGCTCATTATATCAAAGTTTGTTGCACAATTAACTACCTCAACAAACTCCATTCCCCGCATCCTGTGCACGTCCAAATTTGCAGACCTGCCTCCTGTCCTCGGTTCTTGAACCTCACCAGCTGCAATGTATCAAGCATTTGTGCAAATGTGTGCACCAGGGACACCAGTGATGCGCATTAATGGTGTATGCATTTGTGCAAATATGTGTGCGCCAGGGACACTCGTGATGCGCAATGATGGTGTGAAGGAACCAATGGAATCGACAGAGCACTTGAAGAGCTACGTGCCTTGTTCCTTGTTAAAAGACCATACAGACTGTTGGTTTTAGACAGTAACAATCCAACGTATGTAGATTGATCAAGACGCGTTCAAAGCTTGATCATTCAAGGCACAGCTTACTCAAAACATTCTTTATTTTTGCAACGCCATACTGCAAGCGCCATGCTGCAAGCTATTTATTGAGAATGAATACTTTTGAGTTTACAAGGAAATTACGTCTAAGATCTTTCAATACACACAAGACTCACGTGGGGGAAACGGTTGCTCAGAAAGGAATTCCTCTGGCGGGGGAGCACCCTTGCCCACCTGCTCATGAGAATTAGCAGATACAGAAAGCGCCAAACCATGTGCAAGGTCAAGGACATGCAGCGAAATGGGTGTGTGATCAATGCTGTGTGCTATTATAATACCAAGAAACGCAGGCTCTGTCCCATACCTGCCGCACTTCCCCCTCCTTCACTGCCCCTGCCGCCCCACCGGAAATGGGCGCAGCACGAGCAGGGCCTTCTGGGTTGTGGCCCACCTGCACAGAACATGTGTTGGTCGATGCACTTGTGTGTTTGTATGTAGTTTGATGCAAACACTACAGCAAGCTGAGGCCGTCGTCATAAAGCTGGGTGCTTTCTTATCTCATGAACTATGCAGATAAAAACTGACACATCCATCATTGCAATGATCTTCCTGTACGCTGATAGAGCGGACACGTCTAGAACACAAAACGTGTCCGTGGCCAATGTTCTTGTTTAGAGAATGTACATGTGTTTTTAACCGATGAAGAATACACCTGCGGCGTGGCTGAGTCACCTCGCCCACTCATGGAGTCAGGCGCAGGTACAAAAGGCCCCATGCCAGGCAGACCTGGTGGAGGTTTCAACGGAGAGCATTTCAGTCATACAGCGGGAGACGATTGGTCAGTTGGCGATTGCTAGACAACCAATGTGCATAGTTTGAAGCAAGGCACGTCGTCAAGATATACATGCATGCAACTCGTCAGCACGTTCTCCGAAACCTTACCATGGGCTGCTTGCTGCTCTGCCTTGGACTCAATGGCCTCCTGGGTTGCCTGAATAGACAGAGGAAAGGAATTAGGAAGGACTTGAAGAGGATCGTCAAGCTCATTGCATAGGCTACCTTTGGCGCAAATGATAACGTGCCGTGCGTGTCATTCACTCTATGATCTCAAATCACCTGCTGAATCTCCCTCTGCGCTTCCTTCTCGCCTGATGGGGGAAGATCATCTGTCTTTCTGCCTGGTGTGAATTTTGGAGCATGCTCTCCTACGTGGAGCCGCCTAAATTGCTCCTGCATTCTTCAGGTTTTCAAATTGAGCTGGATTTCATATATATATTTTTACAATATACATAAATGTCGAGTAGAAATCGCAACTTTTAGTCCGCCGCGCGCTTAAAAATGCGCAAGTGCTTCAACGATTTGTCATTATATTCAAATTATTTCTTTTTGACCTTGTACCGTGCATTTATTGTCCCCCATTCATTGCTTGCAATCACCGAGACTGCCTTCTTTCCTTTAGGTAGGTAAGAAAATAGTTGAGCAGAATTATTGCCAGTTAGCTGTAAGCACAAAGCTGCTTAACAGTTCATCATTCTCTCGGAGCTTGGCGGAACACATCCAAGGCCATGCCCACTTACATTTCACGCTCTGGAGGGTAAGCTTTTTACTACATCAGCCAAGCCTTACTTAAACCTAGAGCAACTGATAATTGCCCTTGTCAATATTTCACCGCTCGCAATCTCACAATGCAAACGATATATAACTCATTTCTTAGGTTTTGGTAGCTTCAAGCAATCATTACGAATAAGATGTGAGAGTCAAGAATGTGTTTTGTTGCCTTAAGTTAATTTAAAGGAAACTTAAGTTGTAAAGGTAACAAAGCTTGCATTTAAACTACCAATTTTAATAAGCGTTGGAACCTATAACTTCCAGAAATACAAACTGGCTTAGTACTAGTGCCAGGTTTAATGGCGCATCACAGTTATAATGTACAGAAACATATGCACAGTACAAGTGCTTGGTGTAATGCCGCATCACAGTCATAATGCAAGTATTGTTGGCGCTCAGTCCACACCCACGTAGGATGTCAAGGAATAGCATAATTGGTGTTACCATCTTGCACGATCGGAGTTTGAAATAAGAAATAATGCCGGTTATCATACCACAGCCATGATTAAGGAAGGAGCTGCACTATTCAAGCCAGCCACCGCCAAGAATACATTACTAAATCCTTTACTCCTGCTCACTGCCAAAGTCCACACCCTGTCCAAACGCCCACCAGAAGGGAACCCGAAGTTCTCCGGACGAGGGTTCCAAAACTAGCCAGGATCTATCAGTACTAGGCCTTGGTCAAAACAAACATGTTGTCAAGCGCAAAGCACTCACACCGCCCTGAAACAAGTAACATAGGAACTACCTGTCACGCCCAATCGTTGGCAGCGACGAATCGTGTGACGGAGCAGTTAAATTGGTTGACAGTTGAGAGTTTCTTTATGTCTTGTTTAATAAGCTGGATGGCGGGTCTTATTGATAACCTTTATCTTCTGGATTTGATAGTTTTGGTAATCAATTGACAGCATGTGAACTCTAAGAGGTACCAATAGAGGGGATCCTCAAGAGACCATGTGCCGTGTAAGGTCTCTGATTCTATTTGTTCTTTTGTTTAGCGATGTTAATATGTAACACATTGAGGCCGAGAGGTCTGTCTGAGTCATGGGTCCCAGCTCCGGGAAGGAGCAGCAGTGTGGCAGCGACGCAAAGCTGAGTAGACACAGAGTAGTAGACACATACATGTGTGCAGAGAGCGCACAAGGGCATGAGCCAGAGAACTGGTAGAAGCATTAGGGACCAGCGATGCAAAGAACTCACTCCTCTGCTGGATGGTTTTTCCACCTTGGAGGCCTTTCTTGGTCCGAAGGCGCAACCATGGAGTCAGTAGATGTGCTGAGTCTTATACTTTGCAGTGACCGTAATTTGATCTGACATACCTCAAGTATTGTTGTCCTCGTAAATAATTCCAACGCCATCTCACAATGCAAACGGAATAGAACTACCTCAGTTATTGGCCTAACCCAGCAGCTTCTGCTGCAGCAGTAGCATAGACACGCACCAAAAACGAGGAAGCAGGTAGTTAATCAGTCTACGTGATCTATTAATACATATAATCACACACTGTGGATGGCATTCAGCGCAGCTGCCGCACAGTTCCTGCTACAGAAGTAGCAAGTCACAGTGCGAGCTGCGCTCACGCGATGCGCAAAGCTTGATGAGAGTTTGGCCTCTGTGATGCTCGCCCCGGTCTCTGTGCTTTTCATAATATGCGTGCGGAGTGTGGGAAGCGCCGCTCTCTGGGACAGATGAGAGTGTATGCACGTTGGTGCTGCAAACAAGGGATAAGGACGTAGCAAGGATAGTGTAGAGTGTAACCCTTCATGTGTGCCCGTTGGTGCTCTAGGTGCGGCAAGCAACATACGGTGCGCTGCGCGTGTATCATTCAGAAAACTGGTATTGATTGTAAGCCACAGTCTCTGTTTGTGCACGAGTCACGCTGGTAGCAATAGCGCAACAACAAAAAAATGGTATGAGAACTGGTCTCATGTCTCATGTTCAAATCAGTGAAGCTATTGGTATCATCTCAACAAGCTACCACCTGATACGCTGATGCTACCACCTGATAAGTTAAAGCTACCACCTGGTGAGTTGGAGCTTTTTTGCCAGCATGTTTCTCTGTACTTTGTAATATATTTCTTCACTTTTAAAAGGAAGCCCCTGTACTTGCACTTCAAATAACATCATCATAAGACATGACAAGATGACTACCAGTACAGGTTTCCACAAGTCAAGCTGTGCTTATCTCCAGTTCAAGCCGGGTCCGTCTCTGGAAAAACGCCACTGGACTGGCATATTTGCATGGCATCGTCCTGCATGCATAGTACATTATGTACAGAAGGACAATGAAAGTCAATAAAGTGGTGCGTTCTTTAAACGACACAGGTACAGACACATTCTGTCCACAGACTTCTCAGCTGCTATAACACCCAGGCATGTCCAAGGGCCTGTTGCTGCTACAGCTAGGAGTAGTATGAAAGAGAGGGGACATCAGCTTCCACATTACAGCAGAGGGGTGCTGGAATAGGCTCTTTAACACGATCAGCAATTGACAGGAACATGACTCGTCTTGCCTGTCCTTGCTGAACGACAAGAAAGCGTCGGTCTTTGCAGCACAGGGTGCATGTGCACATGGCAACATGAAATTGCTGTACAATTGAAAGCATTACAACATAGCATGGTGTAAGCAAAATCTGCTGCACGTATGGCACCACTGACTCTTTAATCGCCACCTAATGTCCTTGACTTCCAGTACCACACTTTGCAGTTGCAAAATCCTAGAAATACTGTATACCTATATGTGTCAGGAAATTATACAGGAGGACTTCCACACCTTTGGCAAGCTAACAAAATGTGATGCCTGATATCACTACACACTGTTTTTTTCAGTGAACGAGAAAGCCCCATCGCCCAAATTCGCCTTACAAGAATTTTGGATCATCAATCTGTTCAAGTCCCTATTTTTCCATCTCAGGCTCGTTACTGTGGACTCGTCCTGGTTATAGGATGACGTGCTGCAGGTAATTGCTGTTATTGTTGTTGTTGTTATTGTTGTTGTTAAAGGGCAGGCTAGCTGATTTGCTTTCTGGTTTCTTTTCAGGTTACTTTATCTGTTAATTTCCTTTATTCACTCTCTGTAAATAATACGCTCTTAAGTTTAGCAATTGCTATGTGCTCTTGGTTTGTATCTGTGAGCCTCACCACTGGCCTCACGCTCGTAAAATTTCTGGGTTTCTACAAACTTGCTTTGGTGGGAAATTGAGCCGTCTTATGTCCCCTATTTTCCCTCCCTCACACAATTATGTGAGACCCTTAAGAAATTGCATCAAGGAACCTGGTTATACGCGTCTAGACAACCCACCATTTGACGGTAAAGTGCAGGTATGTGCTGCGGCCCTTCCTCGGACGTGCTGGCGCGCTCTTCTTTTACTGGGTCACAAAAAGGCAAGAAAAATTGGGCGAGGTGTAACGTGAATGTTGTCTATTTTCATACACAAAGCTCCAGATCAAATGCCTCACAACTCACAACGCATATTGTCTATTGCATACACAAAGCTCCAGATTAAATGCCTCACAACTCACAACGCATTGCGTCTATTGTATACACAAAGCTCCAGATCAAATGCCTCACAACTCACAACGCATTGCGTCTTTTTTGTCAAATTTGTGGATTACACTAGGCAGCGAGTCGATTACCAAAGAACGAATATATAGAGGGGGGAATTGATTAGCTTTTTCAAAGTTCGGTGGATCAAATTATTACCATTGCTGCACAGCAAGTACTAGAGCTTGTGTGTTTCACTGCAGAGTTGGCTTGCTCTTAAACCTTAACGTGTCATTGGCTGGCACGGGTGGGAGGAAATAAGTGTTTAGCACCTGACCTCGTACCAGCGTCTTGCCTGAACGTGCTGGTGTTCTTGCTGGCATAATACCCGAAATAGCATAGGGAAGTCACACAGGAGCGACGGTTTCTGTGGCTTTTCTTTTAAGCACTTTCAAGCATCTTCAAGTACACAAAGCTTCTAAATAAGCTGTGTAAAATAGTCCCTCTTCAAATGCAACAAGATGCATTCAGGCCACGCAAAGCATCCCAATAATCATTCAGATCACGCAAAGCATCCCAAAGATCATTTAAATCACGCAAAGCATCCCAAAAATCATTCAGATCACGTAAAGCATTTCAAAAATTATGTATCGCAATACCAATTTCCAGCAGTACCTACATCAGCCATTGTCTCTGCAGATCCTTAAGGCGCACATTCCCAAACACACAGTGATGTACCACCTCCGGTATCAAACTCTCCAAGGCGCAAGCAACGCCTCTCAGTTCACACAGACTTGCCGAAAGCGCTACACTCCTTCAACCATGCATATCAAACGCACACCATGATGCAGCAGCTTTGCTGTCAGGCTCTCCATGTTGCAGATGATGCCTCTCAGTGCACTTAGATCAGGCCCTGTTGTGTGCATGAGTTCCTGTAAGCCTTCCACGGTTGGATCAGCAGCAAGGTTTGCGGGCAGCATTAATGAGTTCTTGGTGCTGCCTTGGCTGGAGTGCTGCTTGCCGTGGCTGGGAGGTTTGGCATCGCTGCTGGCTGGCCTGCTTCGACCAGAGGGCTCTGTGCATAATGCTGCATGCAATTTGCTGTGCTGGGTGCTGCTTTTGCTGCAGGGATACTGAGTTGGCTGAGGGCGTGACGCTGACGATGATCTGTCTAGTGGGGAGGTGTTGCGTGGGTGCTTGCTGGATGGCGGCTGGAAAGAAAAAGAGCGGCTTAAGTCACGTAGCTGCCAAGGTACAAGAAGGCCCCACCTGCAGATCGAAAGCAGGCAGTATGCATTCATATGACAAAACCACGTGTGTTAGAGAACATAATTGTAATGCACTTCCTGGCCGCAGCTAGCACCCACCAAGCAAGGCAAACCTAGAAGACATTAGGTGTGTGTGTGTGTGTGTGTGTGTGTGTGTGTGTGTGTGTGTGTGTGTGTGTGTGTGCACCCACCAAACAAGGCAAACCTCTCAGACATATGACATGTGTGCAGACATCAGATGTGTGTTTTGTTCATTGAACAAGATTTTACAGTAATGACGAATGATGGAGCGTCGCTAGCGTCGCTGAAATTCTGGCGAAGCCATAGGGTTGTTACATTGACGCTGTGTAAATGCATGACCTTGACTGATCGTAATTGAATTTCTGGCAAAGCCACAGGTTTGTTACATTGACGCTATGTAAATACATGACCTTGTCAATGACTGACCGTAATTGAATGACTGATCGTACATGCAGGACCTTGTCAATGACTGATCGTAATTGAAATTCATTGAGGTGGGTTAAAGCACGACATTGCCACCGAAATGCTGCCAAGGTACGATGAAGCAAACTCAGTACATTAACAGGATGTTGGTTCTATGCTACAGTTCGCTGTAGGCTTCGTCATTACACCAAGCTGCCGTGGAGGGAGATCAAAACCAAAGACACGCTATAACCAAAAATGGGCTGCAGGCCCTCATAAAAGCAAAACAACGCAAAGAAGCAAGCGGCAAGTCCATAAGTCAGATACAAGCGAGCTCAGATGGGAACACCCACAAGTCATAGCACAAGCTGAGGGGGGGGGGGCGGGAAAAACAACCCGAGCAAAAGCAAGGCATAAAAAGAATGCCTAAAACGAAAGTACACAACACTTTATGCAAAGTGCCTGCCAGATCTCAGCCTACGCTCACTGCGCAAGAACTCCAGTTCTACAGCTGAAGCAGAGAACTGATGATTTCTATGCTACAGTTCGCTGTAGGCTTCGTCATTACACCAAGGCCAGACTACAGTGGGCGAGTGCAAAGAGAACGTTGAGAGCGAGCGAGCACTTGCAGAGTGCGTGCCACTATTGAATCAGGTCAACTGAGGGCAGGAGGCCCCCTGCAATCAAAACAGCGTGTAGTATGGCCGTGTAGAGCACTGTACTGCAGAAAAAGTGGTTGGAAAATGCATTATATTATTAAATGAATTTTATGCGGCGCTTGAATACGCTGGCGGGTCACATACAAGGGAGTTCCAGGACAAAGATTCTCAATCCTCAAGGCAGGACGCTTTCCGCTCCTTGCTCTGATCAGTTCAACAAATCCATTATTGTTTATCAATTCTTTCTGACGAATCCCTTATCCCTAGGGTTGTCAAGGATGGCTTCTGCAGTGTCCGCTCCTAGGAAGATCGCTGTGTCTAACCCTGTTGTAGACCTTGATGGTGATGAGCAGACACGGTCAGTGTACACGAGAAAAACGCTTACACATTACACATATGCACACGCGCACAGCATGCAACACACATACACACACACACACACACACACACACACACACACACACATACACACACACACACACACAAACACACACACATGCACATACACGCACGCACGCACGCACGCACGCAACCGAGCTCACACGCACGCACGCACGCACGCAACCGCGCTCACACGCAGCCATGCACGCACGAACACACGCACGGCCTACCACGCATGTACGCACGCACGGCCACGCACACACACGCACACACACACACACACACACACATACACACACACACGCATGTCCACACAAACACACAAACATACACACACATGCACACTACCCATGCTTACCCACACGCTTACACATTTGCATGCAGCTGCACAAGAACATATGCATGCACACGCAAGTGCACACAATCACACATGTGAGCACGTGCACCAGCACAGGCATGCGGATTTGCACTAAGCTTGCATGTAAAGCTCCACGCATTATACACATATACGTGTATGGACTCCTTTGCAGGGTGATATGGACAATGATCAAAGAGAAGCTTGTCCTGCCATACATCGACCTCAACATCAAGTACTTTGATTTGAGCATTACAAACCGAGATGCCACCAACGATAAGGTGTGTGTGCGTGCACAAAAGAAAGGTCAGCTTGTTGAGGTTGACATCAGTTCACATGGCGTATTATGGAAGAAGGGTGGACTTGGATGTACAGGAAGATGGGTAGGAAGTATAAGGAGGGGGAATGATTAAAGAGTGAGTGAAAGAAAAAAGTAAGGCATATAAGAAAAGTGTAGGGAAGGGTTTGGCCTGCAGAGTTTGCTGGAGAGGGGTTAGTTCTGCTCTTCAAATGCTCTACGTTTTCCATCCTTTCTTTTCCTCTCAGGTCACAGAAGAGGCTGCCCTGGCCATCAAGGTGTGTGGGAATATATATACAAAGTGTTTTTATATATATACAAGGTGTGTGTTTGTGTATATATATGTGTGTGTGTGTGTGTCTGTGTGTGTATACCTGACACGGAGTTACAGGTAGGCATAATAGCCACTGAACCAGGGATTCTTGTGTTCAAAAGATGCCAACATGTTGTATTGCTACAAAGCAAGGCCTTGAGCAACCTGAACAACCCTGTGTTCTTCTTTTGGCTGTGCTCTCATTCTTCGCACAGAAGTACAATGTGGGCATAAAATGTGCGACGATCACGCCGGACGAAGCACGTGTTAAGGAGTTTAGCCTGAAAAAGGTGCGGGCGTGTGAAGCTGTCTGGCAGACTGCTATCTTTGCTGCATCTGTGAACGCCTGTTTCATGCTTTTGTTCAAAGTAAGCCGTTGGGTGGTACCAGGGAATTCAGCTTAAACAAGGGAATGGCCGCACTGCTTGCACAAACATAATGTCAAAAATTGTCTTGCTTTGCTATCATGCAACGAGCCGTTGGTGGTACCAGGGAGTTCAGCTCAAAGAAGGGAATGGCTGCACTGCTTGCACAAACATAATGTTTTGCTGCATTCTTCCAAAAATTGTCTTGCTTTGCTATCATGCAATGAGCCTCTGTGCAGGGTCAGGATTATGATTGTTAGTTAGGGGCGTGGTGATAACTCAATTTCTGGCTCTGCGCGTAATCCTAGTACAGGCACATATGTAGGGTTGGCCAGAACCGTATGTCTGCACCGTATCTGACCGTATCCATGGGGACTCTCTTGCTAAAAATACCATATGTACACCGTGTATACCTATGAATGTATGGTTCTGGCCACCCCTTGTACCGTTTACATGTGGCGTGGCAATGTAGATGCAGCAATGTGGGTCTGTGGGTCTTGTGAGCTGCCTTGTTGTTCATTTGACCATTTAATTTCTAATTGTCAAAGCCTTCCTGTTAGGAACCCTCTTTTGGAAACCGCCCGTCCTGCAGCTGTCACTGTGGGTCTTGTGAGCTGCCTATCTCCAGATGCTTTGTTACCTTTCAACGTACTTGTGAATAACGACCTTCCTCTCCGCTACTGTGATTTAGGCTAGCTAAATCGAACTGCTTTTATTGCCCCCCCACTATAATTATGGAGGACCCCAAACAGCTCTATCAAGAAAAGTCAAGCTTTCCCAATTGCTGCCCCCCCTGCAGATGTGGAAGAGCCCAAATGGCACCATCAGAAACATCTTGAACGGCACGGTCTTTAGGTGAGAGGGATGTGTGTGTGTGTGTATGTGTGTGTGTGTGTGTGCATGTGTGTGTTTTTTGTTTTGTAAGTGAGGGATGAGTGATGAGCATAACCCTTTAGTTAGTGCTGTCTTTGGAATTTGTTGTCAATGACATACAGGGGAGGGTAGTACTGTGTGGGATGTGTGGGTGTGCAGTGGTGTGCGGGGGCTTATTGTGAACATGTTGGTTGTGTGCGTGGGCTGGTTGTATGGGACCTGCAGACATAAACACGGATAGACCGCTTCAATTCCTTATACAGCACCCTCCTAGTCTGAGGGTAAAGCTGCAACCAAGTGACACACGCATAACAGTGACACACGCATAACAGTGACACACGCATAACAGTGACACACGCATAACAGTGACACACACATAACAGTGACACACGCATAACAGTGACACACGCATCACAGTGACACACGCATAACAGTGACACATGCATAACACGTGCAGCCTTGTCTTGCACAGGCAAAGTCTGCTAGTCAGCAAGTTTGTATCCCCTTTCAAGACCTAAGGGAAATGTTGCCTTGGCCTTAGCCGATAAGGTTGAGAAAGCTGTCCTGTAGCTGCAAATTTGCAGGCTACATGCATATGATACAGCTGCTAGGCCTCGGTAAAGCTACCGTTTCTAATTTGTGAGTAGCGCAGCTGTGAGACTTTTGTTAAATTACCACTGATTTGTTAGCACAGGCACCGATATTCGATTTGATGTTGACTGCTGAGATAGTGATAAACTTTTCATAACTCAACAAAAAAGCAAATCAAGTTAAGCAGCTGTGAAGACCAAAAGGAAATTAGAAGACCGAAAGGAAATTAGGATGGAAAAACCCAGGAATTGCACTAATAAGCAAGAGGGATATGAGTGGTATCACTTTGCTTCACTGCAGAACTGGAGCTCAAGGGTTAGACACTGAGCTTGGCATTTTTTGCGCACCAAGCACCAGTGGGCTGTCGTATTCGTCTTACTTGCACTCAAGACTGGTGTTCAATGCCAGGTGTAATGCCAGTAGCTTCTGGTGGTTCTTTTCCGCTTGCATCATGAGATGCAGTAGGCGGGGGATTTATTACCAAGGAGGAGGTATTCACGTATGGCACATGCCAGCTCAGCTGACATTTCCGGTGATGACTAGGTTGGCCAGAACCGTATATATACACCGTATATGACCGTATATTTGGTGATTCCCCTGCCAAAAATACCGCATATACGCCGTATATATATGGTTCTGGCCAACCCTAGCGATGACGCTTGTTTTGTGCACCATGCACTCGTGGGCTCTGCCATTCCCATCCTACTTGTCACACTTCACACCATTATAACGATAAAGAATACAAAATACGATAACTAAAAACGCCGTAATGAATAACAATCCGCGTACGGCATGCGCGTGCAAGCGCTTAGGAACCACCTTCTTCTTTTTCCTTCAAAAGTGGTCGATAACATTCCGTGCATGGCATTCATGCAGTGGCTCAACCACACCATCTGCACATGTGCTCTGCAACTAAACAGGGAGCCCATCGTGATCAGCAACATCCCGCGCCTTGTGCCGGGCTGGAAGGAGCCGATAGTAGTTGGCAGGTATGGTTACATCATCATGCACGCATCAGTGTGCATGGCAGTTTACACTGGATTAGATCCAGTTAAGCCAGCAAGTGCTATGCCAGGTGAGTGCACCTCCTCTGTGTGTGCTATGCCAGGTGAGTGCACCTCCTTTGTGTGTGCACTAGAAATAGGAGCCGATCACAGTAATGCACAGCTACAAATTTGGCACAGTAATGCACAGCTACAAAGTTTGCACAGTAATGCACAGCTACAAATTTTGCACAGTAATGCACAGCTACGAATTTTGCACAGTAATGCACAGCTACATATTTTGCACAGTAATGCACAGCTGCAGATTTTGCACGCATGGTGTGCATGGTTGTTTTTTATAACTCCGTTTTCAATATATAGTCGACGAGTGGTGCTAGGTGATGCTTAGCCGTTTTTGTTTGTGCTGAAGCTAGCTTTGGTGTCCAATAGACCATGTCACCTATGCATGCGATCTATAACTCATGGTCATTACAAAGGTATATAGACAGGGGCTGAATATTTATATACAGGCAGGGGCTGATTATTTAAATGTAGGCAGGGGCTGAATTAAGAGGCGCTGATCAGGGATCAGGATACACTGGTGCAATATGGTCAGGGTTGGCAAGAACCATATATATACATGGTGTACGTACGGTGTTTTTGGCAGGGATCTCGTCAAATATATGGTCATATACCGCGTATATATACGGTTCTGGCCAACCCTAAATATGGTAGTGCTTGGGTCTCCACACGAACTCCAAGTAAGCCTGCATTCAAAAACTGTCCTGTTTACGCTAGCATGCAGATATAAATAGCCTGCCAAGTACTGGTTCCTGGAGATGTGCCTGCCATATTGTGTGGAATTGTAATGCACTTCATATCAATTCATGCACGCACAAACACACATGCACGTACACACACACATACACACACACACACACACACGCACACACGCACACACGCACACACACATACACACGCACTCTTGCTTTGTAGCACTTTTTCGTAGAAATTTTAGGTCACACACACATGTTCACATGTTCATAAATTCGTCGCAATTGAGTAACACGGTCACACTATCTTTCTAGGCACGCGTACGGAGATCAATACCGTGCCAGTGACTTAGTGGTGCCTGGGCCTGGGAAGCTGGAGCTTTCATTCACCCCCGCAGGTGTGACTTTTTTAAGGCATGTTATGTTTGGGTGTGTATTTGAGTGTGTGTGTGTGTGCGTGTGTGTGTGAGTGTGCGTGTGTGTTTGTGTGTGTGTTTATGTGTGTGTGTGTGTGCGTGCGCGTGTGTGCGCATAAGGTATATTTGGTGTTTTAAGTGTGTCTTTTGTAAGGGTGTGCATATGAAGAGAGGAGACAGTCGTTGCTTTGAATTGCATGTATCACATTTACAATTGCATGACTGGCGCTTAAGGTTGGCCAGAACCGTATATATACACTGTATATGACCGTATTTTTGCAGTGTTTTTGGTGATTTCCCTGCCAAAAATTACGTATATATACCGTATATATATGGTTCTGGCCAACCCTACTGGCGCTGCATCTGTATTGGTGCGTCGACGGACCCAAGCTTAAGGTTCGACGTCCTGTGGCTGAAACCAAGGCCTGATACCTACGTGAAGCTTTCCCTGACATCACCTGGCAGTTGTTGTACGGGCTCTTGTGTCAAGGCCTCCCTTTGCTGTACCATGCACCTTCAAATGTTTGTACACTTTACTGCTCATAGGTACGAGTACCTTTACTGATTTGCAGAAGCCGGCCTTGCCTGTTCTCGTCACACATGCGCTTCTACAACTGTCTTGCCCAGCATCTCTCATATTACTATTATTGGCTGTTTGTTCCCACATCATGTGTCTTTGGACGCAGATGGGGGTCCTGCTACGAAGATGGACGTGTTTGAGTTTCAGGAGGGCGGAGGTGCGTGCGCAAATGCTGAATTCCTACATTGTGATTTTCTCGCTTTGCAAGGGTTTAGAAGCTTATTTATTTTCACACTTTTTATCCAAATTTCAAGAGTTTAATATTGCTGGTGGAAAACCGAATCGGTTGGGTGACTTTAAGCCAGGATTGCAGCGCGATGCATGCGCGGTTCTGCATAAGATTTACCTGGATATTCATTACAGTGGCCTGTGTTTGCTGCGCACACGGATCCGGCGCCAATGAGGTTGCAGGGTCCGTAGTGAGCATTCGGAGGCAACGCAGCTGCATTGGCATCTGCAGTATGCATCAAATTTTACTACATAATTCTTATTGCGATGCGCTGCTCCTGTGCTCCGGACTCAGCACTGAGAGGAGCTGCCAAATCGCTGAGTCACAGAGCGCAAGTTTGGCATAAACCCTAAGATTTACTTGGATGATTGAAACTTTTGTCTCTCATCGCAGCGCACGCTGATCCGGCGCCAATGGGGTTGCATGGTCCGGAGTGAGCATTTGGAGGCAACGCAGCTGCATTGGCATCTGCAGTATGCATACAAATTGCCTGCATAATTCTTATTGCCGTGCGCTTCTCCTGTGCTCTGGAATCAGCGTTGAGAGCAGCTACGAGATCGCTGAGTCACAGAGCGCAAATGCAAAATAAGCACACACCCACACCCCAAAAGGATTGAAATTTGGGGCGGCGAAGCCCTTCCAGTGCGATGTCCTGGCTTTAACCAATTCGGTTGTAACGGTCTTTGGGCCTGAATAGCTCCGCGGCCAGGCGTCTGTTCCGCTTAAGATTCTGTAGACAATTCGACGGCGAGAGTCGAAGTCTGTGTGTTTAGTTTCGCAGCGAGCCAGCCGTGATGGTCGGACTTTTGGCGACGAGAAGAGCTGGAGAGCGGCGCGTTGTGACGGCGTAAAAATGAGGAATTTACTGTTTCGATTCTTGATTGATTCCGTTCAGGAATTGTGCAGTTCTCTTGCGCCGTCACTTTGCTGCATGGAGATTGACGAGGAGAAGAAATTTTTGGTTGGCGACTTTTTCTGAGCAGTTTAATGCCGCTGTTATAAACTATTATTACAGCAAAGTTACGCACTTGGGATTGTCTACTTCTTGAGAGCTCAAACGAGGAGAGACTGGACTGTAAGGTCACTTGGCACATGACGTGCATCTTCCAGCACTCTGCTGTCAAGACAGGAATCGGTTACACACACATACCGGCATAACCGGCATAGTGGCTACAAACAACTCATGAAGGACAAAGTGATTGACCATGTATCTGCTTCCTAAATCTGCAAGCATTCCAAAGAGGTGTACGCAATCCACATGACGTTGCGTTGCAAGGTCGAATGCATGTCACATATTGGAGCAATGCAAGGCAGCATGCATGCTGCAGGAAGGCTAGGAGACACTGTTGTTTTGCACATGACTCAAGATGCATTCTTCGCACAACAAAACAATAGCATATGTTCCATATACATGCTTTGCAGCAACATTAAAAGCAGCATATTTTGAACCTTAAGGACGTGTCTCTTTCTTTGCGAAGGGGCTAGTACTTAATGTCGTTGCCTCATTGCAGATACACACAATAAGCACTTGGCATGCTACTGCTTCCAGCACTGAAACGTCTGCAGCGCTTGCATGCATGTTCACGTTGCTGGACCTAGCAGGACACATAAAAACAAGAAGCGAAAGCAGAAAATAAGCCCACGAGCGGAAAAATTTGTAAAAGACAGAAAGAAGAACAAGGGTAGGTTAGAGCACGGGAAATATGGGCAGGCGGAGCCCTTCTATTGTGAAACACTGCTTTTTTGTTGCTAATAAAAGGTCTTCTATTGGGTCTTTGCTGTCCGAGAGCAATGATGAGCACTGCTTTACTTCTTTCATTACCTGCAAGGATCTCAAACATGTATAGGGTTGACCAAAACATATCCAAGGTGTATACCGTCCGTTCACGATCACTTCGTGACCACACTTTCAAAAAATTAATTAAAATTACGATTTTAGTTCGTGAGGGGGTTTGGGGATTAATTTTTGAGTTCGAGGGCACTTCGGGAGGGCCCTGCCGGGAATTATTTTTGAGTTCGAGAGCCCCCTTGTGAACGCTGCCTGTGCACTGCTACTGCTGTTTGTTATGGCTGAAGCTGTGGCTGAGGCTGAAGCTGTGGCTGGAGCTGTGGCTGATGCTGCACAGTGCTCAGAAGCAGGGAACGAGAGGTGAGGGGTTTACATGCAGCAAGAGCCACTCTCTAGTCTGTACACCCACGATGGATGCCTCTAAAGGGGCATGTGAGGGGTGGAGGCGTGTCCTTGGAGCCGCGCGGGCGCCCCACAGGCCTCTTCCCAGCCTCACCCCTTACCTTTGCCTCTTCCTCTTGCAGCTTCTTGAGCTACCTCTCCCTCTGCAGCTTCTCACGGTCCCTATGCTGAGCAGCCAGACTTTCAGCTGGGGAATGAGGCTTCAAAAACCCGGCCAGGGGGTTCACACTGGCGCGCTTGGAGCTCATTTCGATTTTCACCCTCAAAACCATTATAAATAATTAATTTACCACTTCGAATCCAGTTCGGAGAGGCCTCCAAGAATTAATAAAAATTTCCGTTTTCTGGCCAAATAATTAATTAATTTCCGAAGTGATCGTAAACGGACGGTATACAGTATTTTTGGCAGGGGAATCACCAAAAATACGGTCGTGTACGGCGTATATACGGTCCTGGCCAACCCTACATGTACTACAGCACAAAATGGCCATGGCTGCAAAGTTTGACGTTGTACTCACACAAATCACATCGACCGCTTTTGGCAACATGTGTAGGGTTGACCAGAAACGTTGGCCAGAAACGTATACATACACCGTTTATGACAGAACTTTCGGTGATTTCCCTGCCAAAAATACCGTACATACACCGTATATATATATATTATATATATCTCTGGCCAACTCTAAACATGTGTAAACAAAACGCTGCAGGTGTGGGCATGGCCATGTACAACACAGACGACAGCATCCGGGGATTTGCCGCGTCCTGCTTTGAGTTTGCGCTGCAGGTTTGTGTGCTGTAAGAAAAATTGCGTCCTGCTTTGAGTTTGCGCTGCAGGTTTGTGTGTGCTGTAAGAAAATTTGCGTCCTGATTTGAGTTTGCGCTGCAGGTTTGTATGTGCTGTAAGAAAAATTGCGTCCTGATTTGAGTTTGCGCTGCAGGTTTGTATGTGCTGTAAGAAAAATTGCGTCCTGATTTGAGTTTGCGCTGCAGGTTTGTATGTGCTGTAAGAAAAATTGCGTTTTGCTTTGAGTTTGCGCTGCAGGTTTGTATGTGCTAAGAATAGAAAAAACTACGCAGGCAGTGAAAAGCCACTCCCCACATCTTCTAAGGAAAAGGAGCCACTTTGGTACTGGGTGCTGTAAAAATCCTCCACCAGTGGAGTAATTAAAAGATCAAGAGGATCAGGAAGGCTGCAGGCTTGACCTGAAACTGTCTCCTGATGAGAGTTGATCATAGTGCTGGAAAGGGCACGTCTGGTATGGACAAGAACATCAATAAGGCCTGTCTTTTACTGCACTGCCGTTATTCCAACCGTCCTCTACTGGATGTGCTGCTTGTAGAGTGTGCTGCAAGTTTGTGTGTGTGTGTGTGTGCGTGTGTGTGTGTGTGTGTCGAACATCTACAAAGGCCGTTTCTATTACTGCACTGCCGTTATTCCATCCGTCTTCTACTGTATGTGCTGCTTGTTGAGTGTGCTGCTAGCCTGGACCCTCCGCGCAAAATGTGTTGGCAACGCTTGCTCCAATTTGCACCGTGATGTCAGAAACAGGGTAAAACAATACGCAAACGCTGCGATATGCTAGCAAGAATGCGTTAGGCTAAAAGGTCAAGCTTTAAAATGAACGGTTTTGCTAGTCCAAAACAGCTCACACAACTTTGCAAAGCTACCAGATGTGATGCCGGCGTGTTGCGTTTGTCCAAGCTTGCCTTTAGCTGTTGCGTGTCTGACGTGCGGTTTCATCTGCAATGGTGTAAGCAAAGTTCTAGAGGTGCAAACGGATGCAGCTTGACGTAATGCTGAATATTTTAAAGTGAGTCCATTTCTATAATCGAATTAAGTGTGTGTGTGTATGTGTGTGTGTGTCGATGTGGGGAGCAGTTCTCACTGCCTGCTCAGTATTTTCTCAGCAGCGTGAAGCCTAAAGTCGTAATTTTGACGTTTTGTGCCTGTAATGGAATGTGCGGAAGAAAGCGGCTTTTGTGCATTCCCACAAATTGCAGATTAAGATCCACGTTTTGACGTTGAGTGCCTAGGTACTAGGTACCATGTGCAAGAAAAGTGGCCCTTGTACATGTCCGTTGATGATGGTGATGATGATGATGATGATGATGATGATGATGATGATGATGATGATGATGATGATGATGATGATGAAAGGCCTTGCGTGCCTGCAATTGCAAGTGCAGAAAAAGTGGCCAATTTATTTCTCAAAATTGCAGTCCATCTAGATACATAACCATTTCACACACCGTTTTGAGGTTTCGTGCCAGCAACTGCAGGAACTGTAGCCCTTGTACATGTACACAACAGTGAAGCCCTTGTTTGGACGTTGTGTCTCTATGATGCCACATGCAAAAATGCTCCAGTAGCCTTTGCCCTTGAACACAAAGTTATGTTCACGTTTGGACGCCGTGTGCCTACTTGCACCTGCAAAAAATGAAGCCCTTGTACATGTCTACAAAGTGAAGTTTCTGTTTGAACGTTGCGTCTCTGCAATGCCACACACAGAAAAAGTGGCCCTTGTACATGTCCACAAAAAGTTTCTGTTTGAACGTTGCGTCTCTGCAATGCCACACGCAGAAAAAGTGGCCCCTGTACATGTCCACAAAAGTGAAGTTGACGTTTAAATGTTGTGTCTCTGCAATGCCACACGCAGAAAAAGTGGCCCCTGTACTTGTCCACAAAGAATACGATCCTGAAGAAGTATGATGGCAGGTACGATGGCAGTATGATGGCAGTATGGTGGCAGGTACGACGGCAGGTACGATGGCAGTATGATGGCAGATACGATATGGCAGTATGATAAGTTTGGATTACAAAAGTATTCAGCCTGGGATGGCTGCTCAACCCTTGAGAACGAGGTAAAACCTCAAAACACCAAACGGAAACTGTAACTGTAATGCAATTGAAAGTAGCAGAGTGTAAGCTAACGATGAAAGTGAGGAAAACAAAACAAAAAGCAGCCAGGAATGTTGGCAGGTACGATGGCAGGTACGATGGCAGGTACGATGGCCGGTATGATGGCAGGTATGATGGCCGGTAAGAGTTACTTAACAACCAATTCGGTAACCTTTAGCTGTTGTCCTTAAGGTTCAGTTAGCACCCCTCGCTTTCCATCTGGCATGCATTTAAGCCAAAAAGCTGTTGCCGAGGCCTTTGATTTACCAAATTTTTAATTGCTGGGGCTATGGGTTTTATGAATCGTTCCAAAAGGGGGAAGGTCTGCAAACACAAAGTTTGTGTGACACATGTGTGTGTGTGTGTGTGTGCGTGTGTGTGACAAGACAAGTTGTTTTCAATTCTTGCTTCATGCATTTCCGACATTCCTTGTGCCTAATTGCCAATGCCTACGAGTCCAATTCATGCGTTTACATAAATCATGCGTAATCATGCGTACACATAAATCATGCGTAATCATGCGTTCACATAAATCATGCGTAATCATGCGTTCACATAAATCATGCGTAATCATGCGTTCACATAGTTCATGCGTTTACATAAAATCAATCCCCACACCATCCTGGATGCACATCACAACACAGGTTCTTGCAGCTGTTTGCTGACGCGTACCAGACAAAGTACAAGGCCCTATTCGAGGCTGCTGGCATTTGGTATGAACACAGGTAAGAAGTACACAGGTAAGAGGCTGCCGGCATTTGGTATGAGCACAGGTGTGAAAAGTACACAGGCAAGAGGCTGCCTGCATTTGGTATGAAAACAGGTAAGCAGTACAGGTTTAAGGCTGCCACCATTCAAGGATCGATCTCTCATCTATTTTTTTGCTTCATTCTTCATCCTTCCCCAAGTTTGTCCTGGACTGTCCATATATATTGTCCTAGATTGTTCATATATGTATTATCCTGGATTGCTTACATACACCACATTTTACCATACACAAGGGGTATTTGCCTAAAATTTACACGCACACACACATCCGCACACACATATATATACACATACACATACACACACGCACACACCAACACACACGCACACATACACATTCCAGGCTGATTGACGACATGGTGGCGCAGGCTCTTAAGAGCAGTGGAGGCTTTGTGTGGGCGTGCAAGAATTACGATGGGGACGTGATGTCAGATATCGTGGCACAGGCATGTTTGTGTGTCTGCGCTAGGCTCTCTTATGTGGCAGGCGCGCTTGTTTTCCTGTGCGTATTTGTGCAATTGTGTTTGTGTGAGCGCTTGTTTGTCGCTGTGCTGGGCTGTTTTGTGTTTGCGCACGAATGTATGCGTGAATGCGTGTGTAGATGTATTCAGACACATACTTAAAATTGCACACGCACAAACACACACACATACACTTTCAGACACACACACATATATACACATTTTTTCACACACATGCGTTAACACACTTAGGGCTATGGCTCGCTTGGGCTCATGACCTCAGTGCTGGTCACGCCAGATGGCAAAACCCTGGAAGCAGAGGCGGCACATGGTGAGCCTCTTTTCTTAATCGTTGTGTTTTTGCAGCGTTTTTGGGGGAATATGTTTGCCAACAGCGTCCTTCAGCTTTGCACCTTTTTTGCACCAAACACAGTAAAGCTGCGCTGTCAGTTCAAAGCAATGGTGTTTAGCTGAGTGTTTTGAACAAAACCCTGCACATGCGTGTGTTGGTGTGTGTGTGTGTGTGTGTGTGTGTGTGTGTGCGTGCGTGTGTGCGTGTGTGTGTGCGTGTGTGTGTGTGTGCTCTTGTGCGTAACGGCATGTACGAGCGTGTGCTCTCACAGGCGTCAGTGACCTGGCGCTGTCAGTTGATGCTACATTCTTTGGCTGAGCATCTTGAACAACATGCTGGGTATTGTAAACGTGCACGTGTGAGCTCTTTTGTTTATAAGGGTATGCACGTGTGAACACTCATAAGTGCAGTGACTCATAAGTGCAGTGACTCATAAGTGCAGTGACTCATAAGTGCAGTGACTCATAAGTGCAGTGACTCATAAGTGCAGTGACTCATAAGTGCAGTGACTCATAAGTGCTGTGACTCATAAGTGCAGTGACCCGACACTGTCAGTTGATGCTGCAGCCGCTAGCTAGCTGCGTATCCTGAACACGCTTGCAAGTGTATGTACTTTCTTGCAAAGTGATGCACGTGTGTGTGTGTTGAAATTTGCGTGCATAAAGACATGCACGTGTGTATTACCTCACAGGTAAGGAGTGTACTCCTGCACACAAAAACATGCAAGTGTGAATACTCTCACAGGCACAGTGACCCGGCACTGGCGGGAGCACCAAGCAGGCCGTCCAACCTCCACCAACCCGGTGAGTGGCATGACAGGCAGTCACGCACACGCGCACACACACATACACACACATACACACACGCACACGCACACACACACACATACACACTCATACACACATACACATATACACGCACATGCACACAAAAATTCAAACATACGCACACACACCGAGGCTGTGTAGCTATATGGGTTTCAGGGGTACTGTAGAGTTCCAGGATTGCTGCTCCCTTTTTAAATCACATACACTGTGGGTGTGGGTTGTGGTTTTCATGTCAAATTAAGCCTGTAGCATGTAGTAAGATTAAGCCTGTAGCGTGTAGCAAATTTAGGCCTGTAGCATGTAGTAAAATCAAGCCTGTAGCGTGTAGTAAAATTAAGCCTGTAGCTTGTAGTGAAATTAAGCCTGTAGCGTGTAGCAAAATTAAGCCTGTAGCGTGTAGTAAAATAAAGCCTGCAGCATGTAGTAAAATTAAGCCTGTGGCATGTAGTAAAATTAAGCCTGTGGCTTGTAGTAAAATTTAGCCTGTAGCGTGTAGTAAAATTTAGCCTCAAGCATGTAGTAAAGTTAAGCCTGTAGCATGTAGGAAGTGTCTTGCACCATCTAAGTCATAGCCTGCCTGTGCAATAAGGCTATGATGCAGAGACACTTCAGCCCAGTGTCTGCTTACATATGCAGTCACGCACGCATATGCTTACATCCAACACACACACACTCTTACACACGTACTTATACACACACACATACATACACATACACAGTCACCCACCCACACGTACCAATGTAATTACTTACACAGTCACACACACGCGCATGCACGCGCGCATACACACACAGCACACAGACACACACACAACACACACATGTACGCATACACACGCATACGCACACGACATACACTTAAATGCATGTAGGTTGCCTCTATTTTTGCCTGGACCCGAGGCCTGTCACACCGCGGCAAGCTAGACAACAACCAAGAGCTCATTCAGTGGTGCAAGGTGCGACGGCATCTGCTACTGTGTACTTGACGTGCATCTGTGCTGCACCTTTAACCAACAAATGTTTGATGTATGTTTGATCCTCTTTGTGGCTTTGTACACCAATGCAGCCAAATGAATCAAGTCTCATGATTGGAGCACTCAGTCGTTTTCACATTGAACAGCGTTGAAGTTAGTGAAGCCCTCTGTACGATGCAACCCAAGCTTTTGTTGCTGCACTCCAGTGTGAACAGTACTTTGTATGATGATTTCAGCAGGCATGCAATCACGCACGGCACACTGCACCTGTGCAACACTCAGGACTTGGAGGCTGCTGTCGTCGAAACGATCGAGGCTGGCAAGTTCACCAAGGATCTGGCCATTTGTGTGCACCAGACGAACAAGGTCACGCCCGACCAGGTGAGCCATACATACCTGTGCAAGTGCGTCAATCCTAGGTCTGTATGCACCAGGCGAACACGTTCATCACACCCGACCAGGTGAGCAGCCATGCCTTTGCATGCAGCCATGCATACCTTTGCAAGTGCGTCAATCCTAGGTCTGTATGCACCAGGCGAGCACGGTCATCACGCCCGACCAGGTCAGCAGCCGTGCATGCATGCATGCCTTTGCATGCTCGTCAATCAAAGGGCAGCAATGCTCATGCTTTGTCTGTTATATATAAATCCTGGTCAAATTGGCTGCCTTCACAACAGATGAGCAGCCACACCTATGCCTGGACCTTTTTGAACCTCCTCACATACCACCTGATTTCTGTGCCAAGTGCCCAAACAGGCCAGTAGTCGCTCGTTTGCCCACACCCTAATATACCAACCTCTTATCTAGATTTTACATAGTTGGGATCCCTTCTCTCAAGTTGTGCAAAGGATAGCCTTGCGGCATTTGAAAAAATGAGATAACCCTAATCCTGAACCCTAACCCTGAATTCAAATGACCTGCTACGTTCATAGATGCGCGCGTTGAGCGGTGAGGGGGGTGTCTGGCGGACTACCCTTTAGCCTTCTCCCTAAAGCGTGCTTTGCTACTGTTTCCCGTAATACCCTCACTTGTACCCTCCCTTTTGCTTTTGCTTTCGCTTACCAACACCCTTATTTTCATTTGCTACGTTTTTGTGATGTCGAAACCTCACGCAGTACCTGAACACGGAGCCATTCATGGAGGCCATTGCGCACACCTTCGCCGCCAAGCAAGCCCGCAGCGCAATCTAGACGTCATCGTCTACCTTTGAGCTCAGAGAATTTCTGCCCTCCAAGCTGTGGTTATGTAAATTATTTATGTGTGCCTACATTATCAACCGCGAGAATTAGGAAGAACAGCTTCACGATGGCCCGCTGGTAGACGCTGTGTCGGTGGGCCCGTTTTGCTCTAGCCCACTTCTTTGTGTCTTTGCTACCAATATTACCTGGAAGCTTGCGTTTCGTAGGGCTTTGTCTGTCAATGTTTTTAATAGAAATTGTAGTTTAGAGAATGGCTGTGCTGGTCCTCATCGTACATAATATGCCTGCTGTAGACGTATCTTATCAGCTGTTTGGTTATAGTAACACGCCTTATGCATTGCTTGGTATTTAATTGTGGTGTTATCATGTGAAGGTGGAGTATTGTAGAAGCGGTCAATTAGATTTCGGCCTTGTCCTGTGCTGTTTTATCTCCAAGCGCACGCATGCACACACAGCACCACATTGATAAACACCGAGCCATACGCACATTATGGTTTCAAAGCTAGCTTTCCTGTTTTTTCAAACAAGGGGCGTGGATGATCTGGAACTCCTGAGAGAGACGGCGGCCGTAGTGATTGTTTTTTCATAAGACCTACCTTAGCCAATCTATCAACCCACCCCAGTGATGCAATCTGTGTCTAGCCAAGTGCAGCAATGCAAGGTTCAGTGCGCAAGTGCACGGCCAATTGCCCTGCACCCAGTCACCATCAGGCCTTCTTCCTGCAGCACTGGTGCTAACCCCTGCAGTAGCAGCAGCAGCAGTAACAATCAAGGTCCTGTGCTGGCACCATCACCAAGATTTTGCCTGTCCTTAGGGAGCAAAACACGCTCCCCTCGTCGGGCAGCCCGCGTCATCTCCCAAACAGCAGTAACTGGGAGCAACGGAGCCACGGACAATTTGCCGAACGGCTCAGTGTCTGTACTGCTGCTCGCGGGTGGAGTGGGAAAGCGAATGTGAGAAGCACATTTTTGCAAGCATGTTTTTCCTGCAGAATACGAGCACATGTACACACAAGCACACACACACACACACACGCACACACGCACGCACGCATGCACGCACGCACGCACGCACACACGCACGCACGCACACACACACACACACACACACACACACACACACACACACACACACACACACACACACACACACACACACACACACACACACACACACA
>Ga0307942_1000345_pt1 | contig 31005 bp, 35 predicted proteins | sample OrgLakmetagen175_FD_201846 | JGI IMG/M metagenome (GOLD analysis project Ga0307942, IMG submission 201846) | Saline water microbial communities from Organic Lake, Antarctica - #175 | ecosystem: Environmental > Aquatic > Non-marine Saline and Alkaline > Saline | place: Antarctica: Organic Lake... | reverse complement strand
CGCACTCCCACTCCCACCCCCGCACCCACACCCACTCCCCACCCTCATCCAGAACATACCTTGAACCGCCCAGGTGTGGACGTGTCTGCCAGCTGAAGCAGCTGCCACGGCTCCGCCGTCACTGCTGCCTGCTGCTGCCGTAGAAGGGCCCCCAAATGCCCCCCTTTTGCTCCTGCTGGTCCTCCCCCTCCTCTAGCTGCGCCTGCTGTGGTTCCTCCCACACCGCCTCCTCCTGCCCTCTTCTGAATTGCCAAGACTTTCTCTGCCTCTACTCTCCGCCGCTGTGTGGGCAGTGGGAATGGGCACATGGAGAGGTTGGGTTCACATTGATAAGCTGAGTGATTGTGATCAAGATTGGGAGTGAGAGTCAGAGTGAGAGTGAGAGTGAGAGTGAGAGTGAGAGTGAGAGTGAGAGTGAGAGTGAGAGTTAGAGTGAGAGTGAGAGTGAGAGTGAGAGTGAGAGTGAGAGTGAGAGTGAGAGTGAGAGAGAGAGAGAATAAGGCAGTTATTGTGTGTGTTTGTGTGTGTGTGTGTTTGTGTGTGTGTGTGTTTGTGTGTGTGTTTGTGTGTGTGTGTGTGTGAGACAAAGAGTGCAAAGATTGTGAAACTTAAGGTAAAACGAGTGCAAAGTGCAGTTGTGCAACGCAGCAGCTTGTGCAGAATGGATGCTTCTACTGCCGCTATGGAGTTGAAGATGCTTGCTTTATCGAGGGCACACTAGTGTGCTCTTCTGTTTACAAGATAGGCAGCAGGCAAGCGTCCAGGTGTCCTGTCTGATCTAATGTGTTTTTAACATTATGTGACAGTTGACAGGCATGTGGCTATCTCTGCTGTGAGCCATTGCTGTGTCAGGGATGGAATAATTAGCAAATGCTGCAGCAGGAAGAAAAGGAATAGCACTTGGTGCAGCAGGAAGAAAAACAACAGCACTTGCTACAGCAGGAACAAAAGGAATAGCATCTGCTGCAGCAGGAACAATAGAATAGCATCTGCTGCAGCAGGAACAAAAACAACAGGACTTGCTGGGACAGGAACAAAAGGATTAGCGCTTGCTGCAGCAGGAACAAAGGAAGGAAAAGCACGGCAGGTAGTTCTCTTAGCAGAGGCAGGCGGAGAGGGGAGGTGGTTACTGAATCAGTACTTTTGATTAGTTCCCAACAAGTCACTCACAGGTCAAAGCTTCTTTAGCAGTGCTATCCCCATTCTATTGCCAGAAACTCACCACCACACATAAAAATGTCCAGAAAGGTACTCAAACACCAACCCCCGCCTCTCCTTTAAATCCACCGCACATACAGACCATGTGCGTGCCAGGACAAGCAGGCCAATATCAACTTTCAAGCAAGGCACAACCATCACACACAGCCACAAACACACACAACGCACACACACACACATAAACTCACACACAGCCACAAACACACACAACGCACACACAAACACACCTTGCGCTCCCCTCGTTGCTGCCGCCACTTCATTTTCTGGTGCCCCACCCATCCAGAAAAGTCTTCTCGCATGCTTGGAGGCGGCCCGGTTGCTGCTGCTGCCGCTGCTGCTGGGTCTTTCCCTGACGTGCCTGCTGCGTGGCCAGAGCCCTGTGTAGTAAAAGCAAATGCAGTATTTCTTGTATGAGTCTGGAGCAGTTGCTTGTGTACATGTTGGGCCCTTTCTTGAAGTGCCTGCGTGGCCAGAGCCCTGCATAGTTGAAGCAAACAGGGAATCAATGTGAGTCTGACACAATTGTTGAAGCTGAAGTGTGGGGTTTTCATTGCATGCACATTCGTTGTATGAGGTAAGGTCATATGTTCACCTATGGGCTACGTAAACAATATCAGCTGGGCATTTGAAGAAAACACAGCAATTTGATGCACATAAACAAACCATCACACTCACACATGTGAAACGCGCAACCATCTTGCATCCAGGAATTAAGTAGAGCACACCATTTCACTTTTCCTCGCCTGATTTTACAAACTGATGTTAACGCCCCCTTTTCCCTCACGCACACTTAGAAAAAGACACACACGCACACACACGCACGCATACACACACATGCACGCACACACACACCTGTAACACACGCACACCTGTAACACACAAACACGCACCTGCACTCGCGTGACATGGCCTACAGTGTCTCCTGCAGCCGTCCTGTTGGCACGGTTGCTGCCTCCCCCAAGCTCTTCCATGTCTCCCACTTCACCACCGCCCCCTGCTGCACGGTTTTGGGCTGCAGCTTCGGCGGCTGCTGCAACAAGTATGACAGTCGGACAGGAGAGGCAGGGTGAAAAAGGGTATCTGAAACATTTAAGGCGGCGATGTGCTGAAGCGTAAGTGTTTGCTGCAAGAGCATTCAGCGCTATTTCGAGTCAAGGATGTACGCTGCAGTGATATTTATTATTAGGATGGATGAAGAGTTCATACTAAGAGGAGGTGCACGGGCTTTTGTGCTGTAGTGGCATGTGTGGTAATTAATGTAGTGAAAAGCGACACTAAGATGAGGCGTACGGGCTTTTGTGCTGTGGTGGCATGTGTGGTAATTATGTAGTGAAAAGCGACACTAAGATGAGACGTACGGGCTTTAGTGCTGTAGTGGCATGTGTAAAAATTCATGTAGTGACAAGCCATACTAAGATGAGGCGTACAGGCTTTTGTGCTGTGGTGGCATGTGTGGTAATTAATGTAGTGACAAGCCATACTAAGAGGAGGTGCACGGGCTTTTGTGCTGCAGTAGCATGTATGGTACTCATATGTTATTTGCTTATTTGACGCATGTTCAAGTGCGGAGACGTGCAGAATAAAAGGCTGCTGCTGCAGTTTTGAGTACAAGATCACGTAAGGAGAATGTATATGAGATGTGAAGACAGACAGGACCTGCGCTATGGATTTTGCACGATTCAGGTTCCAGTTGCAAAGTCTCAGAGCGTTCTCAATTGTAAGGCTGTAAGGCGATGTGAAAAGATGCATAGGTATAGCAATGAACGGGCGTTTGTAAAGTACCTCCCGCAGTCTGCGGTAATCAATCAACAACAATGCAAAATAGGACAGGAGCATGAGCAAGTGTCTCTCAAGGTAATGCCACTGTATGCCCGTACGTGCACGGTCTAGCTGGCTTTTTTGTAATAAGCAGTTATACATATACAACGGTTTGGTTGGACAATTGACAACAATCCAAAGATGCACTGAGTGGACAAACAACGCAAGGCTTGTGATGATACATACACATTACCGACACGCACTAATACACATCATACACCACATACACACAACACACGCACTTTCACTCACACATGCCCACAAACACCTTTGTTCTTTGCCCCGGCCGCCCTCAACATCGGCAGCATGTCGTCCAGTTTAGTCTGCTGGTGCCTGTCGTTCATCTCTGCCAGCTTTTTATGCAGCCAGTCTGGATGCCGCACACGAGGCACAGGATTCACGATACCCTACACAGAGGTGTGTGTGTGCGTGTGTGTATATATGTGCCATCTGTCGTTCATCTCTGCCAGCTTCTTGTGCAGTCAGTCTGGATGCCGCACATAGGGTACATGATTCACAACACCCTACACAGAAGTGTGTGTGTGTGCGTGTGCATATATATATATGTGTACCATCTACTGTTTATCTTGCAAGCTTTTCGTGCAGCTAAAGGGGGGTGCTGCACACAAAGCACAGGTGCCAACACTAAGGGCAAAAACGAAACGCCTGTAGGAATAGGCGTGCGCACGCAGCGTTTCAAATGGCATTTCTAGCTCTTTACAATCATTCATTTCTCTAGCGTGTGTGAGGCACAAAGCTTAAAAGACCCGTGGATGCAACTCATCTGTTAAACTTGGGTGTAGAGTGTGAAAGTTTGGCGTATGCGCACGCAGGCATGCTGTGCAGTACAAAGCAATCAACTACCTTTCCATCGCAAAACACAAACTCAGACATTCGTATGGCACACAAACACACACACACACCTGCAAGCACACAAACACATGCAGCGACTCCATACATACACACACTTACAAAATCACATACACGCACACACACAATAGCACACACCTGCATGGCTGCAGGAATGGTGATAATCTTCTGGATGGTGTTACCCAGCCGCTCTCGGTAGTAGTCCCAGTCCACGATGTCTCTCACGTCAGGGACTGCATCCGCGGGCGCTGCATGTGGTGACCACATGTGTGTGTTTGTGTGTGTGTGTGTGTGTGTGTGTGTGTGTGTGTGTGTGTGTGCGTTTGTGTGGTGTGTATGTATGTATGTTATGCAATTCCTGAGCGCATGTTGATTCCATAGCACGCCCAAAAAGGTTATCATGTGTGTGCGTGTGTGTATTTGTGTGTGTGTATGTGTATGCAATCCCTGAGCGCAAGTTGATCCCATATCACGCACAAAAAGGTTATTGTGTGTGTGCGTGCGTGTGGAAATATGTATGTGTTTGAGTATGCAATCCCTGAGCGCAAGTTGATCCCATATCACGCACAAAAAGGTTGTTGTGTGTGTGCGTGCGTGTGGAAATATGTATGTGTTTGAGTATGCAATCCCTGAGCGCATGTTGATCCCATAGCACGCACAAAAAGGTTATTGTGTGTGTATGTGTGTGTGTGCGTTTGTGTGTGTATGTGTATGTGCGTGTGTGTATGTGTGTGTATGTGTATGCAATCCTTGAGCGCATGTTGATCCCATAGCACGCACAAGAAGGTTCTTGTGTGTGCGTGCGTGTGGAAATGTGTATGTGTTTGTGTATGCAATCCCGTAGCCCATGTTGATCCCATTGCACACGCAAAAAGGACCTGATCACAGTAAACAGGAGTTCCTATTTTCAAGCGCAGTCCCGACGCACCTGAGCCAATGTCGCCCCCACACCATTTCCGCAGAAAGGCCCTGGCCACAGGGGGCTCCGCAGAAAAGATGGACACAGGGATGGCACGCTCTGTGGTGGACTGCCCTTCAGGCCTATTGACAAGAGTTGGTGAACTCGAAAATGATTGGTTGCACTATAGAGATTTAGAGCAATGCACATTGAGCAATGGATGCTGAGATGAGAAGGCTCCGTAGTGGACCGGCCCTCAGATGTAATGCCAAAACATGAGGAATGACAATTTGACATTAGCAGCAACAGAACTGAAGAACGCGCAATTTTGGACTGTCCTCAAAACTGGAAGAAGGCAGTGAGTCACTTACATATATGTAGAGTTGGCCAGATCAGTACATTTATACGTACATACGGTATTTTTAGCAGGGAATCACCACACATACGGCCATAAACAGTGCGTATATACGGACGGTCCTGGCCAACCCTACAAATATGTGAACAACTGCACAAATACATACCCAAATAGAAGCTGTGCTGACACAATTGGGTGCAGGGATGTGATGATGTTTGCTACAAATTTGACAGATCTCAGGGTAAGCTTTTGGGAAGCACCATGCAGAACTTTTCTTAGAGCATGGGCGACGACGGATTTGCTGAAGATCACACAGAGCTTGACGTGACAGCCACAGCCATAGGAAAAGCCAAGCATGTGAGATGGCTGCTTGTCACACTCCATGTTAAGACAGCACACGTCAACACACACAGCTAGCACGACAGCGACCTCAACCATAGGAGAAGTCTAGCAAGTGTTAAGGCAAGTCATTGCCACTCCTTGTCATAACAGTACGGGTTGGCACCCACTTTTTGGCAATGACGTAGGTGCAGTTCAGGCCCTTGTCCTTGATCTGCTCGTCTCCTAGGAAGGCACCCAAACGCTTGGCGGTCGTGATGGCACAGCTCTTGCGGCCTGATGTGAGCGCAATGGTGTGTGCGTATGTGTGTGTGCGTGCGTGTGTGTGTCTGTGTGTATGCGTGCGTGCGTGCGTGTGTGTGTGCGTGTGTGTGTGTGTGCGTGTGTATGTGTGTGTGTGTGTGCGCGCGCGCCTGCCCAAGCGTAAATGTGTAACATGTCTCTGTCGCTGTCTCGTTTTATCAGTCGTGCGTGCGAGTGTGATCCCCGTGTTTTTGGTTGCACGTTTGATGGTCGTTTCTGAGCGATGTTATGAAGAAAAAGACCGTCACCTAGTCTTCATCACAGATTTTAAATCAATAATTGAACAACCAAATAATTTCCATCCAGCAGTGCCCTCAAACTAGGCACTAATATCCTTAGCTCACGTAAACGATAACCGCTGCGCATGCACACCCGCCCTCGTACTCCTCAACGCCCTTGCTCATGATGGTCGCCTCACTGAATCTTACACAAGATTTCACCTTAACAAGAAATTTGTGCATCCACACCCACCCTCGTACTCGTTAATGCCCTTGCCCATGGTGGTGGCCTTATTGATCTGTACGAATCCACCGTGACAAGACATCTGCGCATCCACACCCACCCTCGTACTCGTTAATGCCCTTGCCCATGGTGGTGGCCTTATTGATCTGTAAGATTTCACCGTGACAAGACATCTGCGCATGCATGTACACCCACCCTCGTATTCGTCAATGCCCTTGCTCATGGTGGTGGCCTCACTGATGTGGTCCACCAGCTCCTCATCTGTCAGATCACAGCCCTGTCGAATTGCAATTGCAGAAACATATCACTTTCTTTGCCTGCCTTGTTCGTGAATAAAGAGATCAAGTATGATTTCAATTCGATTTTACTCGAATAAAGCTCCTTTTGCCGGTTCGCAAAAGATGGGCATCAATCCTAACTTGATACAGTTTTCAGGTTTGACACACATGTTGTTACAGTTCTATTTCGCTTGCATCGTGAGATGCATAGGGCTCTGTCATTATTACCAAGGAGAACACAACAACTCAGAGACAGGAATAAAAAGAATGGAGAAGGGAAGCAGAAACTGGAGAAAAGCAGAAAGTGAGAACATCTCACTTTATGCTACACTTCAAGAACCTGAGTTCAGGTGTTTCACACTGAACTCATAAGTTCCAATCACAGCATAGTTGTCAGATTGAGCTAATCTAATGCCCAGGGTGGGATGGCAATGTCTCAGAAAGTACACTAGAAAGTAAAGAAGAAAGCAAAAACAGACCAAGAGCCATCCGGGTGTTTAAAAGGCCACACAACCCTTTTTGCCACTGGTAGACTCTTATACCTAATACGTTTCAAATCCCAACACAATGCGTGCCTAACAAATTCAGCCAGCGGTTTGCCACTGGCAGACCCACCCTCACACAAACACTTTCAAACCCCAACACACCTGCGTGTCTAACAAATCCAGCCAGCGGTTTGCCACCGCGGCCACTGCCTGATAGCAACCCTCCAATGTGGTGCCAGCCAGGAACTGTTCGAACACCTGCAGGAATGGCCAAAGATACGTGTGTGTTACAATTGCAAAGCTGTTGATGGCTTTTGATGTGTAGCGCCGTCGTTTGCACAGTCTGCTACCAGCTCACAAACAGGCACACTCACACATTTGCACAGTCTGCTACCAGCTCACAAACAGGCACACTCATATATTTGCACAGTCTGCTACCAGCTCACAAACAGGCACACTCATACATTTGCGACAAACTGTACTCCTGCAGATACCGCAGATGAGCGCCAGATGTAGAAATGTATACCATGCCAGCAGCAGCAAAAGGGTAAAACCTTACCTTCATATTAATGCACTGCTGACACTATTTGTTGATTAACTGATTTGAGTCATTACAGTGTATGCTTCACTGTGGCAAAGGATCACGCTCCACACTTTAATTCTAGAGCCTTTTGACAAGCTTCACTGCATCTACATGAATCCCCTGTGCATTCGTACACCACATAACAAATAAATAACTTATTGTTTTTAAGTCGTACCTCCGCTTGGAAGACCTTGATGAGCTTGAGCTCTCCACGCCGCTTGATCTCAAAACCCTGTGCATCAAGCAATTGAGCATCAAACGAAGACTATCATTGATATATCATTGATTTATATCGACAAAAAACCCTGTGCATCAGACGATCAGACACTTTGCAAGTAGGGAAGAGCCATAAGTAGCCGGGAGCGCTCTTCCTTGCATGCTGCATGCATCCTAACAATAACAAACACATTCCTCAAGTAACTCGCCAATTGCAGGTCCGTTACTGCCAATGCAAACTGCACAAGGACACAATAGGACTGGCGAGTGTCATTTAAATAAAGCTCAAGTGGTGTGCGTTGGCGTTGGCGCAAATGGAACGTTCACAGACTTCAGACTGCAGACTGCAGACTTCACGCCTTCAGCTCAGACTGCAAACTGTCGTTGTCGATGTTCATTGGTGCATTGAAACAAGCAGACAACTACACTTCATACCTTGAGCTCAGCCAGCGAGCCATCATCGTTGAACACCGCATAGCGCTTCTTGATGGTCTTGCCTTCTTCCTTGCTGGCAGGCAGGATCATGGCCTGGAGAGAGTTATGGTTTAGAAAACCAGAGTGGTATGCGTTTCAACTTGATGTTTTACACGTTGACATACAGTGTGGATCACATGTTCTGTTTCTGAACAAGCTTTGAAGTGTGCGGACATGGCACAGTCAGACATAAGTTGAAAAAGAAATATTTTGTGAACCATGTAATCTGATTTTTTACCCATGGTATGTGGACATGGCACAGTGAGAGTTTTTACGAAAAATCGAATGAAAAACCTTGCCACGCGTTGTGCCCACCACAGATAATTCCGTAGAACTTTGAACAGGCTACCTAAGTATGAGCTGATCAAGCTGCTGCCCTTGCTTTCCTGAACTACACACTTGAACAATGCTAATATACATTGAGAGAATTGACGTGGTTTTCAAATGTCCACAGAGCCATGTCATTCAGATCACAATTCACTTAACAAAAAGCACACCTTGTACGGGCCATCCACCTCAAACTCGATGCTCATCTGGCTGCTCGTTTCGTACACCTGCAGCCAAACGTAAGAACGTGCATGGACATCAGCATCATTTGACAAATGGGTGTGATCCTACGGATCATAAAAAAAGGGGCGGAGCCTGCGCTGCAACCTGCATTGAAGTTGTACCCAATGTAGTGAGAGCAATTCAGGGGGGGCTGCGCTCCCTCTGTACCCCACTGCTCCTGCTCAACCATTTCTGAGATGGCAGCCTGGTCTTTGCAATGAAGAGCGGCATTCAAATGAGTTGGACAATTCAGTGAGGGCTGCGCCCCCCCTGCACCCCCCCGCTCTTGCGTTTGCACAGTCCCTGTCAAACCAAACCGTGTCTGAAGCTGTGTGTCATGTGCAGCGAGCAATTCAGGGGGGCTGCATTCCTTCTGAACTGCTCCTGTGCAACCATTTCTGAGCCATTTTGGTCTTTGCAACCTGCAATGATTAGCGACAATTCAGGGGGGTTTGCACAGTCCCTGTCATACCATACCGTGTCTGAAGCTGCGTGACCTGTGCAGCGCCGTCTCTTACCCTAAGGATTTCCGGTCCCCATGGATGTGGTGTGCCGGAAGCTGCAGCCTGAGTAACCGCACGGGTTGCCCCACAGAATCACAAATTCGACATTGATAACCATTTATTAATCAATTGAAACACATTGCGCACTCGCAATTTCGCCCATCGCCCATCGCAACACCTCCCATGCGAGTGTGTTTGACCGCACACCCGAGGGCATGGCTGGAATCAGCGCAAAATCAGCTTTCTGGCTGTGCCATTCTTATGGCGTGAAGTGGCCTGGGTGGCTCAAAGCTTTGTTCTTCCAGCATGGTGACTCAGCAATTGGAATGAACCTAAGGGGGACTACGCCCTGGGGGGCTCCGCCACAAAAATGAAGTTCAAATCAAGAGCAGATCAAGTAGCATGAGTTTAGTTGTATCTCCATATAAGAAGCTTAATAGTCAGCTAAACACGCTGGTTCACGAGCAAACACACTTCACAGCTTTAGTCCTGGAGCGTCAGTGAACGTGCAAATACACTTCACTGCGGTAGTAGGATTGACCAAAGCCATACTGTCAAATTCACATGTGGGCATGTGTGAACAGAGTAAACAGAGTTTAACTAGCAAAAATGTCCACTGCTAAGCATGTGTACGCTTCTGGCCAGCCCTGGCCAATTTTGGCAAAGCATGCCAACAACTTTGTAAAGGTCTGAAACTCCCTTTTCCTTTCCTCTCTTTTCCTCTCCAACTCATCCTCACCGCACCTTTTTCTCAGGGTCTACCAAAGTCTAATACTGGTCGCTGATATTCTCCAGCATCACAACACAAATGCTCTCATCACTCCCTTCTCTCTTGCATTCCTCCTGATTACTCCATTTCCAGAAACACTGATTAAACATCCTTGCCGCACCTTATTCTCAGGGTCCACCAGTGTCTGGTACTGGTTGCTGATATTTTCAAGCATCACAATACAAATGCTCTCATCACTCCCTACTCTCTTGTATTCTCCTTGGTATCTCTTTTTTCTCAATTTCAATCGCTCAAACATCCTCACCGCACCTTTTTCTCAGGGTCCACCAGTGTCTGGTACTGGTCGTTGGTGTTATGGTCCACGAGCATAACGTTGAGCATGATGCAAGGGTAGCTGAATTTAACGTCCTGCGCATGGTTGTAGTTGTGGCTGTAGTTAAATTACATGTGAGGGGGTGTCATGTGTTCATGAATTGCACTTCAGAAAAGGGTGGACGCATGCAGGACAAAAAAAAAGTTGTGTACACCATCCCCTAAGACTGGTCAGGACCCCCCTGACCCACCCACCCACCCCTAGACCCCCCATGCAGTAACCCTACATGGACAAAAAGGGTGTCAACCTGTTCTTTATTCAAATAGGCATCCATCTGCATACTCATCAAGACCTGAAACTGAAGTGTTGCAAAGTTATGGGTCAAAAACTGAGATACGGACGACCATGCACAAGTGACCTACCAGGGACCCATAACTGGCTTGCACAGTCCCACAATACTTCCATTTCTTCAGAATTTCACTGACTATCTCACGCTGACACAATCCTGTAAGTTTAGGGTTAATTGCTGCTTCATTGGCTTGACTCACCCCGCGGCCTGCACCCAAACGCGTGTGTCTCTGACTTTTGGACATGTCCACAGCCCCCCCCCTCAACCCAATTTGCTCAAATAGGGTGCCAATCGACTGGGCTTGAGCTGAAGATTCCAATGATTTGTTTACAGTTCCTTGGAAATGCCCCAGCAAAATTCTGGAGGGGGGGTCCCAAAACTGAAAACCGGTAAACTTGCCCTCGACACCCCACCACCCCCCCTCCCCTCGAATTGGACTCATTTATATATCAATTAATAGCTTTTGATTTCAGGATTACGAATATGTAGTCATTTATTAAATTGACCAGGGTGTTCCAAAAGTTGTGCTTTCTGGTGCCTCCTGACTCCTGACGCATGCATTTTTTGTGTGCACCAGCCTTCTCACGTCATAGGTGGAAAGATCTTTGTGAAACCTTACAACAGCAAGGTACAATGCAAGTTCACGTCACAGCAAAACTACGTTACAGCACACCCGATTGCAATCCGTCCCACCTTCCCCGTCTTGCTGTTCTTGAGCTTGAACACCTCGGGAAAAGAGGCAGGCAAAGCACACCAAATACCATCTGTGTCAAGCTCCAGGGGCCGACCCAGCTGCTCCACTAGCTTGCACGCTTGCTGCGTTTTGGGAGCGTCCAAGAAACGTAATGTGATGTGTTTGTGAGTTCCAAAGTCTTTGTAGACAAAAAAAGGGATCTTTCTGTGAGTGTAAAAGCAACGGGATCCCGCTCTGAGGCTGACCCCTCGATTTCACACAGCAGTCTTTAATCCCGGAGTATCCTGTTAAAGCTTCCGCCTCTAGCAAACACAATGGTGAAAAAGCTCCATAATATGAGCTCCTTCCTATCCTGCAGAAAGCAAAGCCTCTGACGTCAATGACACTGAACCATTTGCTAGGGTTGGCCAGAACCGTATATATACACCGTATATGACCGTATATTTGGTGATTTCTCTGCCAAAATTACCGTATAAACACCGTATATATATGGTTCTGGCCAACTCTACCATTTGCACATCAGCAGGCCAGCATTTCCTCTCTTCAAGCATCTGAAGGGCCATCTGAAGTGCCAGCCTATGGAGCAACACAAACAAAACCACGCGCGTCTCACCTCGATGATCTTGGCCCCGGTGTACGTCACCACACCAGCCATCTCCATGGAGTACCAGCGGGCACCCTTGCGCATGACGTAGCCGTAGAAACTGCACACACAGAAAGGGACAAAAGAAATGTGTCAGGTGGGATAAGGACGCACGTTCAAGTGGAGGAAGGACCAGTGAGTGCTGCTGCGCACAATGCACGTATGCCCATGGATTCTGCACACAAGCCGACTAGGACATACAGCAGCTGCACACAGGATTACAAGCACAAGCGGCACACAACAACCTGTTCAAAATACACTTTTGGGCCAGCTGCAGAGTCTTTCACAGTGCACTCACAGCAATCGTACACACATACACGCAAGAGCAAGCAGCGTACGCACCTGTTCAGAATGCACTTGTGGGCCAGCTGCAGAGACTCGTACAGCACACACATGTCGGCGGCTTCCTGGGTTTTAAGGGGGTTGCCCTTGGCAGCGTCATGCTTGTTCTTCCAGGTCTGCGCGCACAACAATAGAGAGCATTTAGCTTGGTTCTGACTGTATGCAAACGATAAGTAGTTGCGTATGCTCTCTTTCATTATTCCTATAGTGCAGGCCCAGTCTGAAGCCTCACAATTGCTTGCCCAGAATTTGCCAGGACCACACATACAAAAAATGGCTTGTTCAAATTCCTGAAATCTAGAATAACTAATGCACAGGCACCAGTAAGAGGACTCCATTGTGTACCTTGTTCAGGGCCTTGTACTCGTAGCGGCGATCACGGAAGGCGCGCACTGTGCCCACCTGTAGGTGTGTGTGTGTTTTTGTGTGTGTGTGTGTGTGTGTGTGTGTGGTGTGTGTGTGTGTGTGTTTGTGTGTGTGTGTGTGTGTGTGTATGTGTGTGTGTGTGTGTGTGTGTGTGTGTGTGTGTGTGTGTGAGGTCGTGTGTACGTACCTTGTGCTTGCCATAACCTGAAAGGCATATTTACACACATGTGCAAATAGTAACCTCTAAAATGGACTCGAGCTGCAATCAAGCAAAGTCGAACTTGGCCTCTCAGCATGTGCCTGAGATATCCTTCCTTTGCAATACTTCTGCCCTTCGTTTGCAATCAAACAAAATGAATGTGCTATCTCGTTTTGATCACAGATTCAGGTCTTCACTGCACAGACATCCATGCCCTTTGTTTGCACTCAGGCAATATGAAGACATGCTGCGTCTTTTGATATCTGCACAGAGGCGGTGCTTCACTGCACAAACATCCCTGCCCTCTGTTTGCACTCACATAGAAATCGTTTTCCTTTTGGCAGATGCCCGCCGTGCGGCTCTCGGTGATGGGCTTGTCGTGCACACGCTTGTACACCTGTGTGGTGTGTTCAATGAACGCAAAGGCTGCATTGTTGTCACGCAGTCATACACGCAGGCGATTGAATTGCATGCATCTGTTATCGCAGCGTTTATTTAAATTTTCGATTCGCTTTTGTTCTGCACGACCCAAATTGGGAGTGATACCAAGAAGTTTCGGAAGTACGCCGTCACTTAATTACTTGAAAAGGCTTGTGCGTACAACCTAACATCAACAGGATCGTCTAAGGCACGTGTTAATCCTGCATCTCATGCTCATTAAAGCAATTGTATTTTTCTGCCCATGACCATATCAAACAGCCTCTGCACAATCTCATGCTCATTAAAGCAATTGTATCCTTCTGCGCATAACCATATCACACAGCCTCTGTACGGTAGAAAAAAGCCGATGGCACACCTTGTGTGTGTACAGCTTGAGGCGATCCTTGAGCAGCTTGGCTCGGTCATCCTGGCCAATGTCCTCCCAGTATCTGCAATGATATTAAAACTTGTGGTGTACGCTTATGGATAGAAAGGCACGATCATTCTGACCGACGTCCTTCCAATGCCAAGATACAGGACACTAGGGACACCACACGTACAAATCAACAGACGCAGTCATCTAGGCCGGTGTCTGCCAAAGCACCTGAAACTAGAGTCGACACTCAGTACATCAAACAACATTGAACCAGCAATAATGATCGTGAAAGCAGCAGCAGCAAACAAATGTACAGATCCGCATCACTGCTGCTATTTGCCAAAGGCATTAGTTCATTTCAGTGAATATTTCACAACTCTCAATCCAATCTACGCACATTGTACTGATTAAATCCATCCCATTCCAGCGCTGCATCTCTGTCTTGAACCTACCTGGCAGGCTCGCCCTCAAACTGCGGGGGGTGCGCCTCTGATTGCAGCTGGTTTTTCACAGCCATGTACTCTGACCGGCCAGCAGCATAGTGCTCTCCACGCCAAAGCTGTGCATTACACACGAGAAAACGCACAAGTGATTGAATAAGTTGGTCAGTGGGAGCACTTTTGACTGTAGCTGTTTTTAACAGCCATCTACTCTGCCCGGCCAGCAGCATCGTGCGCTCCACGCCATGGCTGTAACACACACGCTGAAGCAAAGACGCGCAACTGATATATTTGGTCAGGTGAGGTGTGCTTTTTGCACAGATTGCAGTTACAATTCTGCAGTCATATTCTCTGCCAGACCAACGACCTAGTATTTTCCACGTCACTGCTGCAAAAGCAAACACGCACACATAGATGCCATGTGATCGGCAAGAACTAAGTGTCTTCAATGGCAGCTGCTTTTTCAAAGCCACGTACTATGCCCATGCTTAATTAGCGCAGTGCTCTTCATATAAACCCTACAAGATTCAAGCACGCAGGCATTGCTGTAGATCCAAAACGATATGTTTAGTTTAGTTTGGATTACAAAGGCCTGCAGATCCAAAATGATAAGTCAAAGTGCCATTTACTGCATTTCCTCCACAGCCACATATATAAAGTGCCCAACCAGCGCAGTGCTCTTCAAATCAACCCTGCAAATTAAACAGAGGGGGCTCACGGAGAAAATGCCTGAAAATGCGCATTTTTGCATTCAGAAGGCAGCCACTCACAGCCACTTCATCCGATCGACGCCATTCTAGTACCAAAGTGTAGCTGGCATTGAGAGCTACCCGAGCATGTGCCCAGTTTTATGTGGGTCACTTTGCGTGCTGAGATAGACTGGATTAAGCACACACGGTGCATGTAAACCCTAATGTGGTAATTTCCATGGGGAAATGGCTCAAATCATCATAAAACACCAACCATTCAGCCGTTTTCTTTCATTTTTGTTGCAGTGATATTCTTTTCCAATAGGCATTCTTTACTATTGAAATATTCCAGATTGATGCAGTGGGTGAGTTGGTATGAACAATGTTTGGTAAAAAAAATGGCCTGCACGCCACAGCAAATTAAGCACACGCCCCAAAATTGGCAAGCTCCAAATTTTATATCTATGGATTATGTAAAACTTACAGCTTGCCAATTTTGGGGCGTTTCAGTCAACAAGCATATAAAAACTTGCCCGTTTTGAACCTCAGTTAGCCCCCTCTGCAAATTTAGGCACAACATTTACTGCTACTATTTGGCACCTTAGCTCACCCCCTTCCCTACATCCATAACCCACCCATTCCATTTGGCGCAGGCATGTCTTGCCAGGCTTGTTGAAATCGCAGGCTGCACAGTCCTCGTCGTTTACGATGGAAGACGGTTGGAGTCGGTTGGTGAGGATGATGTTGGGGTACATGGCCGCCACGTCCAAATGATAGATCAGGGGGGCCTCCTCTCTGGAGGTGCGCAGTCACTCTCAATCGTAAGCATGCTGCATTCAAACCTATTAGGCCTCGAAATGAAGGCACAGTCACTTTCAATCGTAAGCATGCTGCATTCAAAACTATTAGGCCTCGAAATGAAGGCAACCACCACCTTGCACAAAATTAAAGATGAGGGAGTCCTCCTAACAAGATGCGTACGTACATACTATAGTCAAAAATAGGCAGTCTCCTTGCATGCAAAATTGCCTGCATCCAAGAGTGCTTGCTAGCCCGTTGCAAGATCACAGAGAAAGAAAAAGATGCAGAACGCACATTGTGCAAGGTCATAGAATTTGTGCGCTTGGACATGCTAGAATGCCTGTGCCTTGCTGACAGATGCCAAGCCACGTCCATGACCAATGCTACGTGGCATTAAGAAGCCACTGTTGCACAGAAATTTAAATCCAGTATCTGTAATTCCTGTCCTCGTCATATTCTCATTTTACCATTTGCACCCAATTCTTGCTGTTTTACCAATCAGCAGATTAAGAACTTCTTTTCCTAGCTTTTTGACAAAGAGGTTTATGTGTGCAACGCCTGGCATACCACTTCAATAAAAATCACCGTCTTAACAGATCAAAACTGTCGCATCAGCAAATAAAAAAGTAATAGCACACCTGTTCGGCGTATCCCTCAGGCTTGTCAGTATGGAGGCGATGTTGTCACGCACTTCCGTGTAGTTGGCGATGTCCTCCATCTGCACGCAGTATTTTGCAAATGATTTTACACAGTATTTGACACACATTTTGTTGGAGACATAGCCTGTAACCATTTTTGTGTGTTTCAACGTGCCCCTCAGATAGCGCGGTTAGTAAAAATGGTCTTTGAAAAGAAAAGAAATTACAGGCACTGAAATCAATCCTCACATTGATTGAGGAAAAAATTTATTTAATGTGATTTTACAAAGCTAAAATTATCAAGAGCCTTACATTGCCTATCACGCACACACTTGGAGTGTGCTACTACTCTTTGCAACCACTGGTGTTCTGTGCCAGTAATTGCGTGGACAGGCACTCTTTTAGGCACGTGCGGGTGACAAAAAGTACAAGATAGTAGGCAGGTAATAAGACAGTTGGCAGGTAATAAGACAACTGCTCACATGCAGGTCAATCCACGCACCTTCATATGGCACTCGTTTGTGATGGCATGCTCGAGATCGTTGTCCAAGCGGTCGATCAGGCCCTGTGCAGGAAGTGCACGGTGCATGGTATGTTTGTTGTGATGTTGTGTTCTAAAATTACTGAGATGTTTTCCAAGCGGTTGATCTGGCCCAATGCAGGAAGTGTACGGTGAATGGTATGTGATGTGATGTTGTGTTCTAAAATTACTGATATGTTGTCCAAGCGGTTGATCTGGCCCGATGCAGGAAGTGCACGATGCATGGTATGTGTTGTGATGTTATATTTTCAAATTACCAAGATGTTGTCCAAGCGGTTGAACTGGCCCGATGCAGGAAGAGCACGGTGCATGGTGAGTAATGTGATATCTTGGATGGAACAGATAGCCTCGTAACCAATTTAAAGTGGTTCATCAGTACCCAGGAAACGCAGGCAACACCAAATGCAATATCCTACAATCTTGCGCATGCGCACTATCACACAGTGTTCATGCCACCCACTTACCCAAGTAGCACAGTTCACTGCCACCCACACTTGCCTCACTACCCCACAAACCACGCACCTCACACACACACACGCACACACACCTGGTACGCAGCAGGCTTCATCTTGAAACGCATGGGCAGGTCTGAGCGGAACACGCCACTCTCAATGGCCTCCACTTTGCCGCCAATGTAAGTCTCGCTGTCCAGCAGGTGGCCCTGTGTGAAAGGACACAGGTGATGCAACGTTAAATTCATTAAGATCGATCATTATATATGTCAATTCCACTGTGGCCTCTTTCATGCAGCCCAAGTAAGTCTCGCAGTCCAGCAGGTGGCCCTGTGTGGGAGGACACAGGTGATGCAACGTAAAATCCATTAAGATTGATCATTGTTGTCCCACTGTGGCCTTTTTTATACAGCCCAAGTAAGTCTCGCTGTCCAGCAGGTGGCCCTGTGTGGGAGGACACAGGTGATGCAACGTAAAATCCATTAAGATTGATCATTGTTATCCCACTGTGGCCTTTTTTATACAGCCCAAGTAAGTCTCGCTGTCCAGCAGGTGGCTCTGTGTCAGGCTGAGAACCTATGCCACAATGAAGCTGCTGTTTGTCACAATTTGTCACAATGTAGTGTGTTGCCACGTTATAACAACAAGCAGCCCTACTGTGACAAGTTCGGCACTCCACGCCCACTTGCACATCCACGCTCATGTGCTTTGCAGGAGTTCATGTCGGATAAAGAGTCCTTTTAAAGGAATGTTCATTAGCAGGGATCACACACGTCTTTCAAGTGCGCACCAACTTTGCCAAATGTACAGCAGTGGCACACAGATTACGAGTAGCTGCCCTGAAAGCTTAGTAGTGTGTGGTCAGGCCAGGCTTTTTGGGATCACGTAATTAATCACGTCTATCTGCCTGGTCACGTGATTGATCTGCCTGTTCACCAGAACACTTCAATGCACACATCCATTCCTCTGTTTCTTTAAACCAACTCAAGGTGTGATCACAATGCGTGCATTATTGTCACAACACTCAAACCAACCTTATAGAACACCTTCTGCTCTGACGTGTGCTTGTTGGGGCGCAAGGTGTGATCACCACGAATGCATTAATTGATACATCACTCAAGCCTAACCTTTAACAACACCTCCTGCTCTGACGAGATCACCATGCGCACATGACTTGTCACAACACTCAAGCCTACCTTGTAGAACACCTCCTGCTCTGACGTGTGCTTGTTGGGGCACACAATCTTGGAGTTGAAGGCCTGGACGATCAGCAGCTGCTCACACAGCGTGCCTGAGCCTTTGCGGAGCACCTGCGTGGGTAAGAATAAAAGTGGCACAATCACGTGTGCTTGTTCAAAGATAGTCGCTGTAAGCAGCAGTGCGAGCACAACTGTCTTAGCCTTGCATACATGTACAACACGAGTGTGGTGATGCGGCATAATAGGGTGTCCATTCATGAATTTGAGTACTTACAGAGCCGTAGCCTTGCGGGAAGGGCAGATGATAATGGGGCATGATTCCTGAGCGACTTGCGCTCATTTGATATAATCGGAAGGTACATCCACATTCTGATTACTTGTGAGAATCGGCCTAGATATATGAACTAATATGGATCCTGCCTTGGCCAATGCAAATGAAGCTGAACAGTGCTGTGCCAAAGTCTGGATATAACCCCCTGTTTTGAGCACTAGCATGAAAAGTCTGCAAATGATACAGGCTGGTAGCTCCTTAAAGAGGCACTAGCATGAGCACTAATTGCAAATAATACAGGCTGGTAGGTCCATAGGAGGGCACTAGCATGAGTACTTGTAGCAAATGGTACAAGCTGGTAGCTCCTTAGGGAGGCACTAGCATGAGGAGATCTAGCAAATGATACAAGCTGGTAGGTCTTTAGGGAGGCACTAGCATGAGGAGATCCAGCAAATGAAACAAGTTGACAACCCTTAGGGGAGGCGTTGCTGATGGATGGAAAATTAAAAATTGTGGCACGCTTCATCTGGAGGCCAAACGGGTGTTTGGGAACGCTACCTTAGTGATTTGTAGTTGATTGAAACCATTATAAAAGCAACGCACCTCATAGTTGATCGAAACCTTTTGACAGCAACGCACCTCATAGTTGATCGAAACCTTTATAAAAGCAACGCACCTCATAGTTGACCGAAACCATTATAAAGCAACGCACCTCATAGTTGACCGAAACCATTATAAAAGCAACGCACCTCATAGTTGACAGAAACCATTATAAAGGCAACGCACCTCATCTGGGGGCATAGGGATGATGGTGGCCAGCGAGAAGATGAAAGGGTTTATGTACCTGAGGAGGGAGACAAATACAGAAAGAGTGCAGGTTGGACATGTGTAGGGTTGGCCAAAGCCATACATACATACGTGCATACGGTGTATATACAATATTTTGAGCAGGGAAATCACCATACATACGGTCATATACGGTGTGTATATATGGTTATGGCCAACCCTAAAGTTCTAACCAACCCTGTCACAGGTGTGATGCGGCGGGCGAAACATATGAGAAGTTTAGAAAGGCAGGGTAGGCAGGAAGGAACGAAATAATAAATGGACACAATGATGTAAAAATCAGGGTAAAAGCCACAAAGAAAAAACACAATGCTGCCTACCGCCCTTGAACTCACGTCATGTACAAGAAGTAGATGGACACAACAACGTAAAAATTAGGCAAAAGCCACACAAAAAACATGATGCTGCCTACTACCCTTGAACTCACGTCATGTACAAGAAGTAGGTGGACATAATGACGTAAAAATCAGGCAAAAGCCACAAAGAACAAACGCGATGCTACCCACTACCCTTGAACTCACGTCATGTACAAGAAGTAGGTGGACACAATAACGCAAAAATCAGGCAAAAGCCACAAAGAACAAACGCAATGCTACCCACTACCCTTGAACTCACGTCATGTACAAGAAGTAGGTGGACACAATAACGCAAAAATCAGGGCAAAAGCCACAAAGAATAAACAGGATGCCGCGTTTTGCCATTATACTCACGTCATGTACAGGTAGTAAGTGGACACCGCGTCAGATACGGAGTAGGCTGCCATTGCCTGTGATCGGTGGGAAACGACAGAGGTAGTTTTAAAGGGACATTTTGAAAGGCGGGGGGCAAAGAGCAGTGTTTGGGTTCAAAAAATGAAGAGTGAGGGAGTTTTTGAGAGTCGGAAAAGGAAGAGTAAGTGACGTGGGTATCGAGAGTCAGGCTTTTTACAGTGGAATGTGTACGGAGTAGCGAATATGGAAGATGCAATGGTTGTTCAGTGTCACATGGCCATCCAGGTTTGAGCAACTTGAGGATTAAGGCACCCACTGTATGTACATTGCTCCCACTTAATGTACAAGGCACTCTTACATACATTTTAAACTGTCCAAAACATTACATACATTTAAAATGTCCAATCTTTTTGTTCCACATTTGCAAGCTGCTGTTTGTTTGGTTTGGTGGGGGACCAGCTTCCGACGTGTGATTTTCATCTCATTCACACAATTTAACGACAAATGAAAAAGAAACACACATAAACAGATGTTTAAGGAATGCTTGGATTTCCAATGTCCAACTGCTTTAGCCAGGTCTGACTGCACTCTTGTGTCCGACCTGAGGTTGCTCCGTAGCCATATAAATAGGGTTGGCCAGGACCATATAAATACGGTGTATACGGTATGTTTGACAGGGAAATCACTAAATATACGGTCATATACGGTGTATGTATATGGTTCTGGCCCAACCCTACATATAAAGCATACCCCCAAGGGGCAGCCTCCACAGCCAAGTGCATACCCAGAACGACCACAAGCACACAGACACATTCGCACACAAACACATTCGCACACAAATACAAACACATACACACTCTCTGAGGCCCCACCTGTGGTTGCTCTGCAGCCATGCGGACCATGTCCTCAGGGGCCACTTCCACGGGGTCGTAGCCCAGCTTGGCCTTTGTCACTGCCTGCAAATAATAGTGTGCGTACGTTTCACATTATCTTTCTAATTCAATTGCTTTGCTCGGCCACTTTTCTCTCCAAGGGATCAAGCGCTGCTTGCCTGGGACACGCACACACACACACACACATACACAAACACACATATACACACAGTGTCACACACTTACACACACATACACAAAGTGTCACACACACACATACATACCAGCACACAACATACCTTGAGGCCTCTGCTCCCTTGAGGCAGGTAAGAGTCACGGTTGACCCAGTGCAAGCAGTCCATGTGCACAGCGTGGCGCGCAAGCACCTCTCCTCCTGGTGCAGTCCTGGTGTGTGTGTGTGTGTGTGTGTGTGTGTGTGTGTGTGTGTGTGTGTGTGTGTGTGTTTGTGTGTTTGTGTGTGTGCTTGTCTATGTGTGTGTGATTCCAAATTATTGAGTATGTGTATGTGTGTGTCAAGAGCTTATTAGAGAAAAGGAAAAATTGCGCGGGCAGTGATAACCACTTCCATGTTCATTAAAGTGCTCATAAAAGTGGATACACTGTAGCTGATAGATCCTTTGTGCCGTCTCTCCTTCTATGAGTTGTGTGCACTTTCTGAACAAGTGGGTCTGCAGCATCTGTGTGTTTGTGAGTGTTTGTAATTACAGGTCAACTGGTACAAGCACATTTGTGTGTTATTGTATCGATTCAAACGTGCAAGACGTCGCCAGAAGCGCCTCATTTTCTAACTCGCTTAAGCCTTACATAGATACGCAAACTAACTGCTCATTGTGTGTGTGTGTGTGTGTGTGTGTGTGTGTGAGTGTGTGTGTGTGTGTGTGTGTGTGTGTGTGTGTGTGTGTGTGTGTGTGTCTCCATGCACGACAAAACCTTTACGCAACCAGCTGGACAAGCCTGCAGTTCCTGGTACGATTTAGGCTTTTATTAATTAGTATGTGGCAACCTGAATTCCATATCATAATTACAAAACTCTATTTTATAACATCCACTCGACCTTACTAAACTCACTTGACCTTACTAAACTCACTTGACCTTGCTAAACTCAGTTGACTTTACTAAACTCACTTGAAACCCAACTCCTGGTACAGATCCATGTCGTGCTTAGCAGCGCGCTTCTCCACAAAAGGGAAATCAAAAAAGTCTCCGTTGTAGGTCACGTACACAGCAGGCTTGGTCTGCGTAGTATGTGTTCATGCAATTTACACAAACAACACCATTGAGGTGGCATCCAGGACAGAGTATGAAAACTGTTGTCGGTCACGTGAACGGCAGGCATTTCCTGCACAGTGCAAGTGGGCAAGGACTCGACACACACACACACACATCTTTGTGTTGACAGGTGTCGACAGGTGTGAGCAGGTGTGAACAGGATTAACAGATGTGAACAGGTGTCGACAGGTGTGAACAGTTGTCGACAGGTGTGAACAGGTGTAAAAAAGTGTGAACAGGTGTCGACAGGTGTGAACAGGTGTCGACAGGTGTGAACAGGTGTCGACAGGTGTCGACAGCAATAAATCACGACCGCATTAAGCTTTGTTTGCAAGTGAGGCACATGGGACTGGATTTGCATATACATGCACACAAAAACACACACACCTCCTGCATGTGGGAGAAGAAGCGCTTGAGCAGGGCCCTCTCGTCAGGCTCGTTGAAAATGATGAAGGGGCCCTCAAACTCAGCTTTGGGAGTGTACTCAAACTCCTCGATGTGGCTGCCCACAACCTAGAACGATAAAACAGTTAGGACACAATAGTGACGGAACACTCCACATTGCGTGTTGTTTTTAAGGCCATAGGTTTGGAAGGACCCTTCAAGGCGAGTTACCTCAAACAGGGCTGCTCTTCACAGGGAATCATTATACGCTGTGCTCGCTGATGTGTCCTTTTTTGCTGTGCTCCTATCTACCAATGAACAAACACACACACATCACACATCATTGATTAGACTGTCTACACATTGTTGCTATGTTTGAAACGCAACACAAAAGAAGGGGGCAGTGGAAAGCACTCCCCTTACAATAAAGGAGCTTACCTGAGTAGCCCTACACGCATTAAAACCAGCACGGACATCATGATTGCTGTGCCTTTCTGTTTATGATCAGGACAGCCAGCCCGGCAGTCAAACATCAAATAACGAACACGCATTATAACCAGCACGGACATCATGATTGCCGTCCCTTTCTGTTTATGATCAGGACAGCCAGGCCGGCAATCAAACATCGAATAAGGAACACTCTGACATGTTGGCCTCACCTCTCTGTTTGTGATCAGGTAGCCCTGACGATCAAGCATGTACGAGATCATGAAGACCTGTGAATAGTGTAGGTTTGTGTGTGTGTGTGTGTGTGTTTGCACCTGTGTGTTTATATGAGTGTGTGCGTGTTTGCATGTGTGCACATGTGTGTATACATGAGTGTGTGCGTGTGCGTGTGCGTGTGCGTGTGCGTGTGCGTGTGCGTGTGCGTGTGTGTGTGCGTGTGCGCGTGCGCGTGCGTGTGCGTGTGTGCGTGTGCATGCGTGTGTGTGCGTGCGTGTGCGTGTGCGTGTGCATGTGTGTGTGTAAAAGACAGTGCTCTTAAGTGTGTACACTGTGCTTGGCCTTATGATGCAGAATAGGAATGTATGTTACTCTGTTACTATCTATGCGTAGGCACATGGCGCGGCTGTGTGCCTGTGTGTCTGTGTGCCTGTGTGCCTGTGTGTCTGTGTGCCTGTGTGGCTGTGTGCCTGTGTGCCTGTGTGTCTGTGTGCCTGTGTGCCTGTGTGTCAGTGTGCCTGTGTGTCTGTGTGCCTGTGTGTCTGTGTGCCTGTGTGTCTGTGTGCCTGTGTGTCTGTGTGCCTGTGTGTCTGTGTGCCTGTGTGGCTGTGTGCCTGTGTGGCTGTGTGCCTGTGTGGCTGTGTGCCTGTGTGTCTGTGTGCCTGTGTGGCTGTGTGGCTGTGTGCCTGCGTGTCTGTGTGCCTGTGTGACGTGACAAGCTACCCACCTGGTCATACTCCGCATTGGGGAACTGTAGGGGCAGCTTGGTACACTCAATATCCCAAGCACACACTCGGGGCTCTGCACGCTGCAGCAGGTCCGCTCGCCACTCCATGGTCGTGAGGCCATCCTATGCAGTTCAAGCAGTGAATCGTGCTCATGTCGATGGGCAGCGATATTTGAGCTGCACTTCAACTACCATGCACACACACGCTGCAGCAAGTTCGCACACTACTCCATGGTCGTGAAGCCATCTTAAATAGGTTTCAAGCAGCACACTATGCTCATATGGATGCACAGCGGTAAGTAACCTGCACTTAACGTCCCACGCGTGCACACACACATACACACACTGCAGCAGGTCGTGAAGCCATCCTACATGTTTGACATAATGTGTCGTGCCCGTGCAGATGCAAAGCAACAACTAAGCTGCACAGCTGTGGTATTCCAGACGTTTGTAGTGCGCCCGCACACGCGCACCGCACAACACACACAAACACATGTGCATACACACCTTGCACCTGACGTTGAACCAATGGCCACAGCGTACGTCAGTATCAATGGCAAAGCGCACGTGGTAGGGCACGTCATACTCACGCATGTCCTCTAGATGCTCCGTCACGTCCTGCACTCAAAATATATCACGTAAGAGAAAAACTTTGGTTGTAAACTAAGGGCACGTCGTACTCACGCATGTCCTCTAGAGGCTCTGTCACGTCCTGGACTCAAAATAGATAAAGTAAGAGACGGATTGGTTGTGGATTTTTGAGCTTTGCTTAACATACACCAGCTGCACTGTCACGTCATGCATTCAATCTAGGTCTGGAAAGAGGAGGGGTTGCACTGTACTGCAGATTCGAGCTTTACACTTTACAGATGTCAAGTATGCTGTTACATTCTGCACTCAATAGATAAAGTAAGAGGACGGATTGGTTGTGGATCTGAGATGCCTTTACAAACACCAGCTGCTCTGTCACGTCCTGCGTTTACTACAAGGAAAGGAAAGTGGGCTCAGGAGCGCACGGGATGAGGCTGCTGTTGTTAATTAACAAAAACACAATACTGTAAGTATTCCCGAGGCACTATTGTAAGAATATTACGATACTGATTTGCAATAAAATAAGTGTTCTTTAATTTGGAGCACTGCCTGATAATAACACACACGAGGCACTCACAGTACCTTGAATATTCAAGGGACTCCTTTTCCTTACCATGTTGGTCGTAGTTTTGGACATGTATTTGGACATGGTTTGGACATGGTTTTGGACATAGTTTAGGACATGTATTTGGCCCCGTTTCCATGATTATTTGGACATGGTTTCCTTTTCCTTACCTATTTATACATTATGGCTTTCTCTGCCTAGCCCAATGAATAGCCCACTAATAACAAATACACCGGGGTACCTACAAGTGGCTCGTTTTCTCACATCATTGTGGGGAAGGTTTGCACCACTGACCGTGTGCTTTTTTCTTCACACACACACACACACACACACACACACACACACACCTGCATGCTGTTCCCTTCTGCTGCCCCTTGCATGGCCGCCAGCTCAACGTACGCCTGCGTGGTCAAAAAAAGTGATGCACGTGCGCCTTAGATGCATATACACGTGATGATATCATGTACAGAGAGGTTTTCACTGCCTGCGTCTTCTTCTTTTGCACATTTATTTACACTTCTTAAGAGTGCCAACGCCATGCCTGCTTTAAGCCTTAGTTCCAGTGATTTTGCACTTCCCACCTCGTGTCATGTGCCCCAGTTAACAAGAGCATGGGTGTATTCAAAGTAGCAACACACACACACACACCTGTGTCGTGCGTGCTTTGGCCTTATTCTTGGTGATGATAGGCTGCACCTCCCGCCTCACTTCCATTAGCTGCTGCACATTCCAGAAGCTCAGCTTCAGCAGGGTACGCTTGAGGCCGCTCAAGTGGTTTTTCTGCAGCGTGCAAGGGACAAGACTTGCAGCTTGCAATATGCAGAGATCCAGTATTGCACGTCTCTATCAAAAGTTAGCTAGCTTGCTGCTTCTCACAAGCTGAGCTTGAGGTCACTCAAGTGGCCGTGCAAAAGACAAGACATAGATTGCAATATGCAGAGACCCAGCATTGTGTGTCTATATCAAAGCTAGCTAGATTGCTGCTTCTAACAAGATGAGCTTGAGGCCCTTTCCAGCTTGTTGTTACCTCAATTAGGATGCACAAGCACGCACTAAGCAGGAGATAAGGAGCTACAGCACCAGTGTAAGCAAAAAGAAAAAGGCACACATTTGCAGGGTTCAGGGTATGATGTATATACGGTATGTTTAGTAGGGAAATCACCAAATATAAGGTCATATATGGTGTATATATATTAATGTGATTTTGGCCAATTCTACTATAATCTATTTATCTATTCTACAAATCCGGCTTCCCTCTCCGTTTAGATCTACAATTGACATAACATAGTACCGCTCAAGTGGTCGTGCAAGGGACAACACTTGCAAACTGTGATGTGCAGAGGCCCACGCACATGCTTCCGTCAATAACATTGCACACAAGAATACTTTAAAGCAGCTCAACTGTTTCCTTAGCCATGCCAAACACACCCACATCTCACAGAGACACACACACTTTTTCCTGACTTTTCCTCACCTTTCCCTCACGTTTCTCACTATTCTTCACACTACTCCTCACCTTTCCCTCACTATCCTCACTCTTATTCATACTGCTCCTCACTATTCCTCACTTTTTCCTCACTCCTGCACTCACACCTTTTCCACCATTCTTTAACAGACAGCCGTTTGTCACCAAACCACCAGGGCAGGCCTTCACGTTCCAAAACCTCAAGCACTACTTCTTTGACATACACGACTGCGGTCTTACACAACCACGTAATTAATAGTGACATACACAACTATGGTACTTCACAACCACACAGGCAATAGTGTCCACGCTCTGTAGCCATAATTTGTGGCATAAGTACCATTTCCAAGTCCTCACGTACCACAACCTTAACTTCTTAGACGTGCAAGACCTCCAATTCTTATTACCTATATTGCGCACAAGACCACTCCACTTACCAGGTCCAGGTCTTCGCGCTCCACTACCTCCACTTCTTTGATCAGGCCCTCAAACCTGCGACGCAGGAACCCCTCCACCTCAAATTCCTGTCCGTTGCCGACCTGGTGGGTATAAGAAATGCAAGTTATTTATATGGGCAGCAAATATAAATATGGGCAGTGATGGGTGTAGGTTTTCTAAGGGTGTGGGCAGCTACATTGTAAAGCACAAGCGGTGTTGCTGTGCAATGCACTTTGCCCACAAGTTTTAAGCAGTATCCTGGTGTATTACAAGTATTCTGGTGTATTGCAAGTATGGCAGTATTCTGGTGTATTCCATTATTCTGTGTATTACAAATTTTAAGCAGGACCTCAACCCTAAATCTTGGTCCCACAGGCGTTTAACCCCTGTGGTAGGTCGACAACTTTTCTAAGTCTTTGGAAATTTTAATAAACTGGCTCCCTGCGCAGCAAATCTTGCACAGGCCCTCATATCTATTGGAATCATAAGGTTCTCATCCCTAATGATCCTTTTATTACCGGCTTCCTACGCAGCAAACCTTGCACAGGTCCTCATCCTTATTGGCATCACAAGATTCTCATTCCTAATGATCCCTCAAGATCCTTGACCATATCAGTCCCACACCACTGAAACAAGGCAACCCCTGGAAACTGCTCTCTCCTTTCATTATAGAAAACTTCCCACACACCCAACTGGACGAAAAAGTAGTAGGGCAGAAGAAGCAGTCGTATCCTCTGTACCACGATACCGGACAGGACTAGGTAGCTGAAACAACTTTATTTAAGTCCTATTCATCCTCCCACAAACATGCCTCAGCCATAAGCACACTTTAGCTCTGAACACATCCCCCACCCACCTGGAGGTAGAAGTAGGGTGCGAAAGGCAGCCGCGCCTTGAACATGGTGCCGTCCTGTAAATCACAAGAGAGCGCCGTGTATGAGTACATTGACACAGCCTTGTAGACGTTATCACGAGATGTAGACACAATGTTTTTAAGCATTTTCATTAAAGTAGGCACGAGATGTGACCGCAATGTGTCTAGACATTTTCATACACGCAGGCACGAGATGTAGCCACAACATGTCTAGACATTTTTATACACGTAGTGTAACCACAATATGTCTAGTTTTTTTTCATACATGTAGGCACAAGATGCAGCCACAATGCGCCTAGGCATGTTCATAGACGTGACGGAGAGCATCCTCGTGGCGGAGAAGTTTTACTATACCCAGTACCAAAGTGGCTCCTTTTCCTTAGTCATTTGAGAAGGGAATTCCATTGCCTGCGTATTCTTCCTTCTCTCCATTCATTCTCTTCTTTTCACAGAAACAAAAACCCACCTGGCACATGAAGTAGCAGTCCACGGCGCTCACGTTTTGACCGGTGTCCTTGTCCTCAGCAGACGACTGTATAGGGGTGGGAGAACGGGTGAGCATGAGCATAAGCGTGAGCATGCGTAAATGTGTGTGTATGTATGTATGTGAGTGTATGTGCATGCGTGCACGATGTAGCCTTGAGACTTGATTTATGTGCAAGAAGTATGCACGGATGTACATCATTAGTATATCACAGTTGTGGTGGTGTGGTTCCAATGTAGCACTGTACGCAGCAGATGCTGCTGAGTACACCATGCGGCGCTCGGACAATTATGAGATTTGTAATAGGTTGGTTTTGTGCCTGCATCGAGTGGTACCCTGAATGGCCATCGAATTAGTGCATTGGAATTGGTGGTTATGCACGCATAAAGACGCATCAAGATACAGAGTTAGACTGGCGGCAGATCCACTCTCCACATCAGTTATGGAGAAGCCACTTTATAAGGATTTGTTCAAGGCTGCAAGGTCGCCTCGCTCTTTCCAAACTGTGTCGATTTCCGAAAGAGCAGCAACTCCTTTGGGCGCGGAAGCCGTCTCACACTCACAGGCTGAATGTTTGTCAGCCATCCAAGCTTGTCCTCCCCGTCTGTGAAAAGGGGAAAGCCCAGCTTCTCCTCCAGGGCATCCTCAGCACGTGTCTGCTGGAGCTGCAAATGTGCACACATGGCGATAGAAGATTTAGTTGCAGGGGCAATACGGCACAGCTTGCATTGGACCACAAGCAGTCTGCCAAGCGTCTTATGTGTGCGCGCACTTGTTGGCAGCACCTCCCTTCTAAGCATGCTCAGCAATCGTGTCTGCTGGGGCTCCAAAGTGAGGAGGGGTGACATTTGAGCGGGTGGAGGTTCGCACGGATAACACCAACAACAACGACCAACACAGGATGCAAACGTCACGTGGATGCGGTGTACAAGTGTGCAGGGTTGGCCAGAGTCGGTACACATACTTTGTATATGACCGTATATTTGGTCATTTCGTAATTTGTTCGCCAAAAATACCGTATATATACGGAATATATACGGCTCTGGCCAACTCTAAATTGTGTAATAGCTAACTGTAAGGACACACCCATGGTCTAATGCCATTTTGTGACAGCCAGCGGGCTATGATTGAAGAGGTTAGGGAGTGCGCTAGCCAGCGCCTTGCGATTGTTAAAGCATAGTAGTACACGATCCATGCTTGGAATTGGTGATGGATGTAGTTTTCAAGCGTGACAGCCAGGGCAGCGTGACGGTCCTGCACTGGAGTTGCGACACTAACCTACAACCATGCTCTAATTTAAATAATGCTCCACTCTAGATAGCTAGATCGTTGTGAGGGCCACAGCTGAAAGCGCTGCTTTTTGAGTGCGACAGCTGCAGCTTGCTCACAACTTTCAGCCTACAGAGACTACTGAGCGTAACATTAGCCCCTTCTTGCTCGGCAGGCATGCTTGCCAGATGTGCGTGACTGGCAGCTATGCAAACTGTGGCAGCAGGTGTATGCGCAGGCCTCGCAAGTGAGCACGCATTCTGGCTACAGATGTACGCGCTGCAGGTGTACGCCAGCTGTGTACACATGTGCACCAATCGCGTATGGCTGATTGACAGCTGCAAACTTTGGCTGCAGGTGCACGCGCAGGCCTCACAACTGAGCAGCACATTGCTCAGTAGGCCCGGCCTGCTTGTTCACTTATTATAGGCACCTCACTTGCGTCGGCACGGCCTGCTTGATCACTTATCATAGGCACCTCACTTGCATAGGCACAGCCTGCTTGTTCATTTTATCATAGGCACCTCACTTGCCTTCTTGTTGCTCTCCTCGGCTGAGGCAGAGCCCTCCGGCCGCCCCTTGTCTCCGTTCATGTAATTCCCATTCAGCGTCTTCTTGAAACCTCTGCCACCCCGCCCACCCCCTCGTCCTCCTCTCCCTGCTGCATCTCGTGCTTGGAGGGCAGGCCCTCTTCCAGTGTTTCCACTAAAGCCCGGCGCTCTACCTCTTCCACGCATGGAATCTAAGCAGCTACCTGGAAGTGTGATAAAATGGATTTATATTTCTGTGTGCGGCATGCATGCGTGTGTGCATGCGTGCAAGCATGCGTGAATGCGTGCAAGTGTGTATGTGTATGTGTGTTCATACTTACGTGTGTGTGTGTTTGTGTGTGTGTTTGTGTGCGTGTGTGTGTGTTTGTGTGTATGTGTGTGTGTGTGTGTGTGTGTGTGTGTGTGTGTGTGTGTGTGTGTGTGTGTGTGTGTGTGTGTGTGTGTGTGTGAGAGTGGGTGTGT
>Ga0307942_1000344_pt1 | contig 31013 bp, 38 predicted proteins | sample OrgLakmetagen175_FD_201846 | JGI IMG/M metagenome (GOLD analysis project Ga0307942, IMG submission 201846) | Saline water microbial communities from Organic Lake, Antarctica - #175 | ecosystem: Environmental > Aquatic > Non-marine Saline and Alkaline > Saline | place: Antarctica: Organic Lake... | reverse complement strand
CAAAAATATTTAATTTTGGGGTGCGTTATGTGCGGGGTTGGCCATAATTAAATATTTTTTGGGGGGTGCGGATTGAATCCAGGGTTGTACGGTATATAGAGATATATTTAGAGGTATATGTGTGTATGTGTGCGTGTGTGTGTGTAATTAATGGCATTTGCAAGACATGGCATGGATATGTGTAGATTGATAAACCTAGACGAAGGGAGGCAATCTAGAAAGGATTGGGTCCATGAGGAGACCCCAGCATAATGCAATGTGTACGTGTCTTGGTGCGCGTGCGTAGGTGCGTTTGAAATATGGTGGCATGGATTATGAGTAGCAAGATGAACCAAGAAGAGCACTGGCTTTCCGAGGATGGGGCCCATGAGGGGAGAAACCAGCATGGAGGCTCCAGTCATAACCGCGTTTTTGAAAAGAGGAAAGCCAACTTACCAAGGATGGGGCCCATGAGGGGAGAAACCAGCATGGAGGCTACAATCATAACCGCGTTATTGAAAAGAGGAAAGCCAACTTACCAAGGATGGGGCCCATGAGGGGAGAAACCAGCATGGAGGCTACAATCATCACCGCGTTGTTTGTTGTTAAACCCTGCACCGGGGGGCAAGATGCTCTCTCAGATGACGCTAAATAGGGTTAAAATGCCAGACACAAACATGCGCAAACAGTGAGAAAGCTGCTAACAATAAAAGTGAGAAAGCTGCTTACAATAAAAGAGAGAAAGCTGCTTACAATAAAAGTGAGAAAGCTGCTTACAATAAAGTGAGAAAGCTGCTCACAATAAGGAGCCAAAATAAAAAAATCGGTTGTCAGGCTTTGCAGGAGGTAAGGACAGAAAGGCTGTGAAATGTGTTCAAGCCGTTGGGGCATGCCCTTATTACACGGTATGTGGTAGAACATGTCATCATTACATGGTGTGTGGTAGAGCATGTCATTACACAGTATGTGTTAGTACACGTCAGCACATGGTGTGTGGTAGTACATGTCATTACACGGTATGTGGTAGAAAATGTAATTACATGGTGTGTGGTAGTACATGTCATTACATGGTGTTTGGTAGTACATGACATTACATGGTGTGTGGTAGTACACGTCAATACATGGTATGTGGTAGTACACGTCATTACATGGTGTGTGGTAGACCATGTCATTACATGGTGGGTGGTAGTAAAAGTCATTACATGGTGTGTGGTAGTACACGTCAATACATGGTATGTGGTAGTACACGTCATTACATGGTGTGTTGTAGTACACGCCATTACATGGTGTGTGGTAGTGCACGTCATTACATGGTGTGTGGTAGTACACGTCATTACATGGTGAGTGGTAGTACACGTCATTTCATGGTTTGTGGTAGAACATGACATTACATGGTTTGTGGTAATACACGTCATTACATGGTGTGTTGTAGTACACGTCATTACATGGTGTGTGGTAGTACATGACATTACATGGTATGTGGTAGTACACGTCATTACACGGTATGTGGTTGTACGTACAAAATGACAAGGGCAAATTGAGGAAAGATCCTGCTGCAGGATAGGGTTTAATGTTAAGTCAAGCAGTATCTAACTTTTAAACCAAGCCAATTCCAGGTTATTCCGGAAAAAAATGGGGTCTGAATCACAAAAAAGCAGTACCGCATTTCAGTGCAACAAGTTCCATATTTTACACACACAAAAGCTGCAGTATCATCTGCTTACCTGAGGACGTATAATGTATGATAGGACTTGCTATGAAGGTCTAAACTTGTGAGAATGAACGACAGCAATGAGCAGGAGCACATGGTGGTGTAGGAGTATGTAACACTCAGCACTGGAATGATTGTAAAACTCTGTACTAATGTGCGCCCTGCTTTAACATCCTGCGTTTGCGCCCTGCTTTTGCGCCCTACTTTTGGGCCCTGCTTTTTTCGCGCCCTGTTTTTGCGCCCTGCTTTTGCGACCTGATTTTGCGACCTGCTTTTGCGCCCTGCTTTTACGCCCTGCTTTTGGGCCCTGCTATTCGCGCCCTGCTTTTGCGCCCTGCTTTTGGGCCCTGCTTTTGCGCCCTGCACAGAAACTCTTTTTTTTGTCTTCTTCTTACTGGCATCCTTTCTGCATCATGTACCAAGCCCGCACACAGAAACGCACCACAGCGGCAATCATGCTTGCAACGAAGATGTAGGAGAAGTAGTCGGTCGTCATTGAGCATCCACTGTCGACAACTGAGTAGATCTCCTGAAAGGAAAAAGGGGGAAGGAGCCCGTCGTTCAAATATGAGCAAGTCCCATGGAAGAGGCAACGCGTGAACATGTTTTGCGTACAAGCTCGTCTTTCACATCTGGGTAGGTATGCTTCCTGAAAGAGGCAAAGTGTGAACATGTCTTGCGTATTAGCTCGTCATTTGCACGTGAGTGTCCAGAAAGAGCACGCATGGAAAAGGGCAAGTAATAACGTACAAATATATTTATGGTTCTAACAACCCTAGAAAGCATTTATATACACGGTTCTGGCCAAACCTAGAAAGCAAGCATACAGGGATCGTAGGTCCTACAATCGTACGATTTTGTTGCCACGCCCGAGTACGCCTTGTTGCACTACAAGCTGTGGGTATAAGTGGGGGTTTTGTTCTCAACGTGCAAATCTATGCCCTGCTGTGTGCATGCACCCGCAGCTACAGCCAACCGTGAGATCTTGCTGTGTAATCTAAGGTACCGATGTGAGCATACACCTGCAGCTACAGCCAACCGTTTGATCTTGCTGTGTAATCTAAGGTACCGATGTGAGCATACACCTGCAACTACAGCCAAGCATGAGATCTTGCTGTGTAGTCCTACGTACCGGTGTGAGCATACACCTGCAACTACAGCCAAGCGTGAGACCTTGCTGTGAAAACCTACGTACTGGTGTAAGCATGCACCTGCAGCTACAGCCAAGCGTGAGACCTTGCTGTGTAATCCTACGTACTGGTGTGAGCATACACCTTTCTAGATAAAGATGTGTACACGTCCTCATTGCAAAGGTTTATAATTAAACAAATGTCTAACTGTGAATGGCGAAACTGGTTGAACTCCAGTTCTGATCAAAGCAGCTTCGTACACCACACCACTGCCTTAGATGATGGATGACTGCAATGTACTGGCACTTCGTAACATCGAAGGTCAAACGTCAGAGCTTGTTACACACAAGCACGTCCTGCTTTACGCACATCCGGCTTTGCGCACGTCCTGCTTTTCGCACGTCCTGATTTACGCACGTCCTGCTTTGCGCAAGTACTGCGTTGCGCACGTCTTGCTTTATGCACGTCCTGCTTTGCGCACGTCCTGCTTTGCGCACGTCCTGATTTGCGCACGTCCTGCTTTGCTTGCACCCACCTCAACGGCCAGACGTGAGAACTTGTTGCGCAGCTCTATGTCCTGAGGGCGGCCGTTTGTTGAAAATAAGGAGGAAAGTGATGAGGGCATGGCCTTGGCCTCTGCCAGCTGCTTGTACCTGTATGGGACAAGTTGGAGAAAAAAAGTAGGATAGGAGACATGTGGGCACGGTCGAGAAGTTTTCAAGCCTCTGTTAGCTACTTGTACCTGTGCGGGACAGGTCAGAGAGGAATTAGTAGGATAGGAGAAATGTGGTCACGGACGAGTATATTTCAAGCCTCTGTTAGCTGCTTGTACCTGTATGGGACAAGTTAGAGAACAAATAGTAGGATAGGAGACAAGTGGTCACGGTCGAGAAGTTTTCAAGCTTCTGTTAGCTGCTTGTACCTGTGCGGGACAGGTTAGAGAGGAACTAGTAGGATAGGAGACATGTGGGCACGGTCAAGAAGTTTTCAAGCCTCTGTTAGCTGCTTGTATTTGTGCGAGAAAAGTTAGAGAACAAATAGTAGGATAGGAGACATGTGGGCACGGCAAGGAATTTTCAAGCCTCTGTTAGCTGCTTGTACCTGTATGGGACAAGTTAGAGAGAACAAATAGTAGGATAGGAGACATGTGGACACGGACGTGGAAATTTCAAGCCTCTGTTAGCTGCTTGTACCTGTATGGGACAAGAGAGAGAAAAAATAGTAGGATAAGAGACATGTGGGCACGGACAAGGAATTTTCAAGACTCTGTAGCTGATTGTACCTGTATGGGACAAGTTAGAGAATAAATAGCAGGATAGGAGACATGTGGGCACAGACTAGGAGTTTTCAAGCGTCTGTTAGCTGCTTGTACCTGTGTAAGTATTGTATTGAGGGCACCAATTGATATATTATATATAATATTGAGGGCACCAATTGATATATAATATGTAATATTGTAGAGTGTGGGCATGGCCTTCAAAGCTTGAATGCCACCTGCTCCTAACTGTGTGAACAAGATATGATGTAGACTGCTTAATCTCGACTAGGATAAACAAACGATGCGAAGCTCAAAACACACACCATTTGACCTTAAAGTATTGCTGGAAATATTTATGAGAAATGCAGAACATTTCCCCCAATACTGTGGGCACAAGTAGGGTTTTTCAAAAGGCAGGAAGGAAGACAAGCCAGAAAACGGCCCACCGAATGAATCACATACCTTTTAAACCTTTTTTGCAGCAAACTAGTTCAACAAAAGTAAAAGATGGGACAAAGGCTAAACTGCATCGTCAACCAGGCTCTCATTGAAGTGTACCTGCATTGCACAGCGAATTATTAAAACGTGCCTGCATTGCACAGCGAATTATTAAAACGTGCCTGCATTGCACAGCGAATTATTCAAACGTGCCTGCATTGCACAGCAATTTATTAAAACGTGCCTGCATTGCACAGCGATTTATTAAAACGTGCCTGCATTGTACAGCAATTTATTAAAACGTGCCTGCATTGCACAGCAATTTTTAATATCGTGCCTGCATTGCACAGCGATTTATTACATCGTGCCTGCATTGCACAGCGATAGGAGAGTCTTGGGGCTTCCCAGATCTGATCTGATCTCTTCACCAGTTCAGTGCACTGCATTTACGTGGCACCTGCAGCACCACCCAGCGCACACAGCAGAGCACCAACGAAGCGCTTGCGATTCAACGATGGGTGCACTGCCATGGAAGGGTTGGTTGACCCATCCTGAGTTCCCCACAAAAACAAACAACACACAGGTGTCCACATCAATCCCCTCACTTTATCGACAGCAGGGGCATTACCGCACATGCGGAGAGGGTAGGCAAATTGTAGCAGCACATTGTAAAAGGCAACCTCGAAATCTAAGGCATTCTTAGATGTTGTGTTCCTTCACGTGTCGTCACACACACACACACACACAAACACACACACACACACACACTTACACACACACACATTTTTGCTTACATACCCCACAAAAAGCGTCGCACAACATGACAATGACAAGGAAAATTCGCACCAGGTCCTAGCTTTGTCGATGACAGGGGCATTGCCACGGGGCAGGGGCTTGACCACTGACACAGGAATGAGCGCTATCTTCCTGTGTGCGTATGTGTGAGTGTGTGTGTGTGTGTATGTGTGTTTGTGTGTGTGTTTGTGTGTATAATTTGACACATGTCCTTGTGGATGACATGATGGCACTCAATAAAGGGTCATTGCTACCAGAAATATACCTCTGTGGGTATTCTCTTGTATCATTTCCTTCAATCCTGATTCCTGCCCTTTCCATTCTTTTCAGAGCAACTGTAGCTCCGTGCTCCATGCTCAACTCTAGCGACTCTTAACTCAGTGGCGCCCTCCACAAGTGCCGCTGCACACACGCACGCACACACACGCGCACACACACACACACACACAAACACACACACACTCACACACGTACACACACACTGCTGCTCAGGCAGTGCAATGATTAACGCGACTATGCTTTACTCTTAGAATTAGCAAGTACGGATGGGTGTTCAGCCATTTAATATATGGTTGTCCTCAACAAAGCCGCCGACTGAGTCAAGATGATCTAACAGGTTTGGTATGGTTTAGCTACAAAAGCTGCTCTTTGTCCAAATGCCCACGTAATGCAGCACATCCACTAACCCCTACAATATGACTAGGGTTGGCCAGAACCGTATATATACACGGTATATGACTGTATATTTGATAGAATCCCTGCCAAAAATACCATATATACACCGTATATATATGGTTCTGGCCAACCCTAAATATGACAACGCAGTGCCTGCTTGGAGCACTTCTTCACAGTTGAGTGTCACACTGCCTCACTTGAGTGCAGTGCCACACTGCCTCGTCACACTGCCTCACACTGCCTCACTTGAGTGCAGTGTCACACTACCTTTCTCTAATGCAGTGCCACACTGCCTCACACTGCCTCACTTGAGTGCAGTGTCACACTGCCTCACTTGAGTGCAGTGTCACACTGCCTCACTTGAGTGCAGTGTCACACTGCCTCACGTTAATGCAGTGTCACACTACCTTTCTTTAATGCAGTGCCACACTGCCTCACACTGCCTCACTTGAGTGCAGTGTCACACTGCCTCACTTGAGTGCAGTGTCACACTGCCTCACTTGAGTGCATTGCCACACTGCCTCACACTGTCTCACTTGAGTGTCACACTGCCTTATCACACAGCCTCCCACTTGAGTGTCAAAACAACCGTGAGTGCTTGGAGCACCTGCCACAGTTGCTTTATACTGAGTGTCAGAACAACCGTGATTGCTTGGAGCACCTGCCACAGTGCTTTATACTGAGTGTCAAAACAACCGTGATTGCTTGGAGCACCTGCCACGGTGCTTAATACCGATTGTCGAAACAACCGTGATTGCTTGGAGCACCTGCCACAGTTACTTTATACTGAGTGTAAAAACAACCGTGCTTGATCTGCCACAGGGCTTCATACTCAGCAGCAGTATACGTAACGTACAACTAGGGTTGGCCGAAACCATATATATACGGTATAATCCCTGCGGTGAAGACCATATATACGCCTTAAATATACGGTTTCGGCCAACCCTACGCTTAACGCGTAGCATTAAGCGACATGCCAAAACTCCTTTGTTTTCAAAATAAGCAACCCCACCTTGAATTACGTCCAGCAGTCATCTGATCAAAGCAAAAAGAGTCAGACCATCCTTCCACACAGTGTCCTCCATACCAATGATCAAACATCGACACCAGCATCAATGCAACCTCTCCTGCTCTCACCCATAAGCAACCCCGCATCCCATCTTGTCCAACTGCCATACGGTAAAGCCACAGGAGTCAGACCATCCCTCTACACAGTGTGTCTCATACCAAATATCTAGGGTTGGCCAGAACCATATATATACGGTGTGTATACGGTATTTTTGGCAGGAAAATCACCAAATATACGGTCACATACGGTGTATATACACGGTCCTGGCCAACCCTACAAATATCAACGCAAGCGTCATTGCGAACCTCTCCTGCTCTCACCCGTAAGCGACCCCGCATCCAATTTTGTCCAACTGCCAGATGGTAAAGCCACAGATGTCAGACCATCCCTCTACACAGTGTGTTTCATACCAAATACCAGCGCAAGCGTCATTGCGAACCTCTCCTGCTCTCACCCGTAAGCGACCCCGCATCCAATTTTGTCCAGTTGGTACATCACGTAGCCAGAGCTCTGTGAGCAAGCATTCACAGTGAGCAGTTACACAGTGTGCGTGAGTGTGTGTGTGTGTGTATGTGTGTGTGTGTGTGTGTGTGTGTGTGTGTGTGTGTTCAAGTGGGGAGGGGGATATCAACACCCAACCTTATCCAGCTCGTACGTCAGGGAGCCATAACTTAATGAGTATTCATTACTTTGTGAGCGTTTGGTTTCAAGTTATAAGTAGGGTTGGCCAGGACCATAGACATTAATGCCAGACGTGGTGATTAGGCATTTGTGCATGTTAAAGTAAAAGTTCAAGTTTAAGCTTAGCGAAGCCCTCCTACAAGGTGGCCATAATAGAACCTGCGTGCATATCAACAAGGACATTGTTGCAAGTGCTCTACTACCTCATTGTTTTTTACTTCCAAACCTCTGTCTGTCATGCACAAAGGATTCTTTCCTGGCAGCACTTGCCAGACCCAACCTTCGTTGGCAGACTCAACCTTGGTCTAAAGCGATGGACACCGTATATACCTATAAATGTATGGTTCTGGCCAACCCTACGTACGTACATGTGCGTCCGCCAAGGCCGTCAGCTGCACGATGCCCTCCTCAGTATTCTTGGTCACATTCCTTAACCCGCACACGTCTTGTAGGCAATCCACGACCTCAGAACTGCAACGGGTGTATTTTTTTTAGCTTGCAAGGTACAAGGGCATGCTCCTGAGTGGAAATATTTACAGCCAAGCAGCTGTGCAAACGCAGGCTCTTGCGTGTGCATGCGTGTGCGTGCGCGCGTGCGCGCGTGTGTGCGTGCGCGCGTGTGCGTTTGCGTGTGTGCGTGTGTGCGTGTGTGCGTGCGTGCGTGCGTGTGTGCGTGTGTGTGTGTGTGTGTGTGTGTGTGTGTGTGTGTGTGTGTGTGTGTGTGTGTGTGTGTGTGTGTGTGTTTGTGTGTGTGTGTGTGCGTGTGCATGTGTATGCGTGCCACATACCTGTTTTCCTCAGGAATGTGCACGCAAATCTGTCGCATAGCCATTGCTTTAGCTCCCTATCACCTCCAAGAAGACCTCCAAGAGGAAGAGATCCCCTCGATTTACTCCCAGTTAATTAGGAGGAGTTCAATTTCGGGGCGGTGGAGAGAGCCTCAGGTTGAAAAGCTAGTCAAAAGCAACAAGGGTTTGAGGGAACTTCTCATTTTTCTCCCTCTTGTTAATGTATTACAATAGTTTTTTTTTGTTGAATTGAGGGCTCTAAAACGTTTTGATGTCATGAGGAGTCTAGGGGAGTCCCCTTTTTCCTGCCAGAGGTGAGGTGTCAACACGTAATAGGTGCTCATACCTTTCTTGGAAATTTCTTTTTGGATCCTTTACCCGCACAGCATGAGCAGCATGACAGTTATTGTACTTGGCTCTGCACACACACACACCCACATACACAAGCACACACCCACACCCACACACCCACACCCACACACACACACACATCTCCATTACATGCTCCATTACATGATTCTTTTGCAACTTTCTAGAGCACTGGGTCATGTTTTTTTACGCTTTGCTTTGTACGAGCCTCTCTTTTTCTGTACAAACACCCTGTGTTACTGCCGCAGGCCCTACTTGCATGATTCAGTTCACGTAAGGAAACTGCGGGCTTGAGAGGAGGGTCACGTGGACCAAGGGTAGGGTGTGAGAGAGTTGCGACACATATGGATCCTCTTCCTCCTGGTGGTGGCTTTCCCCTTATTCCTCGACAAGTCTACCAGCATGACAACGCCAGCCTGCTCCCCCAACAGCCCATTTCCTCCGTCAATGTTCAGCGGCCTCTACCACACGTCGATACGTACGCGTCACATCAGATGCACGCGTCTGCCAGTGGAGATGACCGTGGTGTGGTAGGTGCAGCAGACATGCAGCACAGGCAGCAGCACCCGCAAGGTCCCCATGCTTCGGCAGCGCCCCTGCAAGGGCTAACAGATCACCAGCAGCACAGCCTTCACCAGATGCAGCACCAGCAACAGCAAACTTGCAATAATCACCACCTTGACAAGCAACAAAGCTTCATTCATGCATCTTCAGACCAACAGCCCCCTGCTGTGGCGCCTCAGGTGACCCATGATCGCGTGCTGCAATCCTACCAGCCTCACCAACAGTGGCAGTTCCACCAACACCAGCAATGCTTGCACCCTCAGCCACCTATAGAGCAACGGAGCCTGTACCTGCAGCAACAATTCCAGCATGAACTGCCACTTCAGCACAATTTGGGCAGCTACCAGCAACTGGGCCATCCTCATCCTCTCCCTGCTGCGTCTTACCCCCTGCCGTCTTCAAGCACCACACAAACACACACACCTGCCACCTGGAGCAATCCTTCCAATACCCATCACCCTCACACGAGCTCCACCAGCACAGCACCGCCACCAGCACCGCATACGACGTTGGAACCTCCAGCAGCATCAGCAGCACCGCAACCATCAACGACAACAGCGCAACATCATCCACAGCAGCAGCAGCAGCAGCAGCAGCAGCAGCAGCAGCAGCAGAAGCAGCAGCAGCAGCAGCTGCAGCAACCACTGCAGCACCAACCACAGCAACAACAGCAGCAGCAGCAGCAGCAGCAACAACAGCATCAGATACAGCAGCAGCAGTATCAGCTTCAGCAGTATCCGCAAAAGCAACAGCAGCAACAGCAGCAGCAACAACAGCAGCAGCAACATCAGAACAGCCCTACACGCTCCCACGCCCCTAGGCCAGCCATCTCTGCTTTGTCAAACCTCGCGTTCACCCCTCCCCACAAAAAGGCACGCACCACGCAACAATCCCCACCAGGAGCTGCCCAGCCACAACCCAGCAGGCACCAGCCGCTGGACGCTGGTGGGAGGCCTGTTCCAATCGCGCACCCACTTCAACCACAGTTTCCCTCTCTCGGCCACCCCCCACCGCCCTCCATCACACTATGGCCTCCAACTGCCGGCAGCACTGGTGCTTGTGGTAGTGCTAGTCTTGGTGCAGGCGCCGGTGCTTGTGCTGGTGCTGCAGCTGCCGGCAGCGCTGGTGCTTGTGGTAGTGCTGGTCTTGGTGCAGGCGCCGGTGCTTGTGCTGGTGCTGCAGTGTGTCATGCGCCACAAGGCGTGTGTCATGCGCCGCAAGGCGTGTGTCATGCGCCACAAGGCGTGTTTCATGTGCCACAGGGCAGTATGCCTCAGCAGCAGCAGCAGCAGCAGCAGCAGCAGCAGCAACAGCAGCAGCAGCAGCAGCAGCAGCCGCGTCAATGTGCGCACGCAACACTGCAAGGCACCACGCAACAGCAACAAGATTGGAATCAACAGCAGCAGCAACAACAACAAATGCAGCAGCAGCAGCAGCAGCAGCAGCAGCAGCAGCAAAAGAAACGCGCATACCACGGGCGCTGTCCTTACAGCTGGTGCGTAGGTTCATCACATTAAAACAGATGCCTTTATGAATAAACAAGTTTGAGACCTTTTTCCTTTTTCAACTTAATCAATGCTTACACAGATCCAGCGTTTCAATTCTGCCTGTCTCTTCTTATTCCCTCCTTTTTGACCAGACGAATTTGATACCTCTTTTCAATTGCTTATACACATCCACCGTTGCAATTCTGCCTGTCTCTTCCTTTCCCTCGCATTCGCGTGCTCTTGTCAACACCAGCACAGCCAACTTTCATCCTTGCATGTTGTATTTGTTGCCGCTCGTTGCTACGCACCTTTGCAGTCTGTGCACGGGCTGGTGTGTGTGTGTGTGTGTGTGTGTGTGTGTGTGCGTGTGTGTGTGTGTGTGTGTGTGTGTGTGTGTGTGTGTGTGTGTGTGTGTGTGTGTGTGTGTGTGTGTGTGTGTGTATGTGTGTGAATGCGTGTCAGCTACGTCCAAAGAAAAAGAAAAAAGAAAAAAGTACGCAGGTAGTGAAAGCCACTCCCCACATTAATTAAGGAAAAGGAGCCTCTTTGGTACCGAGTACCGTAAAGCTCCTCCACCGCTACGTCCAAACATTTGTATGTACAAATTTCTGCAGCTGCTTGACCCTGAGTTTAAGAGCACTTTGTACATTCTGCCCATTCCTATAAATCTGCTGTGCTCTTTGCAGCTGCCCGAATGCGTACAAAAACCTCTGGGTGTGGCTGCGGTGGATGGGCCTTGGCTTTTGGGGCTATGAGCGGTGGCAACAGTGCTCGCCTTATTCCTGCTGCAATTCAAATCAAGTCTTGTCTGCTTCATGTGCTCTCTGCAGCTGTCCGGGTGCCTACGAGGCCTGCGGGGCACGTCTGCGGTGGATGAGCATTGACTTTTGGGGGTGTGAGCGGTGGCAACAGTGCACGCCTTGCTCCTGCTGTAATTTAAATTAAATTGTGTCTGCTTCATGTGCTCTCTGCAGCTGTCCGGGTGTCTACGAGGCCTGCGGGGCGCGTCTGCGGTGGATGAGCATTGGCTTTTGGGGGTGTGAGCGATGGCCCAAGTGCTCCTGTCGTTATTGGCCCCCTCCTGCCGTGCCCTATCCCCAGCTGTCGCTGGATGTGGTATCGGCACAAGAGTTTAAGGTGCAAAAAACAGGCAAATTGCTTGGAAGAGCAGATATCTACTCGCGTGGGCGTGTCAGTGTGTGTGGTACATTTTGTTGCGTGTCAGTGTAAGTGGTACGTGTTCTTGCGTGTCAGTGTGTGTGGTACATTTTCTTGCTTGTCAATGTGTGTGGTACGTTTTCTTGCGTTTCAATGTGTGTGCTACGTTTTCTTGCGTGTCAGTATGTGTGGTACATTTTCTTGCGTGTCAGTATGTGTGGTACGTTTTCTTGCGTGTCAGTGTGTGGTACGTTTTCTTGCGTGTCAGTGTGTGTGATGCATTTTCTTGTGTGTCAGTATGTGTGGTACGTTTTCGTGCGTGTCAGTGTGTGTGGGTACATTTTCTTGCGCTTGATGGATGACCAGTGCGGTTTCGGTCACAAATCAAATGAAATAGACAGCGCATGACTTGCTACACAAATGCGGGTTTTGATGTATGCTTGTAATTGTGGCTCGGTCAAAGGGGGGCAGTGATTTAAACAAATCAGTGACGCACACTCAGGGTAGGCTCGAGTGGTTTTAAAACATAGATACACTCAAAGCATTCAAACATACATACATGCATACGTTGCGTACAACTGTATATTTTTAGGTCTCCCTGCTGCTGCTCAATCTACCGCATGGCACCGTTTATTGTTTATGTATGGTCTAAGCCAACTTACTCACAGTGCTAATCAGTGACCTGTCTGTGATATGTCAAAGCATGATGGACTTCAATAGCTCATCAGTGACCTGTCTGTGTTGTCAAAGCATGATGGACTTCAATTACTCATCAGTGACCTGTCTGTGATGTCAAAGCATGATGGACTTCAATTACTCATCAGTGACCTGTCTGTGTTGTCAAAGCATGATGGACTTCAATTACTCATCAGTGATATGTCTGTGATGTCAAAGCATGATGGACTTCAATTACTCATCAGTGACCTGTCTGTGATGTCAAAGCATGATGGACTTCAATTACTCTTTAGTGACCTGTCTGTGATGTCAAAGCATGATGGCCTTCAATTACTCATCAGTGACCTGTCTGTGATGTCAAAGCATGATGGACGTCAATTGCTCATCAGTGACCTGTCTGTGATGTCAAAGCATGATGGACTTCAATTTATGCTCGATCATGATCGTTAGCTTGTACTTGTGTATTAAAGGTAAAGTTGGCCAGAACTGTATATGCGTGTACGCTGTAGGGGTTGTTGGCGTATTACATAGGTCAAGGGGAGATAGCAAACTCCCTACTACGAGGCTGAAACGAACTGAAAGTTGGTGAATAAAAAGGGAGCAAAAGAGGCAGGCTGGAAGAAACAAAAGAAAGTAGGGGGGGCAGACAAGTTGATGAGAGGAAGGGCAAAACGTATACGAGAAAATCAAGCATGGGTAAGAAAGAAGGAAGGAAAGCCCGCATACTTTGGTGCCTACGTGAAAACAAGGTATATGACCGTGTATTTGATAGAGTCCTTGAGAAGCCTGTGTATACATTGTGTATATATGGTTCTGGCTAACTTATATTGTTTGTTAAATGTACATATGTATAGATTTAGGTATATGTAAATAGATTTGCATGCACATATCCACGTACGCCCCTCGACCCTGGCTGTCTCATATCTGTTGGGTTGGCTAGAATTGTATATTTACACACTGGATATGGCTGTGTGTGTGTTGTGGTACTTTCCCTGCTAAGAATACCATATATACACCGTAAATACATATGAATGTATAATTCTAGCAAACCCTACATAATTGCTGCCTGTCTACTCGTGCATGCTCAATATCTGTTGCCATCCCCACGCGCGTAATTTTTGTTCACGCACAGGTAGTGGCTCATTCACTCGTGTTTGCTCATGTGCTAGTGTGTCCATGCATACCTTTTGCCATCCACACGTGTGTGCTCATGTGGTCATGCACAGGTGGTGGCTTATCCAGGCGCAGAGGACGCTGTTGATGATGCAGGAGGGGTTGAACAGGTGCTGACTCGCACAGGTGGGTGTGTCAGCGATTTTAACGCTGCTGATGATGCAACAAAGCTGTTGATGATGCAATAGCGCTTATAATGATGCAGGGGGTGTGGGCAGGGGGTGTTGACTCGCACAGGTGGGTGTGTCAGTGACTTACTGCTGTTGATGATGCAAGGGGTTTGGGCAGCAGGTGCTGACCGCATAGGTGGGTGTGTCAGCGATTTAACGCTGCTGAAGATTCAGGGGGTGTGGGCAGGGGGTGCTGCCTCGCACAGGTGGGTGTGTCAGCAATATCGCTGCTGATGATGCAAAGGGTGTGGGCAGGGGGTGCTGACCGCACAGGTGGGTGTGTCAGTGATATCGCTGCTGATGATGCAAGGGGTGTGGGCAGGGGGTGCTGACCGCTTAGGTGGGTGTGTCGGCGATTTATTGCTGCTGAAGATGCAGGGGGTGTGGGCAGGGGGTGTTGACTCGCACACGTGGGTGTGTCAGCGATTACCGCTGCTGATGGTGCAAGGGGTGTGGGCAGGGGGTGCTGACCACACAGGTGGGTGTGTCAGCGATTTAACGCTGCTGAAGATGCAGGGGGTGTGGGCAGGGGGTGTTGACTCGCACAGGTGGGTGTGTCAGTGATTATCGCTGCTGATGATGCAAGGGGTGTGGGGCAGGGGGTGCTGACCGCACAGGTGGGTGTGTTGCAGTGCGTACTGAGCCGAGCGTGTATATGCATAATACTTATTGATTATTGAAACAGTTACCGTCACTTTGTTAGTTTACTGACACACACACACGCACACACGCACACACCCACACATAAACACACACAGACACACACACACGTATGCAAGCACACACACACACACGAAATTGTACTGCAGGTCTGCACTTGCGCAGTTTGCGGTCATTGGCTGAAGCCAAGGTACGACGAGCTCGCCACCAGCACCTCCTTCAGCAGCAAGCGCAGCAGCACAAGCTGCCCCTTCAACAGCAGCAGCCGAACCCTCAGGGGCAACATCCACAGCAGCATGGGCTGCAGCAAAAGCCACCCCTTCCCCTTCAGCAGAAGCATTTTCCAGTCCACCAGCTGCATCAACAGCAGCACCCCTCAGTCCAGCAGCAGCCACAACAGCAGCAGCACCCCTTATTCCAGCAGCAACACCCCTCAGCCCAACAACAGCCACAACAGCAGCAGCACCCCTCATTCCAGCAGCAACACCCCTCAGTCCAACAACAGCCACAACAGCAGCAGCACCCCTCAGTCCAGCAGCAGCACCCCTCAGTCCAACAGCAGCACCCCTCAGTCCAGCAGCGGCCACAACAACAAAGCCATTTGCAGTTAAAAATAGCGCAAGCCCCTGCTGCTCTCACCGCACACTCCAGCGGGTTAGGAGCAGCATACTCAATTGTAGGTACACACGCAGGGGCTAGCAACGACAAAAATAGTGGCGGTGGCCAGGTCAGTGGTGGTGGCAAGCAGATCAGCGGTGGTGGTGGTCAGAATGGTGGGTGTTTCAGTAATAATGGTGGTGGCAATCAGAGTGGTGGCGGTCTCAGCGGTGGTAGTGGTGGTGGTGGTGGTGGTGGTGGTGGTGGTCAGAGTGTTGGCAGTCTCAGCGGTGGTAGTGGTGGTGGTGGTGGTGGTGGTGGTGGTGGTGGTGGTGGTGGTGGTGGTGGTGGTGGTGGTGGTGGTGGTAATGGTGGTGGTGGTGGTAATGGTGGTGGTGGTGGTGGTGGTGGTGGTCAGAGTGGTGGGTATTTGGGTGGTCAGGTCAGTGGTGGTGGTGGTGGTCAGAGTGGTGGTTGTTTGGGTGGTCAGGTCAGTGGTGGTGGTGGTGGTGGTCAGAGTGGTGGTTGTTTGGGTGGTCAGGTCAGTTGCGCTGATGGTGGTGGCGGTGGTGGTGGTGGTGGTTTTCAGAACGGCGACAGTGGCGGCGTTGGTCAAATCAGCAATGGTGGTGGTGGCCAGATCAGCGGTGGTAGCATAGGTGGTCAGGCCAGGAGGGGTGATGGTGCCACTCTTGACAGCAGCGTGGTGCTTCCGTTGGCCGTGTACGATGAGGTGGCGAATCATCTCAAGGCCTACAAGCGTAACGTGCTAGGACCTGGCAGCACCGTACCTCAGACCACCCTGGACGTGTACAGGTAGGCCCTGCATGCCTCGCCAGATTTCTAAAAGTCTTTGGGAGTTCTTGGGAGTGCTAGGGAATGTGGCGGTGGTTTTATTGAAGGTGGGCAATGGTGTGTGCGGTCATCAACACGGCTGGTGGGGTGCTAGGTGAAAAACGGCCGGGTTTGGAACTTTTAGTGCTTGTGCCTCTGACCAACTACAAGTAGGGTTGGCCAGAACCGTATATATACACCGTATATGAACGTATATTTGGTGACTTCCCTGCCGAAAAAATCGTATATACACCGTATATTTATGGTTCTGGCCAACCCTACCTACAAGTGTACACACAAAGTCAATTATGCATTTGAAGCCGAATATCATGCTAGTTTTCCATGGCTATCTGAGTGGTTGCTGAATGTTGATCTACTAAGACGGGCGTGGCTATTTGAGTGGTCGCCGAATGTTCGTCTACTAGGAAAAATAATAGAATGTAGAATGTTGATCTACTAGGACGGGCATGGCTATTTGAGTGGTCGCCAAATGTTCGTCTACTAGGGAAATAATAGAATGTAGAATGTTATTCTACTAGGACGGGCATGGCTATTTGAGTGGTCGCCGAATGTTCGTCTACTAGGGAAATAATAGAATGTAGAATGTTATTCTACTAGGACGGGCATGGCTATTTGAGTGGTCGCCGAATGTTCGTCTACTAGGAAATTAATAGAATGTAGAATGTTATTCTACTAGGACGCACGTAGCTATTTGAGTGGTCGCCGAAAGTTTGTCTACTAGGAAAAATAATATAATGTAGAATGTTGATCTACTAGGACGGACGTGGCTATCTGAGTGGTCACACTGCTGTGTGCACAATTTTGAAATTTGAAAGCGGGTGTATCACGTGCAGGTTATTGTGAATGTTGCTAAACCAAACAGGTAACGGCTTTTGGCTCTTTCTATAGGCCAGAGTGCAGAACAGTGCAGAGGGTACAAGTGTACGTATGTGCACATGTACACGTAGAGTGTGTGTATGTTGATGCGTGCGTGCATGCGTGTGTATGTATGTACAGTTCATACTTTTTATACTGCAGTGTAGATTCTCAAAGCGAAAGTGCAGCATACTTCCACCTTATTAGCAGGAAGGAAGCTTCCTTTTCCAACAGCACCGCCACCCTGTCCAATTCCAGAAACAAAAAGGATGCACCCTGCTGCACATCATTGTTTTAGACATGACACAGCCTGTGTAGAATAATGAGATAGATTGTGTGTTAGATAATGCTCCATACTCATCCTCAATTTGCAACTGCAGTGCTCACATTCTCAACCTACAATTGCTGTGCACACATCCTCAACATATATTTGCTGTGCACGCATCCTTAATCTTCAACTGATGTGCACACATCGTCAACAAATAATTTCTTTGTACACATTTTTAATTTTCAACTGATGTGGACACATCGTCAACAAATGATTGCTTTGTACGCAACCTCAGTCTGCAACTGCTGTGCACACATTCTCAACCTACAACTGCTGTGCACACATCCTCAGTCTGCAACTGCTGTGCACACACTTTCAACCTACAATGATTTCAGATGCAAGACTGCCTACCTTCGGTGCAGCCCTGAAGAAGTGGATGCACGATACCGCTCCATGCCTGCCGCCTTGCAGTCTGCTCTGATGCCCTTCCAGCGGGAAGGAATCAGGTACAGAAGACGTGCAATTGTGGAGATAGAACTGGCTTTTTTACTGGTCGTCTAGGTTGTTGGTCATCTCGTTCTCAAAGCCACACGTCTTGCGTGATGGAAGCAGGTGTGTGAGGGCTGCAAGGTGTGGAGATAGAGTTGGCTTTTTTACTGGTCGTCTAGGTGGTTGGTCATCTCGTTCTCAAAGCCACACTCCTTGCATGATGGAAGGAGGTGTGTGAGGGCTGCAAGGTGTGGAGACGGTGCTGGCTTTTGTGGTGGTCGATTATAGTATCTAGTCACTTCACTTCCAAAGCTAGGATTACTGCATGAAGGAATCAAGCGTGCAAGGGGTGTTAGCAAACAATGATCTGAAGGGTGTTAATCAGGACCAAGGCCTTCACGGAGTGCACAGGCTCAGATAATACCAGGCTTACTTATTAAGGCCAGGCTTATTTCCGTTCTGTGTCAATTTGGCCATGAGTTAAAACTTTGATTCCCATAAGCTTTGATACAACCGTTATGCATGCGCCTGTTGACAATTTCTCATACATAGGGTTGGCCAAAATCATACATACATACATATATACGGTATTTTAAGCAGAAAACCACGATACATACGGCCATGTACGGTGGACATGTGCGGTTCTGGCCAACCCTTCTCATACAGCACAGAGTTTCACACCCTGTTTCACTTGACACAGGCCGACTCTGCATTCGCTAATAGCTTGCATTTATAACAGGACTATGCAGGCAGTGAAGAACCAATGCCCACGTCAACCAAGGAAAAGGAGCCAAAGAATAGAAAAAATACACAGGCAGTTAAAAACCACTGCCCACGTAAACGAATGAGGAATAGGAGCCAAAGAAAAAGAGTAGGAAAAAGCAGGCAGTGAAAACCACTGCCCACGTTAATAAAGGAGCCACTTTGGTACTGGGTACTGTAAATTCCCTCATCAAAACGATCACGACTTAATGATGGCTCTGCCACTGATGTGGCACACACGCACAGGTTTGGTCTGGAACAACGTGGCCGTGTCCTTATTGCTGACGTGATGGGAAAAGGTCATTGCTTAATGAGAACTAATGTGGCACACGCACAGGTTTGGTCTGGAACGACGGGGCCGTGTCCTTATTGCTGACGTGATGGGAAAAGGTCATTGCTTAATGAGAACTAATGTGGCACACACACAGGTTTGGTCTGGAACGACGGGGCCGTGTCCTTATTGCTGACGTGATGGGAAAAGGTCATTGCTTAATGAGAACTAATGTGGCACATGCACAGGTTTGGTCTGGAACGACGGGGCCGTGTCCTTATTGCTGACGTGATGGGAAAAGGTCAATACTTAATGAGAACTAATGTGGCACACACACACAGGTTTGGTCTGGAACGACGGGGCCGTGTCCTTATTGCTGACGAGATGGGAGTCGGAAAGACGGTGCAAGCAATGGCCCTAGCAGCCTGCTACCAGGTGAGTGTGTGTGTGTGTTTGTGTGCGTGTATGTGTGTGTGTGTGTGTGTGTGTGTGTGTGTGTGTGTGTGTGTGTGTGTGTATGTGTGTGTGTGAGTGTGCGTGAGTGAGTGAGTGCGTGAGTGCGTGCGTGCGTGCGTGCGTGTGTGTTGACTAATACACTTGCCGATGGACACCATACCTTCCTGTCTGTGTCAATCTTTCTCTTGATCGACCTTACTTGATAATTTGATCGGTTGTCTACAGTATGAGTGGCTCTTACTAATGGTTGCCCCAATGGCTCAAACGTTGTGTTTGTTCTTTCGCAGGACAAGTGGCTTTCAATGGAAAGTGCCCTTGGCTTAAACGTTGTTGTTGTTCTTCCTACAGGATGAGTGGCCCTTACTGGAGATTGCCCCTGCTAGCATGCGGCTGTTATTTAATTTTAGCTGGCTTAAAAGTTGTTTTTGTTCTTCCAGGATGTGAGGCCCTTACTGGTGATTGAACCAGCCTACACCGGCTGTTTTTACATTCCCGCTGGCCTATAACATTGTTTTTGTTCTTCCACAGGATGAGTGGCCCTTACTGGAGATTGCCCCTGCCAGCATGCGGCTGACATTTGATTGACCTGGCCTATAACATTGTTTTTGTTGTTCTGCAGGATGAGTGGCCCTTACTGGTGATTGCCCCTGCCAGCATGCGGCTGGTATGGGCGGAAGAGTTTGAGAAGTGGATGCCCCACGTTCGACCTTCTCAGGTTTGGCTTTTTATATCATTGGGTGTTATTAGTATTTAGCTGTCACCGGTTGGATTCGCTATCATACGTATACCAGCTGCTGCGTGCTCACATGCGCAGACGCAGCTTGGTATCTGGTGTGCACGCTCGCTGCGCTTGCTTATGTGAGCCAATCGTGTGTGAGCCAACAACAGTGTTTAGTTTGCCGTTTAGTGTGCAATTTCGTGCGCTGTTCAGTGTGCAGTTGAGTTGGCAGTTCAGTGTGCGATTTAGTGTGCAGTTTAATGGGCAAATTAGTGTGCTATTTGGTGCACAGTCGCTGTGCCAGATGTATTTAAGCCAGCAGCAGTGTTTAGTGTGCAGTTCAGTGTGCATTTTAGTGTGCAGTTTGGTATGCAGTTTAGTATACAGTTTTGTGTGCATTAACTTGCCAGCAATTACTTTTAAGTGTGTTCAGCTTGCTTGCAACTGGACAATTTCTGGACAGTATGTTGTGTGTGTGCAATGCACAATGCACAATGCATGTGCAATGCACAATGCATGCAGCCCTTTGGTGTGAATCACAGATCCACGGCCTTTTCCATTTTATAATCAACTGATTTGCAGCTGGACAATGGTGCCTTCAATGCACAATAATGATTAATGGTACGTACATGCACACTCACATATGTGACTTGCAGATCCACGTCATCGAGGGCAAAGAGCATCGGTTGGGTACTCGTGCTGCAGAAGCTGTTGCAGCTGCACGAGCAGCAATGGGGGCTAGCGCTGCTGCTGCTGCTGCTGGTGGTGGTGGGGGTGGGGGTGTGGTGGAAGGTGCTGGTGGGGGTGGGGGTGGAGTCGGAGGTGGGAGTGGTGGTGGTGGTGGTGGTGGTGTTGCATATCCTGGGGGTGGTGCTGGAGATGGTAGAGTGGGCGGTGGTGCTACGTTGGTGGGTGGTGCTGGGTTTGGTGGAGTACGCGGTGGTGTTAAGAGTGGGAGCCACAGCGGAGGGCGTGAGTCTGAGAGGGAAGCCATTGCCACCCCTCAGGTTCAGGTGAGAAAAAAACTACGCAGGCAGCAAAACACTCCCTGCATCAATTAAGGTGAGAAAAGAAAAGAAAAGAAAAGAAATACGCAGGCAGCAAAACACTCCTGCATCAATTAAGGTGAGATATTAGCGCGGGTGTGCTTACTAAGCTGTGTGTCATTACCACGTGCCATGTGTTATGTGTTTGGGTGGGCGTAAGTGTGTGTTGCTGCAACGCTGCTCAGATCATTCCAAGGCCATGTTCAGGACTACTTGTCAACCCTCATTTACATTGTGTTTCTCTAGCCCTCAGAGTAATTGAGCAATCTTGTCCAACTCAGAATGCAGCCCAAACACGAACCTGCAATATTCGTCCGTAACTCAGTGACACAAAGGATGACCTGGTGAAGCTTAAAAGCAAACGTGCTGCAATCCGCATCATACATCGACATTCAAAAAGCAACCGTAGAATAATGTATAAAGCAACATGTGAAAAGCAAGCGTTTAAATCTGCATGTAAAAAGCAATCGTGGAATAGTGCACAATCCCGGCTCCGTTTCCTTGAACGGTGTGGGAAGTGGAGAGTCGTTTTGCAACCGTTGAATGGCATACAACAACCGCGGCTCTTGTTCCGCCATCGGTGTAAAAGTGTGAGAAGTACAGAGCTATTCCCTGTTGACTAGGGTTGGCCAGAACCGTATATATACACCGTATATGACCGTGTATCTGGTGATTTCCCTGCCAAAAATACCGTATATACACTATATATATGGTTCTGGCCAACCCTACTGTTGGCGTGTTTCTATTTCGCTCCTGCCTACAAGAACGATCAGATCGCAAGACGACCAGACTGCAAGAACGACCAGACTGCAAGATGAGAATGCTTTTTTGCTTTCCTTTGTCCATCTGTTAACCACCCAGCTTTTTTTGTGTGGTGCACGTGCGCCAATGCCAGCACATACACACATGTACTCTGAAGCGAATGCCCCCGCAACGTGCGTGACAATGTACTCGCAAACATTTGCAGGCAGCGATTGCCTCAGCTTTACCCCGCATAGCCATCACTAGCTACGAAATGATGCGTCGTCTGACGTGTGGAGGCTGCTGCTCCGGTGCACAGGTGGGTTCAAAACACGCACTTGCATTCTACTGACACTTACTAGAAATGAAATGATGTGTTTCATGACTCATGACATATGGGGGCTGCTGCTCCGGTGCACAGGTGAGCTAAAAAACACGCACTTGCATTCTACTGACACTTACTAGCCATGAAATGATGTGTTTCATGACATATGGAGGCTGCTGCTCCGGTGCACAGGTGAGCGCAAACACACGCACTTGCATTCTACTGACACTTACTAGCAATGAAATGATGTGTTTTTTTACATATGGGGGCTGCTGCGCCGGTGCACAGGTGGGCTCAAAAGCACGCACTTGCCTTCTACTGACACTTACTAGCTATGAAATGATGCGTCGTCTGACGTGTGGAGGCTGCTGCTCCGGTGCACTGGTGGGCTCAAAAACACTAAAGCACTTACATTCTACTGACACTAGCAATGAAATGATGTGTTTCATGACTCATGACATATGGGGGCTGCTGCTCCGGTGCACAGGTGGGCTCAAAAACACGCACTTGCATTCTACTGACACTTACTAGCAATAAAATGATGTGTTTCATGACATATGGGGGCCGCTACGCCGGTGCACAGGTGAGCTAAAAAGCACGCACTTGCATTCTACTGACACTTACTAGCAATGAAATGATGTGTTTCATGACTCATGACATATGGGGGCTGCTGCTCCGGTGCACAGGTGGGCTCAAAAACACGCACTTGCATTCTACTCACACTTACTAGCAATGAAATGATGTGTTTCATGACATATGGGGGCGGCTACGCCGAAGCACAGGTGAGTTATAAAACACACACACACATGTTTTTTTTCCATATAGACGCCCTCTAAATGCATCTCGCACACGCACAAACACACACACACACACACACACACACACACACACACACACCTGAAACACAGGCGGGCCCAGACGATGCTGCAAGTAACACTGCTGAAGCCATCTCTTCTTGCGGCAAGGGTGAGTGTCAGGCGTGTCTACTGTTACAATGTGGCATGGCTGCTCTGCTTCTATTAAGTCATTGCAACGTCCAACTTGAAGTGTGAGTGCCGGGCATGTCTACTTCGTACAACGTGGCATGTCTACTGCGTACAACGTGGCATGTTTACTGCGTACAGCGTGGCATGTCTACTGCGTACAACATGGCGTGTCTACTGCGTACAACATGGCATGTCTACTGCGTACAACGTGGCATGTCTACTGCGTACAACGTGGCATGTCTACTGTGTACAATGTGGCGTGTCTACTGCGTACAATGTGGCGTGTCTACTGCGTACAATGTGGCATGGCTGCTCTGCTTCTCTCAAGTCATTGCAACGTCCAATTTGAAGGGTGAGTGCCGGGCATGTCTACTGCGTACAACGTGGCATGTCTACTGCGTACAATGTGGCATGTGTACTGCGTACAATGTGGCATGTGTACTGCGTACAACGTGGCATGTCTACTGCGTACAATGTGGCATGTCTACTGTGTAAAATGTGGCATGTCTACTGCGTACAATGTGGCATGGCTGCTCTGTTTCTATTAAGTCATTGCAACGTCCAATTTGAGCAGTTAATATATCAGGAAAAAATATTGCCACGCAGAGATAATGCATTGCTCTGTGGCTTGCGCAACCAGTTTATCCAATGCGCGTGAAACTTAAGAACAAGGCGAGGCCTAGTAGTACGACAATAATGAGCACCATTGCTCATCTCCTGTCGATGTCAATATCCTTGTGCTATGTCAGGACGCAGGCAGTGGCCTGCAGCACGTATACTACTTTCTGTGCTACGTTGCATTGCAGGCAAGCGGCCTGCAGCAGTGTCTCAATCTTTTTGCAAATGTACACGCAGACAAGCGACCTGCAACATGTCGTATTTTTCATCCTGATCGTCTGTATTTATTTTTTGTCAAATGTATGATGCAGGCAAGCGGCCTGCAGCAGCTTCGCAGGCAAGCGGCCTGCAGCTGTGATGTTTATTGTTGTGCAAACTTTTGCCATAGAGAGCCGCCTGCAGCAGTGTCTAATTGCTTGTTTTTTGTGCAAACAAATGACGCAGACAAGTCTAAATGTTTGTACGCTTTATTTCACCGCAGACAAGCAGCCTGCAGCAGTGGCCTACATGTTCTGTGTGCTTTGTTTCACCGCAGACAAGCGGCCTGCAGCAGTGTCTATATGTTCTGTGTGCTTTATTACACCGCAGACAAGCGGCCTGCAGCTGTGGCCAATATGTTTTGTATGCTTTGTTTCACCGCAGACAATCGGTTTACAGCAGTGTGTATATGTTCTGTGTGCTTTGTTTCACCGCAGACAAGCGGCCTGCAGCAGTGTGTATATGTTCTGTATGCTTTGTTTCACAGCATGAAAGCGGCCTGCAGCAGTGTCTATATGTTCTGTGTGCTTTATTACACCGCAGGCAAGCAGCCTGCAGCAGTGGCCTATATGTTCTGTATGCTTTATTGCACAGCATGAAAGCGGCCTGCAGCTGTGGCCAATATGTTTTGTATGCTTTGTTTCACCGCAGACAATCGGTTTACAGCAGTGTGTATATGTTCTGTGTGCTTTGTTTCACCGCAGACAAGCGGCCTGCAGCAGTGTGTATATGTTCTGTATGCTTTGTTTCACAGCATGAAAGCGGCCTGCAGCAGTGTCTATATGTTCTGTGTGCTTTATTACACCGCAGGCAAGCAGCCTGCAGCAGTGGCCTATATGTTCTGTATGCTTTATTGCACAGCATGAAAGCGGCCTGCAGCAGTGTCTATATGTTCTGTGTGCTTTATTACACCGCAGGCAAGCGGCCTGCAGCAGTGGCCTATATGTTCTGTGTGCTTTATTACACCGCAGATTAGCGGCCTGCAGCAGTGGCCTACATGTTCTGTGTGCTTTTTTACACCGCAGGCAAGCGGCCTGCAGCACGTCGCTGTGTTAGCCCTGCCACGTGCATGGCCAGCCTGCCTTGGGGGGTTGTCATAGTCGACGAGTCGCACAACCTGCGCACCACAAACTCCCGCTTGAAGGTGAATTTGATGAAATATTATTGCTTGGTACGAAATCTTGGTGGCTTTGTATACAATGAGGGGTGTTGTTATATTGTATATAGTACGAGTCACATAATCTGCGCACCACAAATTCCCGCTTGAAGGTAAATTTGATGAAATATTATTTCTTGGTAGGAATCGTGCTTTGTGTACAATGAGGGTGTGGTTCTAGCGGGACGAGCCGCACACAAACTCTTGCTTGAAGGTGAATTTGATGAAATAATATAGCTTGGTAGGAATCGTGCTTTGTGTACAATGAGGGGTGTGGTTATAGCGGGACGAGCCGCACAACCTGCGCACCACATACTCTTGCTTGAAGGTGTGTTTGGTTAAATAATATAGCATAGTAGGAAACTTGGTGGCTTTGTATACAATGAGGGGTGTTGTTACATTGTATATAGTACGAGTCACATAATCTGCGCACCTCAAACTCCCGCTTAAAGGTGAATTTGATGAAATAATATTGCTTGGTAGGAAATCTTGGTGGCTTTGTATACAATGAGGGATGTTGTTACATTGTATATAGTACGAGTCACATAATCTGCGCACCTCAAACTCCCGCTTAAAGGTGAATTTGATGAAATAAAATTGCTTGGTAGGAAATCTTGGTGGCTTTGTATACAATGAGGGGTGTTGTTATATTGTATATAGCACGAGTCACATTATCTGCGCACCTCAAACTTTCGCTTAAAGGTGAGTTTGGTTAAATTATATAGCTTGGTGGAATACTGATAGTTTTGTATACAATGGAGAGTGTTATATTGTATATACGACTCACCTAATCTGCGCACCACAAACTTACGCTTGAAGGTGAGTCTGGAAGAAATTTTTTGTGGTTTCTAAACTGTGAAGGGTAACTTACTAACATTTTAACCCTAACATTTAATCCTAACATTTAACCCTAACAAACGTATTAGACGAGTTTCATAATCCGAGCACCACGGAGTTTGCGAATACCATAAAAACGGGACGCGTATGTTACAAGAGAAAGGAGCAGTCGATTGAAAAAAAGGGGGGGTGTTGGAAAAATGTCCTACATTCTGAGTCCGCTTAAGTGCCGCAGCTGCACTTCAGCTGTCAATAAGTTTACCCAGAAGCTTTTTCACAGCAGATTTCAGAAGATGGCCAATAGCCTTTCACGCCCGCCACTCCACCTTCACACACTTTCACACATACTTTCAAACTCTCACTCACATTTACCCTCACACACTTGCCACTTAAAATGCACACCACACTGGAACATGTGCAGCTGTCACCTTTCGTTCACGCCACACCACCTTCACACACTTCAACACATCAACACACACACACACACACACACACACTCACTCACTCACACTCACACACTCACATCTAGGACGCACCCCACACCGAAGCATGCACAGCTGTCGCCTCTCTTTTATGCCACACCACCCTCACACACTTTTAAACATTAGTTCACAGTCACAGTCACACTCACACACTCACGCATTTGCCACTCTGGACGCACCCCACACCGAAGCATGCACAGCTGTCGCTTGTCGTGCGCGGCATACCATCCTCACACACTTTTAAACATTATTTCACAGTCACAGTCACACGCACACTCACACACTCACACATATGCCACTCAGGACGCACCCCACACCGAAGCATGCACAGCTGTCGCCTCTCTTTTGTGCCACACCACCCTCACACACTTTTAAACATTATTTCACAGTCACACTCACACTCACACTCACACACTCACGCATTTGCCTCTCAGGACGCACCCCACACCGAAGCATGCACAGCTGTCGCCTCTCTTTTGTACCACACCACCCTCACACACTTTTAAATATTATTTCACAGTCACACTCACACTCACACTCACACACTCACGCATTTGCCACTCAGGACGCACCCCACACCGAAGCATGCACAGCTGTTGCTTGTCGTGCGCGGCATACCATCCTCCTCACGGGGACACCCAGCCTAGCAAAACCGTACGACCTGTACCGGCAGGTGAGTGTTTGCGTGTGTGTTTGTGTGTGTGTTTGTGTGTGTGTGTGTGTACGTGTGTGTATGTGTGTATTTGGTGTTTGTAGGGATAAAGGGATGCTTGCTGCAGTTTGTTACATTGAGTGGCGAGATCAGGGCGTATTGCTGCTGCTGCTGCTGCTGTTGCGTGGGTTGTTGCTGCTGCTGCTGCTGCTGCGTGGGTTGTAGCACTTTCCAGGTACGAACACGCTCACAGACTTTATAGCGTGAGACTTTAGGCGCATTGGTGCAGGTGAATGTAGGCAACTCATGCATGAGGTACATGATACCCAGGGTTGGTCAGATCCGTATATACCGTGTATGACCGTATATGAGTTTAATTTCTCTGCAAAAATCAATGCATATGCACCACATACATGTGGGTTTTGCCAACTTAGATGACTAGTGATACATGGTGCAATTAATGTTCATACATTCTCTGACGCTACATAAGTTAGCTTGTAAACACCTGGGGTTGTTGCCAAGCTAAATACATACCTGATTTGCTACAGCAAAGAAAGAATTACGCACACGCACACACGCACACGCACACGCACATGCGTGCAGGTGGAGTGCCTGCGTGCTGGCTTGCTGGGGGCCACCAAGGAAGACTTTGCTGCGCGCTACTGTGACCGACGACTCATTCCTCAGAGCTTGGCAGCCGTGGCAGACGGCCGCAAGCGGTGGGATAACACAGGTGCTTTATTGCTAACTATGTTATGCACTAATGTGTGCTTGTGAATGCTGTGGCAACTTGCGACTCACTCTTTTAAGCTTGGCAGCTGTGGCATATGGCAGCAGACGGTGAGGTAACACAGTTGTGTTAGCGTCAGGGTTGGCCAGAACTATATATAGAATTGGCCAGAACCGTATATATACGGTTCTGAAAATTTTTGGCAAGTATATATGCAGTGTACACCGTATATATACGGTTTTGGCCAACCCTAACAATATACATGCACCGTGTATGACCGTATATTTGGTGGTTTCCCTGCAAAAAAAACGTGTGTACACTGCATACATGGTATTGGCCAACCCTACTTGTTCCGTTTGGCACGGTTTGCAAATGGCCGCAGGGGTCATGTTCTAAGCATGGCGTGACCTAGGCTGTGTGCAGCACTCAATATATCTAGGATTGGCCAGAACCATATATATACGGTGTACATACGGTATTTTTGGCTTGGAAATCATCAAATATATGGTGTATAAATACGTATATACACGGTTCTGGCCAACCCTAAATATATCTCAGCTACACAGGCACCCCTTGGATCTGGAGGACTGGCGGCTTTGGTTTTCCTTTTTTATACCCAGATAGCTGAATGATTATTGTTGTAAACGAAGCCTTCAACATCAGTAATTGAGCATTCCCCGTGCCCTAAATTGTGTGCACACACAAACGTCTTCATGGTCAGTCATTTCATGTACCTTGCATGATTGAGCTTGAATTCCTCTGCAACACAGTAGAAGCACACACGCACGCACACACACACAAACACACACACACGCACACACACACATTAACACACTGTCTCTTGCAGGAGGTTCTCGCTTGTCTGAGCTGCACGGTTTGCTGGTGCGAGAAGTCATGGTGCGAAGGTTGAAACGGGACGTGCTAGGTGAGCTGCCCCCCCTGAGGCGGCAAGTCGTGCGTCTGCCTTGCCCACACAACTTCAGGTGTGTGCGCTTCTGTGTGTGTGTGCATGTGTGTGTGTGTGTGTGTTCACCTGCTGTATGTATGTGTGTTTGTGACTGGGTTGGTGGGGTGGGTGGGTGCCTGCTGTGTATGTTTGTCTGCTTTGCCTGCCAAAACTCAGGTGCACGCACGTGGGTGTGTGTGGGGGGGGGGGAGGGGGGTCCTATTTGCTGTTTGTGTGCATGTGTCTGTCACACTTGCAAGACTCTTGATGTGTGCATGTGTGTGTATGTGCCTTTGCTGGTGTGGGCGGATATCTGCTAGTGTGCGTTCTTGGCCTGCCTGCCTCTCATTGGGTCAATACACTGCATTTGTTACAACCTCCATGTGTGGAAATTCCTTTTAGCACCAATTAGGGAACGGAGGCCATGCTTGATTTTTGCATATCGTGCACGCCTGCGCAAACATGTTTGTATGTGCTTATGTTTGTGTGTTTTGCTGGGTATCTGCTGTATGTGTGCACGTGTCTGCTACACTTAGAGGCCATGCTTGATTCTTGCATATCATGCCCTCCTGCACAAACATGTTTGTATGTGCTTATGTTTGTGTGTTTTTCTGGGTATCTGCTGTATGTGTGCAAGTGTCTGCTTCACTTAGAGGCCATGCTTGGTTCTTGCATATCATGCTCTCCTGCGCACACAGCATTGTGCGTTACTGCATACTTACATTTTTTCGTATAACATAGCTATTCCTAATTTGTCCCTACGCATCAATGCAACACACTGCACACTGGGGCTTTATTTCTGGGGCTGTGGCTGACTGATGTGAGCGCTGATTGTGAGTCGTTTCTCACTGCATGCGTGCTGATGACGTTGATGTAGGGTTGGCCAGAACCATATACCTATATACGATGTATATACGGGATTTTTGTCAGGGAAACCACCAATTATACAGTCATATACAGTGTATGCGTACACTCATATATGATGTGTGGGCATGATCGTACACGTAGGGTTGGCCAGAACCGTATATACACACCGTATATGACCGCATGTATGGTGATTTCCCTGCTTAACTTACCGTATGTACACCGTATAAATGTATATGGTTCTGGCCCACCCTACATATACGGTGTAATTATACAGTTCTGGCCAACCCTACGTTGATGCCCTGTACTTTTAAAGTGCCTGGTACGTTGATTGTATGCACGACGTGGCCCCCTGTCTGGACATGTGTTTTTTTACGTGCGACAGGGTGCGACAAAAAAGAAAGAAACTGACTGAGCAGGCAGCAAAATTCACTCCACACATTATTATAGGTCAGAGCCACTTTGGTGCTGGATGTTACTTTACCACCGAAAAAAAGACAAAAGTAGTATTTTCTCAGGGGGGCAATGGAAGTCATCGGAATGTCCCTCTTCTGCATGTATCGTCCCAGGGCAATGAAAATCATCAGCATGTCCCTCTTCTGCATGTATTTTCCCAGGGCAATGGAAGTCATCGGCATGTCCCTCTTCTGCATGTATCATCCCAGGGCAATGGAATTCATCAGCATGTCCCTCTTCTGCATGTATCTTCTCGAAGCAATGGAAGATGGAAGTCATCGGCATGTCCCTCTTCCGCATGTGTCTTCCCTCTGCTCTTCATCAGCCTGCTGCAACCTGCCTCTGTAGACATAAGCCCGCCTTGGTAATCGTGGCCTACTGCAATCCGTGGTCCCTTCCCTGGGCCCATAATTCCATGTTAACATTTCATTTCACGTGACTTGAGCGCTTGCACTCATGACCGTATGGTTGGTGATGTCCCTGCATAAAATACCGAATGTACACCGTGTCTGGGCAACCCAATTCATGAGGCAATCCGCTGATTGTACCTGCAGGACCTCTGCCAATGACTTGAGCACTTCACTCATGACCGTATGTTGGGTGATTTCCCTGCCAAAATTATTGCATGTACACCCAGATACATCACCCGATGATTTCCCTGCCAAAATTATCGTGTGTACACCATACGTATATATAATAGCTCTGGCTATCTGGCCAACCCTAGTCATGAGGCAATCTGCTGATTGTACCTGCAGGACCTCTGCCAATGACTTGAGCACTTCACTCATGACCGTATGTTGGGTGATTTCCCTGCCAAAATTATTGCATGTACACCCAGATACATCACCCGATGATTTCCCTGCCA
>Ga0307942_1000341_pt1 | contig 31079 bp, 31 predicted proteins | sample OrgLakmetagen175_FD_201846 | JGI IMG/M metagenome (GOLD analysis project Ga0307942, IMG submission 201846) | Saline water microbial communities from Organic Lake, Antarctica - #175 | ecosystem: Environmental > Aquatic > Non-marine Saline and Alkaline > Saline | place: Antarctica: Organic Lake... | reverse complement strand
TTAGCATTTTCCAGTTGCGTTACAGCCCTTTTTTTTACTTGGTTTGTTTTGAGGTTTACCTCGTTCTCATAGGTTGAGCAGCCATTCCAGGTTGAATGCCTTTGTAATCCAAACTAAACTAAACTAAGGGTCCGAGCAGTTCAGGAGGTAGTGCACAGTAACTAGCTTTCCAACCTGACAAAATTTGCTTTGTTTGATGTAGATACTGGGAAGATACTGACAGAGGTGTGCTTAATACCCTTACAAGTTGCACAACCAGTGAACAATTAACAGTATTATAAATTTTCCCAGTAGTAGAAAGAAGTAGCTAGGTGCTTTTCGCGTAGAGTTACATCACAGTGAAGATCAGCATTCATTGTCCATTGTTTGCCGAGACATGTCTGCCTAGAGCATAGACTATTGCTAAGTAAATATGTAGCTAATAAGCACCAGCCCCTCTGCGCCTCTTCCCCCCACTGCCTTTCACCAACACCTTCTCCTCGCGTAGTGCAGCCAGCTCCCGCATCAGCTCTTCCTTTACTTTGCTGCTGCTGCTGCCAACCCCATTGTCACTGCTGCTGCTCGGTAGTGCCCTGTTGCTACTACTACTACTGCTTTTGGCCCCCCTCCTCTCAAAGGCACTCTCCTCATCGCCGCGACTCCTGCTACTACGGGCCGCTGTTGCATTCCCGTAAGAGCTGTCTCTGCCGCCTAACCTACCACCAAAGCCACTGCTCTCCTCATCCCTGCGGCTTCGATCATTGGGCACTGTAGCTGATGGCCCTGTCCTGGCCGTGCTACTGCCTCCTTTTTCTTCGCTGCTGCTGCCTTGCCTGTCTATTGACGGGCTCTGCAGCCGGCCCTGGCTGCCCTCTCCCTCCCTGTCCCCACCTAAAAACGCTGGGATAGGCTGTGAGCCATTGCCAGAGGCCTCCCCACTTCCCTCAGGCCTTCTTTTGTGACCAAATTGAGCTGCTCGCCGGGCTGCCCTGCTGCCAGGCAGAGGGGTTCCATCATCAGCTGAGGAATGACGAGCTCCCTTCACCCCCCTCCTTCTCCGTAAATCACTCCTGCTGCTCCTGCTCCTGTCGCCGTCACTGCTACTTCTCAGACCGGGCACGCCTCCTTCAGCCTCCTCCTCGTCCTCCTGTATCTCATACTCGTCCTCGTCGTCAATGATAACCTTACCGTACCCACCCATCTCAGGCTGTGCATCCTTCCTGGAAAGGTGAAACAGGATGATGCGCAGGAGGTTTGCAATGAAGCCCAAAACAAGTGTAAGCTGTGTAGGCAGCAAGACCATTCCCCACAGCATTTAATGAGCTTCCGCTTTGCGTTCCATCATTGAAATAGCCATGGTTGTAAGCATCTTTTGGTGAAGGTATGAGTGTTGGGCAGCAGCGTGGCGGGTGGTACAACAGCAGGGAGGTGAACAGCAGGCAAGCCGGCAAAATAAGGCAGTGCAAAAAAAAGAACCGCAAAAAGAGGCAAGTGCAAAAAATAGTACTATTTTTTTTTACTAAGTGCCAGGTTCTCACAGAAATTGACCACTGCGTCAAATTAAATGGTGGCCAGGGCAGTGTACTCCGTCAAGTGCCCACCCCCTCCTACCTGCTGCCACTGGCTGATGCCAGGAGCGCCTTGCGAGCAGCACCATTACGTGAAAAGGCGCGGCTGGCGTGGTCAATGCGTGCCTTTGTTTCTGGCTGTGGTTGTGAGACCGGCACCGGCTCCTTTGCATCTTTCGGCACCGTGCTGCTGTTGCGTTTGAGCGGCTGGCTCCCTGTGTAGAAGAAGGCAGGGGTCTTGCCTTTGGCTTGTTGTCTTAAATCCATCACGTTTTGGATAGGATGACTGGGCGAGGTCAGGGCTGAGCGAGGCCAGAAAAGCGCTTGAAAGCTCACACACTTCTTTTGGTGGGGCTCTGATAAGTTGAGAACTAGTTTGCCAGACCTTTCTTAGTGCGCGCTGAGTCTTGTCAGGAGGTTTTCAACTTGTACTGTACATGTACACAAGCGCACAGAGATTGATGAAGCATACCTTCAGACAGGGCCTTATTGACAGCTGGAGGGGTATCTGCACGTGGGGGTGGACCCTGGTGCAGCTCTCCGTTGACCACATGAACCTCCTGCTTATGTTGTGTGTGTGTTATTTTGTGATGTGTGTGTGAACTGGTGTATGTGTGTCGTATGATGTGTGTATATATGTGTATGTACGTGAACGTGTGTGTGTGTGTGTGCAATCCCACAAATGATGCCATACAACCTGCTATCCTGCAAAGAATCTCCTGGCTGTTTAACACTCTGCAAAGAATATTGCAATATATACTTTGCAAAACAATCATACCTAGCAAACCTTGCAATCGGGCGACGCAACCTGCTGGTCATGTAAAACAAAACTTGCCAACAGCACTCCCAAATGATTGTTTACGCACGTACACTAGCACAAGCACAAACACACACATTTGCACACCCACCTGAATGGGCACGCCAAGCCGCTTTGCCAACTTTTCCACAACCCATTCATCACTGTGCGTGACGAGAGAGATCACACTCCCAGGGGCACCCATGCGTCCAGTCCGCCCAGCACGGTGTGCGTAGTGGGCAGGGCTGGAGGGCAGCTCCGCGTTGAATACTGCACACGCACGTGTATGTGTATGTGTGTATGTGTATATGTGTTGAAACGAGATGCACAGTGGTGTGTATGTGTTGAAACGAGATGCACAGTGGTGTGTATGTGTTGAAACGAGATGCACAGTGGTGTGTATGTGTTGAAACGAGATGCACATTGGAGGGCAGCTTTGCAACACGGAACGCTTGTTTCTGTGTGTTTGCAGATGTGTGTACGCGGTTTTGCTTGTGTTTGTAATTACGAGGTCGAGGGAAGAGAAGGTGTGGTCAGGGTGACCAGGATCACCCTAAACAAAGTCAACAAGTGAAGGCTGTCACTGCCGCCATCAAGAACGTACATTCTACACAAGTATTTGATATCACTAATCACACTGCTCTTTGATTCATTCATCTGCGCACTTACATCGCGGCTTGACATATCCAGCTACCCTTAACAGGCTAGATTTGACATAGCAACATAGCACAGCACGCAAATAACACAATAACACAATTCCATAAAACGAAAAACACAGCTACAATTCATCAGCACAACTGCATCACATTCCAAATCATCCATCCCTCACACATCCAGGTTCCTCGCCACCAAGTTTGGCACAACAAAGCATAGGGTTTTACATCTCTGACAGCACATACGCACGCACGCACACTCACACAACCACACATACTTCCAATCCAACGGTGCACCTGCATCACAGTCCGACACGTCCAGCCCCCTCGCCACCAAGTCTGACACCATGAGTGCGCGCAACCGATCACGGCGGAAATCATTCAGGATGTTTGAGCGCTGCACTTTGCTGAGCTCGCCGTGCAGCGTGGCCACCTAAAGAGGGTTGTGACGCATTTTAAGCATATGTTTCAGTGCTGCACTTTGCTGAGCTCGCCATGCAGCGTGGCCACCTGAAGAGGGTTGTGAAGAAACTTAAGCACATGTTTGAGCGCTGCACATTGCTGAGTTTGCCTTGCAGCGTGGCCACCTGAAGAGGGTTGTGAAGCATTGTAAGCATTGGTATATTGAAGCATGGTAAGCATTTACATGTCAAGTCAAGGGAAAACGCACATGCTTGCCCTCGTCAGATCTGAGGGAGAAGGCCACCTAATAAGGGGGGGTGGACGTCCACCTATAATCGAAAAAGAAATGCATAAACAAGTCCACGTAATTTGTCAGGGCCTTGTCTGTTGAGGGAGAGGGCCGCCTGAAAAAGAGGGGAGTGCACATGCATGTCCTCGTTTAATTTGTAGGCAGCTTGTAAAGACACGAGAAGGCTTGCAGAGCTTGGGCTCCTAAGTCGTTGGAGAGAAGTATTAGTAGTTAGAGAGTCATTTCTCATTGAAAGGGGGGATAACTTCAGTGGGGATAACTTCAGGGGGGGGATAACTTCAGGGGGGATAACTCTTAGGGTTGTGTATTTCCATTTTACGCTTAAGCTGCTGTGTATGGGGGGGGAAGGACGGCACCTGACAGAAGCTCCCGTCAAACATTAGACTTTAAGTAACGTGGGGGTTTATTCAGTTTGAGCATATGCATGGAAGCAATGTGGCATGGGTTTACAACTCAGTGCTTGGTCAACTGAAGGAAAATCTCACGGGTATGTTGGCAGCAAAGGGGTTGTGTTTGTATGTACGTGTAGTTTGTGTGTGTATGTGTGGTGCTTGTTGCAAAGGAGGGTGAAAGAAGTTTGAGCAGGGGTGGCAGTGCAGTAGTTGGCTGCAGTTTTAGACATTGACACACACTCACACAAGCACACACACATGCAAACGCAGACACACACATAGACGTAAAAACACGAAGCACACACACAAACCACATGACACGAGGTAGCAGCACTGGGCAGCATCCAGCCCCCCACCTTCATCTTGCTGGCCTCTAGTTTGTACTGGAAGTCCTTCAGCCGTTGCTGGAAGTTCATGAACACCAGCGCACGGTTGAGCCCCAGTGCATGGACTACTCGCCGCAGCGTGTCTGCCTGCAAAGGCGCATTGCTTTGATGTAGAGTTGGCCAGAACTGCACATATGTACGTGCTTTATGTGTAAATATGGTATGTTTCTAGCAGGGAAATCTGTATTATAGGCTAGATGTGTCCATTTCAGATGTGCCCATTCTAGGGCAATATACACTCATACGGAGCGCGTTTACGGTTCTGGCCGTACCAACCCACATTTCTGTGTTTGTGAGGATGTGTGAGTATATGTCTATTTGGTGTGTCAATGTGCATGATGCACTGGTCCAGCTATCAATGAAGGCAGCTAGGTGGTGTGTGTCATGCAAACAGGAAGGGCTGCCACGGCTTCCAATTTGTATTTACCCATATCCACAATGCCTGTGTTGCCTAAAATTCGGCATGCGCTGCTAAAGACCCTTTCTTAAGGCAGGATCCTGGGCAAAGCTACCACCAGACATGAGAGCGTTCAACTTATCAACGCACAAAAAGCCTCAAGAGACTGGACTGTGACGATCCAGGGCGTCGTTTCATGTATGGAGCCCCCCTCCTGAGGATCGAGCCAAGATCCAGGAGGGAGCCACCAGCTCCAGGCATTCCACATCTCTTGTACATAGCAGCAACACATACAAGGAACTGATGTCTCATCATACAGCAGCAGCAGCAGCAGTAGCAGCAAAAGCAGCACCCGGGCCCCACCTTCCGTCCTTCACTTGGGGTCACAATGTACATGTGGGACAGGTGAGGTGGCATGGCCGGCACTAGCTCAGCCTGCTCCACACCCCCCGCAGAACCTGCGAACCAGAAAAAAAGCAAGCATGCGTCTTTGGCAAGCCATGCAAAAGTGAATGTATGTTGTGTCGGGTAGGTAGGGCCGGCAATGTGCGAGCAAAGGAACGAACCCAAAAATGGCTGTCTGATACAAGGGGTGTTGAATTCAATAGGACTGCCGATTCTACACAACTATCCCTTCCACCATTTGCGTGTAATAGGAGCCCTGGGGCGAAGGAGGCAGCCCGGTCTGACAAACATAATTTGCCACAAACCAATTTGTGCCATACTACTCGCTCAAATGACACTGCATTAACACACTGATACAATTTATTTTGGGCACACAGTTTGCATAAATGACACGGCATGACACCCTACCTGCAATGCGGGGCCCTGTGGCGGAGGAGGCAGGCCCATCCCAGCCATACAGGCCCCAGCCCCATTCAGGGGTGCTGCCGGTTGGACGTGCCTGTTTTGGGACAAAGTATGTGCATGTGTGCGCGCATTTGTGTGTGTGTATGTGTGTGTGTGTGTGTGTATGTGTGTGTGTGTGCAATTGCGTGCGTGCGTGCGTGCGTGCGTGCGTGCGTGTGTGTGCATGCGGGTGTGTACCACTTCCCACTTGGGTGAGCCCATGTTCAGGGGTACAAGTGTATGTGCGTGTGTATGCGCGTGTGTGTGTGTTTGTAGGGAACGGTTGGTTGAGGCTGTGTCATGCAGCATGACCCATGCTGGTGCTTTGCCTGTATTTGGCAGCTCTGTGGCAACGCTGGTGCTTTGCTCTAGCGCAGTCTGGGCAGGCACGACACGTGCACAAGCGGCGAAGCTGTTGAGCAGATGTGGGTGGGCGCAGCCTCCAGTGCTTGGCTCTGACAAAGCTCTAAGACAATTGACACTTGCACGGGCAGTGAATCTGTTATGCAGTGACTCTGATATTGGACTTGCACGAGCAGTGAATCTGTTATTGGACTCTCTGTTATGTAGTGAATCTGTTATTGGACTCTCTGTTAGTGGACTCTCTGTACTGGACTCTCTGTACTCTCTGTTGGTCGTCCCCATGCAACCCCCCCCCCTTCCCGGGCAAATAGGGCCAATACCCCTAAACTGGGCATATCTCCCCAACCACTCCACCGTTTTGGGACCTGAAAGTTGTGTTGGATAGCTTGATTTCTTCTTAACTTGCCTGCAAAGAAAGCAGGCGGAAAGACCCAGTAGGTGGCTATGGCTCAGCAATATTTTTTACAAAAATAGACACCAATGCCCACACACTGCACCAATCCCTAAAATTTTAAAGGGCTTGATGGCTGCTTGTAACGCTACTAATTTGCACCAAAGATTAACCAGGCCGTTGATTGGCCCCAATTCAATTTTGTGTTAAGCTATATTTAACCCCGCAACTCTGAGAGCAAAAACCGGACTGAAACTCGCAGCAGGTATGGAGCGACATATTCTTTTGTCTTTTTCCCCTGTGCCCCTTGTGTGAGTGCCTCCCACTCGCCGGCGTAGGGCCCAGTACCCCTGCCCCGAATTCGACATGGCAGCATTGTTATATAACATTTATAATGCTTATATCCTGAAGCAGAGGTCGATCGGGGCAACTTCAGAAATGCACCTTTTTCCTGCCAAAGTGGGTGCAAAATACGAACCGGGCCCCACACAGCCCCCCAGAATGCCAAATTTCCAGCAAAAGTCAATGGTTTAGATATAACATCAAGTTATTGCATTCAGATGAGGTATATGGGGCTTTGAATTGAGTGGGAAGCTTATTGGCCCTGTTTGGGGGGGGGGTTGCACGGGGACGACCTGTTATATTATATATTATATAGTGAATCTGTTATTGGACTCTGTTACGCAGTGAATCTGTAATTGGACTTGCACGAGCAGTGAATCTGTTATGGGTGAATCAGTTATGCAGTGTGGGCGGTTGCGAGGCCACCAACAGTGATGTGAGCGTCACTGCTGCCAATAACGTCGGAGGCATAAGAGGCGAAAAATTATAGGCGGGGGTACCCCTCCCCACATCAATCAAGTGAAATAGGAAACAGTGCACTGGAAACACACACGTAGTGGTATGTACTGTGCCAGAAAATGGCGCAGCACAGTAGACAATGTGTGGCATACCTGTGGGGCACTCGTTGGGTCTAGCACGGGGCCAGGACCACCAGCAGTGGTGTACAGAGGGGAGGGGCACCAGGCTGATGTCTTGACCTGTGTGTGTGTGAGTGTGAGTGGTATAGGAAAAGGGCAGCTGATCAGAGCGTGTAGCTAATGAGCACACCAGCTGTGTAGCTAATTACCATACCAGCAGCTGATCAAAGCGTTTAGCTAATGAGCACACCAGCTGTGTAGCTAATGACCACACCAGCTGTGTAGCTAATTACCACACCAGCAGCTGATCAGAGCGTGTAGCTAATGAGCACACCACAAAGCAATCAAAAGCAGCGGACGCCATACATAGGGTCTCCACAAAAAGTGCAGGAAGCGGCTAGGGCTCCTCCGTTTTTGCACATGCTGGACATAGAACTACCCTTGCTACAATATATTATATCGCACGTGCGATTAAAGCCACACAGAACCTCATCGGCAGCACACTGCTCCCACCTTTTGGTGCCCAGCAATCTACTTACCCCACAGACACCCACGATAACATATGAGACAACCCAACACACACACGCAAAAGCACACGCACACACATACGCAAACAAACACGCTCTCTCTAGCCAATAGTCAGCACGCACCAGCACAGTTTCCGTCAGTGTTGCTGATGCCATCACCGTCTGGCGTGTCTCCCGCACGGCCTCTGGGGCCATTATGCCGGACGGCACAGACTGCAAGGACAATGCGGTGTGTGCATGTGTGTGCATGTGCGTACTGATGCATGCAGGTGTGTGGGCATTAATGTGTAGAAATGTAGATGTGTAACTTCTGATGACGCAACTCGCAAAAATAAGCTGCAAGGACCATATGATTAAAGGAGGTTATTGGCGGTGTTTGTCCTCAAATCAAAGAGGAGAAGAAACAAGGTCTGATTCTAAAATTTTGTTTTTTATGGCCTGTTAAAATGTGCACAAGTGAGATTGTAAGTGTATGTGTGTTTGTTTTTGCACGCACGAGCATGAAAAAGTGCTCGTGAGTGTCCAAAACACTCACCTTGTCACCATCATCCTCTGTGTTGTTTTTAGAGACATCTTTGTTTGCCGCTGCATATCGTGCCTCTTCTGCAAGGCGCTTGCCAGTCTGGGTGGTGATGTTGTACATGTCCTCTGTGAAGTGAGGGGCCAGCAGCTGGTCTGCCTGTGCGTGTATGCTGACATATGGTTAGATAAAGGATACATGCATAAGCAGTGCTGTGTTGTACAGATCCTTTGTAAGGTGAGGAACCAGCAGCTGGTCTGATGATGTCTATGTGTGTATTTTGGTGTATGGCCCATTTACGCTTACAAGCGTTGCTTACTAATAGAGACTAAAGCTTATTACTTGTGTTAGCGCACACACACACACACACACACACACACACACACACACACACACAAGGTAGAGCCATTAGAGGATCTTGGTGGCATCTGCATATGAAATCTTTCCCACAGAGCTGGTACCCGACATTTAGACATTTATCTGAATTTTACGAATGCACTCATATTTGCAGGGTTGTACAGTTCGGGGTTCGGTCAAAAGTCTGAGTTCGCGATTTTCCACACATTTTAACGAGCCCTAAAAATGCTGTTCACGGGCTGTTACTAGTTCGTCAAACTTTAAGTCAGCCCAGCCAAGCCCCACCCAAAAAGGGGGAATTGATGCCCCTCTCCTGAATTGCACATCTGAGGTCACCCAATGGTTTCTATACATAAATGTAACACTTTTGCATAAAAATAAATGAGTTTGGGTAACGAGCCCTAAAAATGCTGTTCACGGGCTGTTACTAGTTCGTCAAACTTAAGTCAGCCCAGCCAAGCCCCACCCAAAAAGGGGGAATTGATGCCCCTCTCCTGAATTGCACATCTGAGGTCACCCAATGGTTTCTATACATAAATGTAACACTTTTGCATAAAAATAATTGAGTTTGGGGTCAAGGGTGAGAGTGGGGGGCTGGAATTGTGCCATTTCCCTGCCAGAAAGGTGGTGTGGGTGTAGAAATGCAGGTTTTGGTCCGAATTTCACCAACTCTTTCGTTCCCAGATAGGTTTAGGGTCAAACCATACACATCAAAGCAAAAAAAAGGGGGGTGAAAATTTGCCCCTAAAGGACTTTGCGTGGGCCTGTTTGCTGGGCAAAAATGATGCATTTCTGGAAACCCTGGGAACAAGCTTTCTGGCCATCACCTGAGTATTGGGAACCCTTCGGTATGCTCCCAAGGCATGCCCTGTCAAGTTTTAGGGTCTGGAATGCTGGGGTTGGGCCCTGGTGGGCAGCGATAGCTAAGATTTTCAGCTCAAAATGGTTAAACTTTCTTTCCCTGCTCTGCTCTACTGCCACCATGCACCCAGCAAGCATTGAGCTATGACCATTTTGCATGGTGCGCTGAAAGCTCACCTGGTGCCCTGAGTGCTCTGTTCAAGCCTCATCTGTCCCAAACGACAGCTGGTTCTCCCAGCTCCGTGCAAGCAAAAAGATGCAAGCCCACCATATTTATTTAATCAATACTTCATCGTAGCTGCAAAAATTGGCTGGGCATTTCTGCCAACGTACTTACTCTCGACTCAATGCGCCATTTCCCTGCCAAAACCGGGATCAAAATCGGACCCCCACCCCAGACCCCCAGACCTTCACCAAAATGTCCCCAATATTTGTGCAAACACACCTGGTAAGTTGCTGGCACCAGAGGGGAGCTACTGGGAATCCACTTTCTGGCAGGGATTTCCACCCTGCCCACCTGGGCACCTCCCGCCACAAACTGAGTATGCAGGGGTGCTTGGATATATCTAGCTAAGGGTCCTGAGTACTTATCTGTACTAACTGGCTTTGGGGCAAAACTTACAGCAGGAATGGCTGACCTGACTTTAAGCCTTTTTTTCCAGCTTATTGGTTTCGAAACTGCGGCCCAAAGTGCAGGAAAGAGCCCTACATGGCCGTCAAAAGTTCTTGTACACTGATCAATTGCAATACATTATATATATATATTCGAGACAATACAAGGATGTTTAGGACGAGTATTACCACGGAATTCAGCAAAATCCTCCCATTTTGAAATTGCAAATCAAACTGCTCAAACAGTTGAGGGTTCTAAGAATTGCACGGACTTTGTCAAACCCTTGCTCTCAAAAAAACGAACTGAACAACCTTGCAAAAAAAGCACGTCACGTTCAGACGAGGAATCACAATCCCAGATGAGCAACAATCTCCCTGACAACGTACTAAACCTAAAAGCCTAAAAGGTACAGTAAACACACACACACACACACAAGTGTGCAGGTATACAACAAATAGCAAACACACGTACGTCACGTACCTCATCAAGGACGAGCAGCGGTGTACGATGGACACGCAACACACCCGAGCGCATCATCTGAGACACACGGCCTGGGGTCCCTACCACGATGATGGGGCGGTTGCGCTCAATGGCCAACTGCACATGAAAAAGTTGGTTAAAACACACACTGTTTAAGTGCGTAGTCGAGGGGGAACGCAGCATGAATGACGTCAAAAACACAATGGGCGATTGCGTTCAAAGGCCAACTGTTATTTTGCACAACTTATGTTTAATGGCATGATGTTTAGAAATGTATGCTTCAGGAATAAGTGTGATCAGCTCATAAATATCCTCATGACATAGCACTCTCCATACCCCATCCTCCTAAGTGCTGAAAAACAATTCCCTGCATCACTTGTACGCGTTTGTACGTGTTTGCACACATAATTGTATGTTTTAACCACATAGCCTGTCGCACGTTGACGTCGGCACCCCAAACCAATGCTGCACTCTCCTTGCTTGCTCAGGCGCGTAAGCAGCAGCAAAGTACGATCACAATCACTTCCACGGGATGGCTACAACACCTGCTGGTTGTTGATGTTGGCGCCTCCGATGCATTGCTGCACCATTTTCCTCGCTTGCTCAGGAAGTATTGACTGAGCCACCCGCACAATTTGAATGGCTAGCTCCTGGTTGGGGGCCACTACAAGCACCTGCGTGATGCAAAGCATTTTGTGAACAAGAGCGTGTTTTACGCAACACAGGTAGTTTTAAACCGTCTGGTTAAGTACACCATTACTTAAATATATACCACGAGGACCTGCACATAATTTTAAACCGTATGGTTGGAAACACCATTAGATTTATATATATATATATTTTTTTATATATATATATAGGGTTGGCCAGAACCGTATATATACACCGTATATGACCGTATATTTGGTAATTTCCCTGCCGGAAACAACGTATATGCACCGTATATATATGGTTCTGGCCAACCCTATATATATATACCACCACGAGGACCTGCACATGGGGAGGAGCACATTTAGGGTGGAAGCACACTATACACACCAAACAATACACATAAACATGTAGCCAGATCCCGGTAGAAGCCGCCACAAACCTGCACATTGCAACACGCTCAGTAGTATCACACAATGTACCAGAAAACTTCAGCCAGGTCCTAGTACGGATGTCATAAATTTTGCATACCTCGTAAGTCTTAATGGCCATTTTATTAAGCTGGTTGAATCACCCGACACATAAGGATGCAAGGAAGAGATGATTTTTAACAAGGTAGCACAAAAGTTTAGGTCAGCTTTCTGGCGAGCATATGCTGTATGCCCTGGCACACACGTCAGGAGAGACCCATCGATTCCAGGGGCCTCATAACCTGGAGTGACTTAATGGATTTCATCTCCTTACGTTATCCCATTTTCCTGTTTAGAAGATCCATGGATGCACTCCCAAACATATTCTCCTCTTCTCCTTCTCCCTAACTACCTACACTGACCAGTGCCCAACAAACGTACACACACAGGCACACAAACAGGCGCACACACACACACACACACACCTGAACAGGGACCTCCCCACCCTTTGAGGTCGCGATAGCTTCTGCCCGTCGCAAAGCCAAAGTGAGGGCAGGCAGCAGGAAGGCCAGAGTCTGCGTACACATGATATTGTGGAGGGCAAAACACATTGTGGCAAACGATTTACACAGGAAACAGACAGTTAGTTATCTAGTTCTGCAGCAGGAAGGACGGGGCCTGTGTGCAACATGGAAATTGTGAAGGGCAAGCAATTACAAACAGAAGGTTCTTGAGCTGCTGCAGCAGGAAGGCAATACCCAAGAAACGTGGAGGACAGACGATTGGAAACAGGGAAATCTCGTTTAGTGGTGCAGGAAAAGGCCGGGGCCTGCACGCACATTGATCGAGGCCAAATATCGACAATTTGTTTTACAGATGTGCAGCAACAGTAAGGCTGCAAGGAGGGTAGGCATCTTCGGAAAGCTATGAACAGCATGCGCGGCTAGTTATAAGGGCCAGGCAAATGTAGGTTCGTAGGAGGAGTAGAAACGTGTGTTGCGCAGACACAGGGCTAGGGCTGGGTCAAAGCTGCAGAAGATTGTTTGAGGCACACTCGTTTCAGGAGGGGGAGAAGCCAGTTATAAGGGCAAAAGACATGATAGCAGTAAGGCTTTGCGAGTAGGCGTCCTTAGGTGACTGCACAGTGAGATTCAGCATTTCCGGTGTGGGTGAGCACTGCAATTGCTCATCAGGCACAATGTAGCAAACGAAAGTGAAACTGCAAGCATGTGTTAGTTATCACGCAGAGGCGGTTGACACAGGATGATTTGTAACAGTGTCTTCACGTTACTAATGACCTGGCAGGGCGAGTTCTCAGTAAAACGTGGCCTGCATCCTGCGGCTCACTGAGGCATGCAACCTCCAGTCTGGAATGTCAACTCAGTGCTCGGGAGGGTCAGAGGACAATCTGATAAACCGTTCAACAGGAAGCAAAGCACAGCTGGAAGTGCCCATGGGGGCCATGCTTTTTTGGAATAGTCGGGACACCTTGTCATAACAAGCGGCTGAGAGAGCTCAAAACCACTCCTCTCTCAGCGTGTGCTGCACTGCCTACCTTCCCAGACCCGGTGTAGCTCTGGATGGCAACGTTTGCCCCAGAAATAATTTGCTGTATGGCATTCTTCTGAATGGGAGAAGGCTCTGTAATGCCCTGCCTTGCCAGTCCGGGCTGTGTGAGGTGAAAAGTTGTGGTTGTGATTGTTAGTATAATTTGAGGCATATCAAAGGTGTCTGTCATCTTGCAGTGCAATATTGGCTTATATATTGCTCAAGTAGTCTCCTGTTGTGTTAATAGGCAGGTTCAAAATCCAATAAGTACTTTTATTGTGTGCTCCTGTGCTCATTGCATGTAGAAATCTTCTAGCTTATTGAGTCTCTATGAATGCATGCAAATGTTAACCAGGGGACCTTTGCATGCATGCGTGACAGCAAGTTTATGCCTGTATGTCTGTGGGTGCCTGTGCATGTGTACGTGCTTGTGTGTGTTTGTGTGTTAGTATGTGTATGTGTGTGTATATGTAAGTGTGTGTGTGCGTGTGTGTGAACGTGTGTACGAGTGTGTGTGTGTGTGTGTGTGTGTGTGTGTAAACGTGTGCATGTCAGTGTGAACAAGTGTATGAGTGTGCACGCGTGTGTGCACGCTCGTGGACACCTTGAAACATGTGCTTGCATTTGCGCCTCCGCAGCACGAGAAGCTGCGCCACACGTACCAGGCAAGCTGGATCCACACCCAAGCTGTGAAAGGCTGGAGCAAGGATACTGCTGGCCCCTTGGGTGCTGCTTTCTTGGGCAGGCGGCTCAGGCGCCGCTGGAGCAAGAACACCGCCATTTGTGGGCCGAGCCACAGACACAATGTGCAGGCCTCTCCTGCGGATGTGTTGCAGGGTTGGCTTGCAAATGGTCTTTACTCCAGGAAAGCTGGCCTGGGTTCTGAAAGTATCCTTTGGGAGGAGCAACCGCCCAGGAAAACCAGCTTGGATTTGCATTTTGTTTTTTGTGAGTTTATGTAAAATAATTGTACGAGTACATTTACGTAATTGACCAAAGGCTATGTAGGCTCCCAACATCCAAACATGCTCGCACGTTTGGCATGGCTCCCTGCTGTGCTCAAGCAGGTACAGCCATGCTGTGCTGCCTCTCTGATGGTGAGGATTGGAATTGCTTGCTTGGCAGTGTGTTTGCCTGCATTCACGAGTTCCTCGCTCCCTCCTTTGCGCATCCAGGAGTCCTCGGCTGGAGGCCAGGCAGGACTAGGTCCTAGTAGTTTAAGGTCCTTGCTGAACAGTGTTTTGGGAGGATTCAGCAGCCCAGGTATGCGCTCACGCGCACGCACACACACACACACACACACACACACACACACACACACACACACACACACACGCACACGCACACGCACACGCACACACACACACACTCACACACACATACACACACAGAGACACACACACGCACACACACACAGGCACACAATCGCACACATACACAGAGGAACACAACGCACACATTCGCAAGAGCTACGTGATCTTCGCACACGCTGACACGCGGACACACACTACCCCCTGTGTGCCCGTTCCTGTTCTGCAGATGCTGACCTCAATGGCTGTAGTCCAGCCTTCACTCGTAGCAAGTACACATACTCCTTCAAGCGTGCAGGGCGTACAGGCAATGGAGTACCAGGTCTGTTTTTGTCATGAAGGGCATTCCTGTATCTGTTTTTTTTAGCTGCTACTGTTCCAACAGGCATTTTGGTTCAAATTCAGCTGCGGCTTTATTTCCCTGCCTCAACATAATGATCTGTGAGGATCACTGCTGGATAATTCTATGCCATACTCTATCACTTTTAATTAACAAAAAACACTCAGTGCACCAAATATCGCTGGTCCACCGCACGTTTCCCCTTGGCATCTCTTTTCAAAAATGCCTCCCTCACATCCCCCTCATGATGGATATCAACCCACGGAAGCAGACAGCTCTTCCTATTTAAAAACGGCCGTTCACGCCACTGGCCGTTATCCCTCACGTATCACGTAGCATACAGCATCCTCGCACAAACAAGGGGTTATTTTTTCTGGCAATCAGGTCTCATCTATTGGAAGCCTTACACCCCTGGCCAGCGCCACAAGATCTCCCTAGACTATGCAGCCTTAGGAGTGCATGACGGGCCCCCCCATCCAGAGCTGTCGATGCGTAAGCACAACACAGGTATGGGAGGTGCCGTATGCACACACACACACACACACACACACACACACACACACACACACAGACGCACAAGCTGACACGCGCACACACACTCCCTCGTACCGTACACACGCATGGGCAGCTACACAACCGCGCACTCACGCATTACACACATATACACACATGTAAACACACATTCGACATGCAGGGGGACGTAACTGGACCGGGCGGGTCACGTCCTGGGGAAGGGGGGGTGGCATTAAGAAAGTGCTGCGTGAGGTGAGTGCTGACATTACAAAAAGAATTAGTCGCCAATGTGCTAGGTTTCGCGAGGTTAGCTTATAATAACAAAGAAGAGAAAGCAGTGTCCGCTTGGCTTAAGGCAGAAGATACTCAAACTAATAAGGAAGAGCAGTAATGAGAAACAAGAAATTAAAACGGTGGAGAAACTCAAGAGAAACATAGATAGAAAGCAGGAGTGCTTTGTTAATGTCCAATGCTTCACTCCAAAAACTGGAGTTCAAGTGTTCCTCATTGAACTCAATAGTTCTCTGTACTAGGCTAACGAAAAGGCCCACGGTGAGGGAAGATGACGTGCATCGTACTGTTACAGAAGTAAATAGTGAAATATTGGCTAAGGCTGGTAAAGACGTTTGACCAACAGAATGGCTCTTAGCAGTTGGAGCAAAGTCTGTAATTCAAAACAATGTAAATCTACGTCATTAGATGTCATGGTGTTGCAGTGATGGGGGGGAGAATTAACAAGACACGTGTCTTACACCCGCCTGAAAGGATTCAGAATGTTCTAACCCATCAGTTGGACAAGGCGTGCAGTGACGTGTCTGTTGCAGAATGATATGATGTGCATCTTGCAATTGCCTGATCAAGTGGCATACAATTTGCACCTTACCATCATTGGGTGGACTAAACGTGCAGTGACATGTTTGTTGCAGGTTGATAATTTCCGTTTTGCCCGGTTGGTAACACAAAGTTTGCACTTCCCATGATTTTACAATGCGTACAGTGACGTGTCTCATGCCGGTTGAAAATTTGCGTTTTGCAATTGCCTGGTTGGTTGGTTGGTAACACAAAGATTGCACCTCCCGTCATCAGGTGGACTACGCACGCAGCGAAAAAACTGAGAGCGGGACTGTGGAAAGGATAGAACACGACCCCAACCGGTCTGGCTTTCTGGCTTTGGTGCGCTACGAAAGCACTGGTGCGTGCTGAGTGGGAGGGTGCGTAGCTGGTGCTAGCAGTTAGCCGCCCTCTGTGTTTGCCATCACTAATCATAACAGGTGTACACGTGGTAACTGAACTCGTTTTTTCTTTCCCTGAGGCATCGTCTGCACCTCTAATTAGAATGCTGCTGCTGCACTGCTTAGGTTCGAACTCTGTCACCTGCACAGGGGTCTCAGAGCTGTAGTTATATTAGACAACCTATGGCCATACAAAATATAAGTCAGCATGTCCTTGTGCCCAGTGTTGACAGCACCAGCCCACCTCCTCTGCACACATCCCTCTCCCGCTCAAAATGGCCTCTCGTCGCCCTCCAACACATTTTTGCAATCTTTCATCATGCACATTAAAATTCGGTTTTCTTCCAAGGTTTTAAGATAAATCCGTCTGTTCAGCTTCTTTTCAGTCGTCTAAAGGCAGCGCTTCCTGTCCCCCTTGACCTCTCAGATGGAGTGAGCCCTTCCTTCCTCAAGTACCACCTTTGCCCGGATGGTGTGAAAGTGGGTGACGTGCTGCTGGCAGGCAAAGACGCCCCCATCACCGCGGGCAGTGTTATGAAGCTCAAGGATATCCCCCTGGGCGTGCACATCCACAACATAGAGCTGGTGTGTGTGTGTGTGTGCGTGCGTGCTCGTGCGCGCAGCGTGCCCATTTGAATGATGTGTTTGCATGTATCTGTATATTGCTCTCAGTACACTGCACATGTGTTGCTGTGGGGTGTGCATCTTCCTTTGTCAATGCACATGTTCCAGGGTTGGCAGAGCCACGTGTGTGTGATGCGTGGTTTTATCAAAGTTAGGGAGTATGGATGGTATTTTCACTCTCTTTTTATCTCTGCAGAGGTGTCAGTGTTTTGCCCTCGTTAGATGTCTGGTCGTGGCATAGCAGTGTGGTTGAGTGCTCAAGCACCACCTTCCAAATAGAAAGGATTGACGTGGCAACCTGTTTGATGCTTGCCTGTTTCAAGTATCCTAACGTCCATCATGGTATCCCATGTGCACATCCATATTGTCACTTCTCTCCGCCTAATGAATGCCTGGACGGCCAGTTGCATGACGCACGCTGTGTAGGTACCAAACTCCAAATCAGAAGATTGACAGGGCAGCAGAACGTGCTAATTTGTTTGAATATATACGCGTATCGTATGGGTAGGTATCATTCTTTTCTTCTTTTGTCGTTCGTCACTTCGTCACAGATGCCTGGTCGCGGCGGGAACATGGCACGCGCTGCAGGCACCAGCGCCATCATACAATTTAAGGAGAAGGATGCTGCAATCCTGTGCCTCCCCTCGGGTGAGTTTCGTAGAAGCAATTTGGTGTCTTGTCTGCTTCACGGGTTATGCGATGTGTTGCCATTTCCTCCAATGCTTTAGAAGTGACTGTTGAAAGCAGGCGTTCCAACAACGTAACATTTTAAGGCAGGAGTCCCTCAGCCAAAGCAACTTTAAACCCTTTATTCTAAACGATAGGCACGCACGTGCACACACAAATTACGACCTATACTAGCACCGTATTTGCCTTCTCCTCATGACAGGTGAGGTTCGCAGGCTCAACGAAAACTGCCATGCCACTGTGGGCATTGTGTCAAACCTGCTGCGCAAGCTGACAAACGCAGGCAAGGCGGGGACTAACAGGCATCGCGGTCGACGGCCAAAGGTGTGTGCGCTTATGTGCTGCTGATGTTGTTTTAAGTTTAAAGCTGTGAAAGCAGCTGCGGAAGCACCTGTGAAAGCATCTACGAACGCACCTGTGAAGTTACCTGCGATAGCATCTGTGAAAGTAGGCATTGCCTATTTCGTGATCTCACTGCTTCATAAATCAGCCAAATAAATTGAGACAAATGGCTGCGAGGGCTCAACTCTTAAATCATTCCGTTCGCTGCACTTCTCTTAAAATGTTTGTGTTTGTGTGTGTTGTGTGTATATGTGTGTTTACATACAAAAACACACTAGCAACACGCACAAACACATTCACAAACCACACACATGCACGCACACACGCGCATGCACTTATATAAAGCACACGCCTGTACATTCACACAATCAATCGCACACCATACTCCTCTCAGGTTCGAGGTGTGGCAATGAACCCTAACGATCACCCCATGGGAGGAGCTACATCAGGCGGCAGACCCTCATGCACGCCTTGGGGTGTGTATTGCAAGGGCCAGCGCACGCGTTTCCGCAACAAATGGACCAACCGCTACATCATCACTCGCAAGGGAGGGCAGCCCATCTTCAAGTGCGTATGTGTGCGCATGTTTTATTTGATCGTGAGGGAGGGACACAGTTCTGCAGTGCCTCTCTGTGGTCATTCTTAGTTATTACATACTGACAGACTCTTTACAAAAGTCAAGCCACGTATCATTTTCTTTGTGCTCTAACACGTAAGCAATCAGCCACAAGCAAGAAGTGACGAGCTGGTTCGTATGACTGTAAAAGGCGGCAAGAATAACCTTCTGTGCCTTTGCCAAGACCTGATTCACGTTGTTATGGCAACCTGAATACCGATGACAATACACACACACACATAAATATACCCACCCTCACCTTCCCTCCCTCCCACCTTATGCACCTATTTTCAGGTTCTCAAACGCCAAGAAGTGGAAGGCTGCCTTGGAAGCGGAGAAGAAGGCGAAGAGTGGGTCAAAGAAGGGCTCCAACACACCCGCAGGCCCACCAGAACGGTTGTTGGGGCCTCAGTTGCCGTACTGGGCCATCCACACTGCAGCACAAGGCAGCAAGATGGAAAGCTCAGCTTGAGGAAGGCTGGCTGCGTGCGTGTGTGTGTGTATGTGTGTGTGCGACATCTGGTTGCAAGTTTACGAACCTCGGGCGTGTACAGGGCGTGAGGATGGAGTGCGGGTCTTTATGATAAATTCTTAGTATAGAGCAAGTCGTCCTGACGAGTTTAGAACATAGGAAACAGGAAACCTACGCAAATACCCACTCCTCATTGATTGAGGACACGTCCCATCGGCCGTCCTTGTAGTACTCAGGATTTGTTTCGACAATGCTGAACTTGATATTCTAGTTAAATCTAGTAATACTTTGTATATCCTATGGTACTTCTACAGCTGTACAGGTTAAGCCATCAGTTAAAATGTGGACAATGGTTACAATGGGGGGTGACCTTCAGCCAGGTTGTTTGGCCTATCGGCTGCTGACTGGTCTCGGCCAGCCACAAATAAATCCATAAGCTCAGAAAGAAAAAGAAAAAATCTATTGTTCTGCTGAGAAAGGAAATCATGAACAAGCTGGTTGTTGACCTGTTGCAGGAAAAAGGGTTGGGCTGCTGAAAAGTCCTCAAAAAAAGGTGTAAACAGGAAGGAAAAGTGTTTCCTCAGCTCACAAAACTCGATGGTCTTGGCAAATTAAAAGAGCATGTACCTCGTTCTGAACATGTTCATCTTCACCAGGACATTGGAAATGTGGACTGTTAGGAAAATCTTGCGCCAACTGAATTACAGGCCCATGACCCCGCGCGAGGGATGAGTGCTCGATCGAAGGAATTAGAGGTGATTAATAGTGGCTCGTCAAAATTTTCAGGAACGTTTGAGATAGTAGGTAAAGTACTGTTAAAATCAACATAGAAAATTGAAACGGAAAACAGGATGGTCATACCAAAAAAACTAGATGTCAAAATGGGTAGCTAATGCATGCATGCTAGATTTTGATATTGAATCCCTTTTGCTGGGGTTTGAGGGGAAGTCCCTTTGAATAAACAGCATTAGGTATGTCATTAACGGACACCATCATTGATATTGCCCACTCCCTGGACATCAGTAAGCTTTCGCCGGAGGCAGCAAAGGCTCTAGCGCCAGATGTGGAGTACCGCATGCGAGAGCTTGTACAGGTAAAGTTGAGCGAGTGCATTTGAACGAGTGCCTCTGCGCATAGCCTACACCCGTGCGTTTACACATGCATGCAAGCACAAGTTGAAGAGAAGTGCCTATACTTATGAAAAAGAATTGAAAAGGGCCCGGTGATGGCCTGTTGCTGCGAATTGTGCTTGCTTGTAACTGGCAATCATACACAATGCATTTACACATTTACACACAAACAATACAGGATGCTCAAAAGTTTGCGAGGCATTCCAGACGGGCACAGCTCAGCGTAGAGGATGTCAACAACGCCCTACGGACCCGCAATGCTGAGGTATGTGTGATTGCACAGATTCTCAAGCGCAAGTCCTCACTGATGGGGCTCACGCAACCCCCCTCATTGGACCCACATAAATGCTCCTAAACCCGCTCACTCAGCCTGAGTGTGCACCACAAACACAGCAACCATGGCAGCGGTCAGCTGATTCCTCGCTCTCCTTTTCACGCAGCCCCTGTATGGTTTTAGCAACAAGGACCCTGCCAAGTACATCAAGGCAGCAGGGCACGCAGACCTGTACTGCTTGCAAGATAAGGAGCTGAGCATCGATCAGGTGTGTTTTATGGGGGAAGCACGGCGTCACAAATGGAGCAAAGCAGATCATTAGCCTATCAGTGAAGTCCACCCGCTCAGTTATTCAATTTCTGCTGTCCATGCGTATCCTGCTTGGCTGGTGTGGTAAGTATTCTCTGTTCTGATTAACTAGCAGCTGCTCCTCGCAGGACAGAGGACATATAAAGCGTCTGCTGTGAACTGAGTTCCATTCCAACACTTGGGCGAACACACACACTCACGCACATACACACACATATCAACACCTGCAACCACGCACACACACGTACACATACAGCTGGTGGACAATGCCCCCCTGACGAGGCCGCCTGTGGAGGTGGGTGTCATGCCCCACTGGCTGTTCATCAACGGAGTGCAACCTGCCATCCCAGAGAACGCGCCTTTGAAGAGGGCTGCCCCAAAGCGAGCCAAGGCACCTGCTGCTGCCTCTGCAGCTGCTGGTGTACGCAAAGAGGGTGCCAAGGGGGCCACAGAGGGTGGGTGTTTGAGGTAGCTTTGTGAGTTCCTTTGTGTTTATTGTGTGTGTGTGTGCATGCAAACGTGCTGCAGCTAATGGTAAGCTATTGGCGTGCGCAGAGAGGGTGTGCTGCGGTTGTGTGTGCTTGAGTTTGTATTGGTTGTCATGTTTCACACAAACTCAAGCAAACACACTGCTAATACAAGCACATGAACACACCCTCTCTGTGTATATGTGCCAACAGCTTACCAACAGCAACTTTCCGGCCAGGCAAAACAGGATCCAGGACATACAATCCTGTGTATATGTATTACTGCAAGCCGTATTCTGCTGAGGGGTGAGGAAATGAGTAGTGAGGACTGAATGTGTTTGTACTCTGTCCTCTTTGATCAATTCTCCTTTACAAAGGGCTAGGAAGTGTATGCACTTTTTCTGCAGCATGCTCTCTGCCTTTGCTGGGACCACATTGTACAGAAAAGCACCAGGCTGCCAGCTTACCTCAAAAACCAGAAAAGAACGACCCTTTGTCTCATTTGATACATAGGTAGTCCTTTTTTGTGCACAAACAATGTTATAATGAAATCCAAGTCCCTGACAGAATTGTAATGCAAGGCCAGTAGACATTGATTTACTTTAAAGGTATCATATATGCTCGTACCGTTTCTATGACTGTAATGCGTAGGAGCCAAGCCCCCAGCAGAATCAGCGAGCGCTCAAGCAGCTACGGGCTCAGAACAGCAGCAGCAGCAACAGCAGCAGGTCCAAGTGCAGCCCACGGTTCAGCATGTGCTGTCACGCGAGTTGCAGCTGTACTTTGTCAAGGTGGGTGTGTGCGGCGTGGTGTGCATGTGGCAGGTAGTGTGCTGGTATGTCAAATTTCCAGATGCTAAAGGAAGACCAGCGCGAAATGCTCTTGAGCAGTTGCTGATCTGCGCTATATATCTAAAGACTTTCAAAGTTTAATCATGAGTAGTCTTGCCCTGGCGCACCTGAACATTGACACTCACATATACACATATACAATCATGATAGAGGGTGTGCCTAATTAGAGGGGTCAAGCCTTGTCGAGCCTCACGAGCCTCGATGTCACTGTTGACAAACACTCGACAACCAAATAGGATAGAGGATGTCTACTTTGAGGAAATAGTTTGGGGAAATCCCAGAATATCCCCAAATCTACCATAAATCCATGATAAATTCTTGAGCATTATTAATCATTAAGTATCAATGACAGTAACAATGCGAATGGTGGACGTTTTGAGTGTGTGCGATTAGGAGAGGGGGAGGCTGCATCAGCAGAAACACCACCCCTGCCGATGCAGACTGCGAGGTTGTCTTGGGTCGGAAGCAGAAAGTAAAAGCTGGTGGTGGGATTGCGTGGTGCTGGTGGCGTTGCCTGTACGCAAGCCTGCAAGCAGCATTTGCCAGCTACGTTGCAAGCTGTAGGTTACCTCAGCCCCTCCAACCCATCCAGCCTGCAAGACACACTCGAAAAGAGCAGGAACTCCCTGCAGCCCATCAACAAAAGGCCTGCCCCCTGGTCCCCACCAGCACCGCCTGGATGAACTCAAGGCTAGTAGCAGCAACAGCAGCAACATGGGTAGTCAAGTAGCAGGAGGGAGGGCAGTGATGGGCAGTATGCATGCAACACTGGGGGGGGGGTAACCGTTCACAGAATTTCCCCTGCTCCCTTGTTCATTTTTTAGCTTGGTCTTATCACTATTATTCATAACAAATTATAACCAGAGAAAAACCTGGCTCAATTCACGCAGGCTTCAGGATAGGTTTTATAATCGTTATGCACCAACCAGAGCCCATATCAACATGCCTCGCCCTAGACGAGGCTCGTCGAGCCTCACTGACAAAATCATATACCCTATTTACCCATGCTTAATTAATTGATCATTACATCCCTTTAGAACAGTACCGGCACCATTGTATCAGTATCTATGAGGAAAGGCATATGTACATGTGCTTTTTGTGTGTTTCTAAAATAATTGGCATAACATGCTTTCTACTTGCATCCTAGATTTTTATGGTGAGAAGAAAGGAAGCTCCGATCACCATCTTTTGATTACGCACAACCGTGCCTTAGTTACAGGATCACAGGCCTTGCACGGTCCCACCCAATGGCCTGTACTCCCAAACAGAGGCTTTCACTGCCAAAAACTCACGTAACAGGCCTTTCCCATGAATTCACTGTGTTTGACATAAACTTTGGGATGGAATGAAGGATTGCTGCAAATCAGCAATCTCTACTTGAAGTGTGGCGCAAAAAAGCAATAAATCACCATTGTTCTCTTTTCCTGCCAAAATCCGTGCTGTAAAACTTTGCATTTATGCTCGTGAGCTTATGAATGTCCTAAATATTTGGGTGAGGCATTGGTACTATTGGGTAAGAGAAAAGCTAAATGGTACAGTCTGGGGTATGCCGTGTGGGGACGGCTACACACTGCTTTGCTATATTACCTTCCAGGTGGTAGACATTTTAAAGCTAGCCATGGCAGAGGGCTCAAGCGCAAGTGAAGCAGGAACCTCTGGTCGAGCAGCAGAAGCTGCACGTATGCTGAACGCGGTTCTGGCCAGTTTAGCTTCAGACCCTGGTGCGTGTGTGTGTGTGCATGTGTGTGTATGCATGTGGGAGGGGGGTAACTTGGGTTACTTCAATCCCTCATAAATCTAGACAACCCACCTTTGCACTTGTCGAGCGCGATACCTGGTGGTTCTGAAACGGCTGAAGGCAAGGGCAATCGGGAATATATAAAATATTTGGTACATGATGGAAGTTGTGCGGTCTTGTTTGCCCAAAATGCAGGCAAACATTCCCTCCAATTAACTACAATCTGCCTGCATAGACTGTGAATCTGTAGGGTTGGCCAGAACCTTATATGTTCATTGTGTATGACTATTTGTTTGGAGATCGCCCTGCCAAACAGATACCCAAGTTCACTGTTTGTATATGCTTTAGGTTGACCCAGCAGGATTGCAACGTTCCCTCCCTGTATTTCTAAATGAAAAGCATGCTGGTTGAGGTTGTGTTTATCAAATGCTCTCCTTTTGTTTAATGCGGCCCACAATTCATGACATAAGGAAATGTACAGAGGATTGGGCCAATGAAATCAGATTGCTGCTTCAAAACTGCAACAAATTTGTCTTGTTGATTCAATGGACATTTTGTAACAGCATTTATTAGCGTCCTGTCAGTATAATTGAGATGTACTCATAACAAGGAGGTTACTGAACATGGTGTGCATCATTCCTGTGCTGCTTTGCATTCAGTAGACATTTACAGGTGGGTCTCAGACGGGCATTTCTGCATGCACCAACTCCCCTTGTTTGTGTGTAGGAGCAAGTGCAAGCGTGCTAGAATTTGGCGTCTGAATGCGGGGTGTTGCTCCTATCTGTGCATGAACACAGAATTGCTAATTACATCTATGATACACGCTTCCTCCTGTGTCTCGCGATTGCTTATGAACAAAGGCAACAGATGCTAATGCGCTTGTATCCTTATTGTAAACATATTACACACCATACATTTGCACGCCCTCATGCTTTTCAATCAGATCCTTAGAGCAAGTGCGTTTGCTTGGGAAACGTCTTTTCTACCTGTGTGATCAAAAAATCTGCCTTCAGAAATGACCTCTGCGTTTGAACGCAGGTCTGCATCCACTAACCCCTTACTTAGTCAAGTTCTGTGGAGATGAGGTGGCGGCCTCTCTGCGCTCCCCACATAGGTGCGCAGCATTTAGGGATAGACTAGAAGAAAGAAATATCAAGGCGTTCTACATATACATGTATACATTTAGTCAAAAAGAAAGATAGAAATTGACGTGAGAAAGAGGGAAAGGATTCAGGCAGGAGAGTGATATCAATCCCAGTGTTAAATAAGAATTAGGCCGGTCCAAATTTCTTGAGCTCAAGTCCCAGCCACCAAAAACACCGGTCCAACCTACATTTGAGATTCACACAAAAGGTCGGTCTGACCTACGTTTGAGCTTTGGTCCCAGTCACACAAGTAGTAGAAGGTACTGTTAATTGCAAGTGCTTTCTCGCCTGTCTTTTCATCTTTTGCTGCGTGCAGTCAATCAAACAGTAACGTGGTGAATTGCATGTAGCATTGTTTTTTTCAAGTCAACTCTGCTCCAACAGAAACTAGTTGACAATATCACACTAACGCAAATTATTTTGGCAAACCCATGCCCCCATGTACACCTGGCATGCAGCTTGCCTTTCCTGTTGCAGCTGGCACAAACGCATCCTTGACACATACAGGATGGAACATGTTCAAAACAACCAGGATTGTCGATCCTTGCCGACACTCAAACCTTGCCTGCAGTTTACACATCCTGCTGCGACTAGCAGACGCATTGTTGCGCAACGAAGATACAGGGCTGGAGCCCTACGTGCATCAGCTGCTGCCTGCCTTGTTGACATGTCTGGTTGCGAGGAACATAGGTGGGGCGCTCAGCTCACGTGCACTACACACACAACGCACAGACGCATAAATGGTCACACATTTACTCACATATACACGTAGGTACAGACATAGACGTAAACACTCACACACACTCAATTTACCACATGATATATGGCTACAAGGGGGTGTGAAAAACACATGCAGTGATAACCACACTCCGCGTTTCCCCACACACTTGTACTGAGTACAATTTCTTATTTACAACAAACAAAAAAGGCTCAAGCAAAGAAATGAAGCACTAGGCCTGGGAGGAAAAAGAACCTGCTTCAGTACATAGGAACCCAGTAGCAAAGTTATAACCACCACGAATCTCTCGGGTCTCCATTCATGCTTCCAGTGCCCAGTGTTTAGCTGCATTTACTTCTTGTTGTGCCCGTACGCCACAGGTGGAGCTTCTCCAACCCCACAGCCACCGTCAGCATCCTCTGCAGGAGCTCAGCCCGAGCAAGGCCCTCCCAGCAGCTCGACCGGCACCCGCCCCGGTTTGGTGTGTCCAACTCTTGAGCATTGGGCGGTGCGGGACCGTGCTGCGAGCTTGGTACGCACAGTGTGCGCACGCTTTGGGGACCCCTACTACAACGTGCAGCCACGGGTCAGCAAGACGCTGCTGCGTGCGCTGCTGGATCCATCCAAGCCACTAACAACTCACTATGGCAAGTGCCTCTTTCCTTGACAGTAATTTAGCTGTTTGTTGGTCGTAAGCAGTAATCAGCACAACAGTACTGCTGCTGCTGCTGCTGCTGCTGCTACCAATTCAAGCCATTTGTGACACACAATGGGGGGTGGGAGTCGGGTGATATTTTGGTGTCTTGCATCGACAGCAGGCTGCAACATGTTCACACACAAGATTCGATGGAATGAGAATGAATTGTGCAGTTTTCATAATGAAACCTGAATGGCCAGCACAGTCGCTGTGGAGATGCACGAGGTAACCGCTTGACATGCAGGCGTCATGTTTGATGCGTGCTGAATCGCAGCTTGCCTTTGGTAGAGCAAGGTTGCAGGGATGCAGATTGTTGAAGTGGAATGCAGTATTCCAAATTGAATGCAGTACTCAGTTCATTTAAGTGGATTGCAGAATTCAAGGTTTGAGATCAGTCTAGGAAACAATAATTGCCGTGATTTCTGTGCATGGGTCGTGGCTGAAAGGTATGATGTAGACAAGAAAGTCAGCGCAAACGCTCTCCCAAGTTGAAGTCACAAACCAATTATCTTGGACCTTCCTCCCAATGCACGTCATCCTACTGCGCTCGAATCAAATTTCCAACCCCGTTCTGTGTGCAGGTGCCATCGTCGGCCTTGCAGCCTTAGGGCACACAACCATTCGATTGCTCCTCCTGCCCCAGCTCCAGCCTTACGTGGAGCGCTTGCAGCCGCTTCTGGAGCCTCCCCAGCTGGACGGATTCCAATATGATGACCACGGTGTGTCTCAGCTTGTTTCTCAGAAGCTGATAGCCCCGGGGCTGTTTTATGATGGCAGAGATTGTGGCTTTTGATGGAACTGCACTCACATGCTTGCAAACGCTAGCCATGCAAGCAATTGCCTTGGCTTGGCCAATGCGTCTCAGACTTGGTGTCCTCCATTTTGGGTTCTTACATTTTTGTGTGAGCATTCCTGCATATCCAGGTGTGCTGTGCTGTTGCGAATGAAATGTGTGCACACATGCTTTGTTGCTATGTGAGCCTCACCCCATACTACATATAAAGGGTACACAACCTGTCTGGAGCTGACAGCCTTTGCTTCGTGCTGTTCCCCTCCCACCCCCTCTCATTACTTTACAGATCCAATAAGCTTGCTCGTTTGTGTTAGCAGGCAACACCAACTCAGACACAGCTGCGAGGGTGACCCAAGCAGCCGTGCGGGAGGATGCTTGGCGTGTGTACAGTGCCCTTTTAGATGCCGTGGCCAGTGCAATGAGGGAGCGCATGATTGAGCAAGCTGACGTGCTGGTGGCAGCTTCACGGTGGGTGCAGCTGTGTATGTAGGCTGATGCATGGTATGCATGCAGTGCCCTTCTAGATGCTGTGGGCAGCGCAATGAGGGAGCCATGCTTGAGCAAGCCGACGCGCTAGTGGCAGTCTCATGCTGGATGTCTTGTTTGTTTTGTGGACCCCACAGGCGGTAGGTACATCACCCTGTTTAGCCAAAATAAAATGCCCTTGCCAAGGTCTCGACTAGGGGTGCTTTTCAACAGCTCCTGGTTTCTTGAGGTTGACCACAACCGTTGATAGATTTGCACCTTGTATGGCCGTATAATTTGTATGCACGTATACGTTAAGTTCCCTGCTGAAATTGCGGTCAACTATACCATGTGCTGTTCTTGCCATACCTTCTCGTTTGTATGTGTACTCGTGCGTATGTGCTCTTGTTTGCCACTGGTCTAGAGCGTTGTCTGCGCTTCAGCACACAACCTTATGTGTACTTGCAGGCCTCGGCTGCCTGCAGTCCAGGGTGCTGCACAACAGGACAGCAAGCCCACTCCAGACAAAGCAGACAGGAGTCAAGGAGTCGGAGAGGGGGCGCCCTTTGTCAGCCCGAGTGCTGAGCCGTCTTCAGCCATGGACATTGATACACAGCAGCAGCAGCAGCAGCAGCAGCAGCAGCAAGCTCGTGCGGGAGGGGATGATGAAGAACCGTCCAAAAAGCGAGCGCGTTTGGGTGGAAGGTGAGTGAAGCAGAAGCAGGCAAGGAAGAGGTAGAACGTTGGAATGGCTGCTTTCTAGAAGCATGTGCATCTGTGTGGAAAATGGCAGGAGGAAAAAAAAGAGAAGGAAGGATGTTGGGTAGTGGAGTGTCAGTTGTGTTGTGCGTGTTTGTTGATCAGCAGAGCCAATGGTCCCAAAATGGTGGGTTGGTTGGGAGATCTGACTCAGTTCAGCTTGTATCCATATTCGTATGACCGAATCTGTATTCGTATGACCGTATCCGTATGTATCCGTCCGTATTCGTATGACCGTATGTGGATTTTAGCCGGCGTATATATATATAAGCTTTTTCAGTGTAAACATGTTATATACATTCTGAATGAGTGGTCAACAGCGACCTTCCACAGGCCTTCGAGACCACAAAAATACAAAGCCCCTGTATCCAGGCAGTTTTTAACAGTTGTTATTGTGCTATTTAACAGTTGTGTCCCTCGTGGAAGGGAATTTCTCGCATAATTTAACAGCAGCAGTGGTCGAGATCGACAGCAAGGGGTTCAGAAGCAGCAGCATCAGGAGCACCAGAGTTTTAGTATGAGCAGGGCATGCAAGCCAACCCCACTAAAGGTTTCCAGGGCGGAGATGATGCAGGAACAGAAATGGCACACGCACACTCTTTACTCATATATGCATGAATGCACCCCCGCATGCGCACACATGCACATGCACGCAACCCTGCACGCGCGCGCATACATGCACGCCAATCTGCGTGCACAGATGCCCATGCAAACACGCACGTACGTGCGTAGAGGTACATGCAAGCACACACATGTATACGCACATAATTGCTGTCGGCATCATTCTTATCAGGCAAGACACATTCACTGGCATACTGTCAATTAGTGGGGTCTGGAATAATGAGCTCCCACTATCCGGCAAGCCCCCCCAGAAGGGTGTGTTAAACGTCTCCTCCCCCACCACACCGTGTGAGAAGGAGGCGACGGCTCAAGCAACGCCCCGGGATGCTGTTGGTGGATGTGTCTGTGAAAGAAGGAGCAAGGTTTGTTACAAGCGGACTATCTAAACTGGCCAATCAACCAAATAACTGTAACAACGTTGCTCACATTATAAATCCCAGGGGAAATCACACGATTTGTCCGTGCCACTGATCTAATATGGCAAGCCTTTTCCGTCTCTGCTCTAGATATCATACACACATTCCAGGGATGTTTCATACGGTCATTTGGGACGTTCAATATGGTAAAATACGTATTAATACGCAATACGCATATATTAATTGTGTTTTAAAGCAATGTTTGGGAGTGCCGATCTTGGACCCAAAATGGACCCGATTTGCCCCAACCACCCAAAACGTTTCCAATCCTTTTCCAATAATTCATATGTTAATAATATACTATATAATGGCATTGATAGCTCGCTGTGAGGTCGTCTCTGGCGGGAAATTGCCTATAAAGGCCAGACATTGCCCAAAAACGGAAAATTTGCAATCGTATAATACGGCAAACAGGCTCAACGCACTCACAGTCTACCCTTGTAATTTTTGTCGCATGCACTTGAAACCAGGCATGCAGACCTCCCAATTATCTGCCCAGCGAGAATGTGAGGGTGCCAATCCATTCTCAACTCCCCTCTGCTATCATATTGCAGATCTGTGGCAGAGGTATTAGCTGAATCATGGCGTGAGGACTGTGACCTGGAGGAGGTGCTGGCAGCCCTGCAAGAGCTCTTGGGGCCTCAGTTCACGACACGGATGCCTTTAGCTAGAGCACAACATTCAATTTGAAATTTGCCAGCTTCAAAACCCAATAATTGGCTGGTGTTTTTGCGTTCTTGTGAATTTGTTAATGCTTTATAATGCAAGCTTCTACTCAGATGCCTCCGAGACATATATAGCGATGTAACCTTACCTTATCTTATAACTTATAATGCAACGCCAGGCCATACCGTGACTGAGGAGGTGCATCACCATTCTCTCATTCCTGTGTGCGGGGGGCGAAAGTTTAGTTTAGTTTAGTTTGGATTACAAAGGCATTCAACCTGGAATGGCTGCTCAACCTATGAGAACGAGGTAAACCTCAAAACAAACCAAGTAAAAAAAGGGCTGAAACGCAACTGGAAAATGCTAACCTTACAGACACGAGAAGAAGTAGGCAAAACTATTTTTTTTTTTGGTGGGGGTTGTTACACGGTCCTCAGCAAGGGCCTGACAGAATGAAGGAAAAAACCTATAAGACTGGGAAAAGGAAAACTCCTGCCTAAACAGAAAAACCCTCCTTGAAAAAC
>Ga0307942_1000337_pt1 | contig 31115 bp, 21 predicted proteins | sample OrgLakmetagen175_FD_201846 | JGI IMG/M metagenome (GOLD analysis project Ga0307942, IMG submission 201846) | Saline water microbial communities from Organic Lake, Antarctica - #175 | ecosystem: Environmental > Aquatic > Non-marine Saline and Alkaline > Saline | place: Antarctica: Organic Lake... | reverse complement strand
TCATCCTGGACATTATTAAGAGCACATCTGTCACAGACTCTTTGTTCATAAGGGACTCCTTGATTGTAACGCTGAATCTGCACTTGAAGCTCGTGACCAGAAAGACGTAGACAAGAAAGGGAGCGCTTTGTTAGTATGGACATTGCATTGATGCCATGGTTGTAATTGAACTGAAGTGATGCGATCAATCAGAACTACACCAAGGAATAACAGATAGAGATGTATATATAACAAGGTTGAGGGCGGGCTCCTCTTGCGCGTGGTGACTTGACGCCGAGCTCCTGCGTGTGTGCCGCTGCTCACCTACAAGATCCCACAAAACTACACCTAATTCCAAAGCCACAGGGACTAGGGTGCCCACCTCAAACGAATATGAGCATGAGCATGAGGCATAGAAACTACAGAGCTAAATAAAAACCAGGATTTTTATTAGTTGTTCACAATTGCCTACGTGGACAGATGCGTGCAGCCCTGGCATTACAGAGCGTGTGAGCCCTGTGCAGTGCTGGTGCTTCACCGCTGTAACGGCGCAGGTCGTAATAAATCAGAAATAATCAGAATAAATTAACAGACAACAGAAATCAGATTTGCGTACCCGTCGTGAATACTTTTGTCAATCCGAGAGAAAAATCATCAAAATCCGAGAGATTCATCAAAAAGTGTGCCATAAAATTTTATTAGCTTTCACAACATGAAACTTTTCATCAAATGTCAATAGTAGCAGGGATTTTCGCTTGAACATCTTTGCTAGTATTGCACATTCCGCAGTGAAAGTGCCAGATCGCGTAGGTCTATGTTCGCCACTTGCGTCACGCATAGAACTACGTTCGGGTGTGTCGTTTGTCCAGGGATGCGTGAGTTTGTAGGATGGATCAAGCCTGTCAAATTTGCATCGATGATATTGATCATGACTAATACTGCATTGCACAATACTGCGTTGCACAATACGAAACCTCGTTGGCACAAACTAAACCTCGTTGGCACAATACTAAACTTTGTTGGCACAATACTGCATTGCACAGTACTGCATTGCACGATACTAGTTGGCAGCCTAGAGCAGTTCGTACACATACCCAGATAACGAGCAAGGAACACAGATAAATCTGCGGAACACACAAAAAGTGCAGGTGAGTGCAACATGTGCAAATGAGGAAGCTGGGGTTGTGCGCTCAGGCAAAGATCTGGTTAAAATCAGAGTCAGTCATGTGTACCTCTAGCTAGTGCCCCTTGCGCAATCAAGTGGCCCTGGCCAGAGGTACACATGTCTCCCAAGGCAAGGATGCATGTGAGTCGCTCACTGTGGGTTTGATGAACACTTAAACCTTGCTGCCCTGCTATATGTAATTGAGTGCCTGGCTGTAATGTGTGACAAAATGTGAGATGTATCACATCATTCTGTACATGGCATAACACTATTACAGTGTGGTTAAAGGGAATTTGAGCGTACTGCCAAGGCCATGCTTCCACTCATTCTTTTGACAAGTTGCCCCTGCCTTGATACGATTGGCTGAGTGCCAGAATTCATCAACCTGCTCCTGCTGCGTGCTTGCCTGATTGCCAGACTTTGAGATACCTCATTTCTGCTGCGTCACTGCCTGGATTCAAAACAAAACATGTGACAATCAATGTTATGACTCGGTTGTTCAGGAATCCTCGCCCTTGCTGCGCAGGTGCTCGGGTGGGCCGTGTGGCCCAGGAAAGGGGTACCGCCTACCAAATAACAGACGTAGATAGTGAGTGCAGCTTGACAATGTCAGTGATATACATTCAACTTTTGATCAAGAACGGGTGGTTAAAATCTGCAATGTGCTTGACTTTGTTCCAGCCGCTTCTGCTCGGACTTGGCTGATCAGCCTCACGAGCCCCAGAACTCATCCAGCTGCTCTTGCTGTGTGCTTGGCTGAGTAGCAGACAATCAATGTGCTTGACTGAAACTTTGCTGCCCTGCTACGTGTAATTAAGTGCCTGGCTGTAATGTGTAAAATGTGACGTATCACATCATTCTGTAATACACAACACTGTACAATGTAGATCAAGGGAAGTTAAGCGTGCTGTCCAGTGCCATGCTTCTGCGCAATTAATCAACGATGCTCCTCCCAATGATGTGAATTCATCAAACTTGATGATGCTTGCTTGCTTGCTTGCTTGCTTTGCGCTTGAGTGCCAGAGTCACAGCAGTTCTAACAATCCCTCCCTTGCTGCGCAGGTGCAGCTGCAGGCCGCAACAACCGCTTTGCCAAAGCTGCATTTGAGAACAAGCAATATCCAATCTCACATCAAATCCGTGAGGTTGCCATGCTAGGGGGGTGGAAAGACCACGGGCGGGGTATGCAAGCACGCCCCAAGAGCCCAGAGTACGAGCTCATCCTCAACGTTGCAAAACAAAAAATATGTGAGTAACCCTTGCTTGAAAGTTACGGAAACTGTGTTTCTTGGCAGGTTCAGGATTGTGCAAGTTTAAATTCGTTAAGATAAATCTCTGATGTGCTTTTGAGAAGATGTTCCGAGGTTCCTACTCCCTTCATATGCATAAAGTGGGTAGACCATTGGAGATAAGGTTTTAAAGGTGAAATAGGGTATTAGAAGGAGGTAGGACAAGCGGGTGTACCATTGGGCAAGAGGGAAAAAGTTGCGCATACTTTATTCAGGCAGGCAGGCACGCACGCGCGTAAGGGCCTGATGAGGTGGTGGGGTTCTGCTTTTTGTAACACACAAAACCATCACAACCATGGCAGTACCTCTTCAAAAAAATAGAAAGGGTGAGATAGGGTATTAGAACGGGGTGGGACAAGTGGGTGTACCATTTGGGAAGAGGGGGGGGAATGCGCACTGCCAGGCATGCGTGTGCGTGTGTACGTGCCGGGGGAAGGAGGTGGGGTGACTTTTCTAACACGCATCAGAATCTTAAACGAAATCCGATGCAAATATCCAAAATCCAAAGTGCATCTCTTGCTATTATGCCATCTGTTGCATGCCGATGCAAATATCCAAAATCCAAAGCGCATCTCTTGCTATTATGCATTACATCTGAAGGAAATCGCCTGCGGTACAGTCACCGGTCTGAACGTCACGGAAACTATGTTGTATGGAGTATGGAGAAAAGCAAAAGTATAGCACAGTATGCTTATGGCCAACCTAAACAGACAAGGATATAGGGAAGTCAAGCTTCACGTGATCCTCGTTGGAGCTATGGGGACTACCTACAAAGACTATACAGAGAAACCTCTGGCAGACCTTGATCTGGATTACCATAAGATTTTAAAACATGACACACAAACTGAATGAGCACTCCATCAGACATGCATCTGCACTCATAAAAACAAAGGATGCACTGCAATATAACACAAGCAACAACAATCAAGGTTTGGGTCTGGGTGCTACGGCACACAACCCCCATAGTCCACATTAATTTCTTTTTCTTTGTATGGAGTTGAGTGACAGGTCATAGTGTGAAACTGTTAAATTTGATATGCTCTTTGATGTGCATAATTTTACAAGTCCCAGTGTGAAACTGTTAAATTTGATATGCTCTTTGATGTGCATTTATGGGTGCTCTCTTTTACCACGCAGATGACGGCAAGCCCATGACTTCCACCAAGTCTGGTCGACCTGGTCGGTACCAGGTCATCGGCAAATTCATGGGTGGAGGGTTGGTCATGGCTGGAAAAATTTGGTGTTGATGATTTCTACTCAGAGGTAGGAGTATTTTTGAAGCAGCACCACAGAGAGCAACTCGTTGCAAAGCGCGTGTTCCGTGGTTGATAAATCGCTCACACACAGCTGCTCTAGTAGAAGTATGTCACCCCTCCTGTATGTGTGTGTGTGTGTGGCTAGGTGATTGGGGAAAAATGCCAGCATTTTTACCCGTTCACCTAAAGACTCTTTTTTTAATGGTTAGAGTTGTAGCTCCAGGACATGCCTCCAGGACATGCTAGGTGATGTGCTGGTCCTTTTTTTAGTACTTTAGTGCATTACAGATTTACAGAGTTACAGGTTAAGCCATTAGCCAAAAATTGTGACTGGTAGGCTGATGTGCTGGTCCTTTATTTTCTGATCGTTTTGTTTGTGTGCTATGCCGTCCTATGCCCTGCGAGCACACAAGGACCACCCTCTCCATTAACTTGGGAATGCCATCAATGTACAGCACTAGTGATTCGAAAATCCAGCTTATTGAGCAAGACGTACAGAGTTTGCAGAGTTTACATATAAAGCCATCACTCAATCGTGTGACTGCTAGGCTGCGTGTGTAAAACATGTAAAAGTTGTCATAGTAATTGTTGTTGTAGTACCACACTTGTAGCACCTACAAAAAGACCCCTAGAAAGGGAAAAAAGGCACAACGCTGTTTGTGATATTGCAGCACTGAATAATGGTCTTAATGGTTACAATGGGGGGTGACCTTCACCATGTTGTTTGACTGATCGGCTGCTGACTGGTCTCGGCCAGCTACAAAATAATCCATAAGCTTAAAAAGAATAAGAAAAAGTGTTCTGCTGAGAAAGGAAATCGCCAGTCAATCGCCTCCTGTAAGATCCGTGCCCCTCCTGTATCACTGCGTAATTGACACTGCTGCTTTTTGCTTAGCTGTGGACATGAAACGTTGCAATTCTACTGGTTCTATTCCGGCTCGTATCCACCGAACTGCTGGAGGGGGATTTTACACTTGTGCCGACACCAAGGAGAGACACTGAACTGGCTAAAAGCCCTACTAGAAGAGAAACAAGAAAAGCATCTGGGCCGTTGACACCCAAACCTGCCAACAAAAATTAAGTTTGCCACACAAAAAGGGGCAGGAGACACAGAAACACTGGAACCACACAAAACAGGAAGGAACAGGCCAAGGGCAGCAAGTAGCTGAAGTCAAAGAGAGTAGGGGCCTAAAATTAAGCTGCAAACTATCTAAGGCACAAGCTGGCACAAGCATAATAAAAAGAATGGTTAGCACAGCGCAAGCTGTGCCAAGAGAGTACTAACAGACGTTCGGTTGCACTCGCCTCCAAGAACTAGAGTACTTCTGCATGCTGCAGAGTACTCAACAGTTTCGGTTAGCTGTCAAGCTTTTCAATAGTATGCTTAATACCAATAGTGACACTTTGCGGAGGGTAGTCCAGGCTGACCTCAATTACAGCCTCGTTCAAGTGCCTGCTGGACAGCTCAATTGCTGAGCGCTTTTCAGGGACTACGTGGGTGTGAGTTGTATGTACGAGCTGTTCAAACTGGGCGTGCTATTCCCATAATGCAATAGTTTACTGCAAATTTGAAGCATAGGTTGTAAGGTGTTAGAGAGACGCTGAGTTGGTGAACCCCAATACGCACAACAACAAACTGGCCACCTATCATTCTTGGTTCGCCACCCCTGTTTCTAGAAATGAGCGTATGCCGATCAATGTACCACGGTATCTCTATCTTGATCTGTCCAAACATGTTATGCGCAATATAAGTAGATTCCGCTTGCGTGCGCATACTTTGAAAGTTGAAGCAGCAGCATGGCTTGAAGATGGTTCTTGCGTATGTGACCAATGTTACGGTGAAGATGAACATGTTCAGAACGAGGTGCATGCTCTTTTATTTTGCCAAGACCATCGAGTTTGTTCATGATTTCCTTTCTCATCAGAACGATGTTCATGATTTCCTTTCTCAGCAGAACAACTTTTTTTTTCTTTATGAGCAATTGGATTGATTTATAGCTGGCCGAAACCAGTCAGCAGCCGATCAGCCAAACGACCTGGCTGAAGGTCACCTCCCATTGTAACCCATTTTTGCTTAACTTGTCGGGTGTTTGAGGGTGTGTGCTTGGTGCTTGAGGCTGGTAGAGCTCTGAACGGACAATTAGTCTCTTTCCTCCTTTTTCCTTCCTTCCTCACTTGCTTTAATGTGAGGAAGGAAGCACCGCTTCTCTCCCTATTTAAACCCCGCTGTTTTCAAACTATTGAAACATGTCCTGCCTGTTCTGACATGTGTCTAATTCTACAGGCCTCGGTCAATTTGAAGAGACTCGGGCTGTAGGCCATCCTTGTAACCCCCTTGTAACCCCTTGTCAATTTGAAGGCAAAGGTTACAGAAGAAGGGTCCCACTAACGTTGATTGCTTGAATTTTAATTACGCAAGCAACACTTTAAATGGGTAGCATCAGGTGGCTGGTAGCATATTTAGAAAGGCTGAGACGGCGTTGATCTTACAAGAACTGGGACCTTCAAAGTTACAGAATTTACAAAGAAAGCCATCATTCAAAACGTGCGACTGCTAGGCTGCTGCGTATGTAAAAATTGTGAGTTGTTGTTGTAGCACCAGACTTGTAGCACCTACAAAAAACCCTTGGAAAAGAAAAAAGACATGCTGTCTGAAATATGGCTGCACTGAATAAAACCAATAAAACAATCAAGCATCTGCCAGGACCAACCGACCGTATTAAATCAAATCAAAGAGGGGGAATCATCACCTGTGTGTTTTGGGCACCAGAACTTGATGTTGCTGAACACCTGTCACACTGAGGATACCAAGAATGAGGGAGGCAAATAACATTATACAGAAACTCGTGTGTGAGGAGCAGTACATGCACAACGAAAGGGTCAGGAACATCAAACATGGTCTGGTTCATCTCCCTTTTGATGCGGGCCCTGCTGCTAGGTGAACCCTGTACCAGCACTTGCCTGGCTAAGACTGTAAAATTGTGTATAAAGAGCAAAATTGAAATCAGATGTAAGCGCAGATTAGCAGGCAATACCCGTTGCTTTACAACACCTCACAGAATCAGAACATGACTTTTGTGTCAGATTTAGTTTCAATTTTCGACACTGGTTGATTTTGTTTCACCAGCCAATTGCCATCAGCCAGAGTCTCGGGCTGTAGGCCATCCTTGTAACCCTTGTAACCCTTGTTAAGGTATTGCGCTTCAGCAATGCCAACATAAATGAAATTTCTCTCATGCATGCACACACCACGTCCTCTACTGAGCCAGCAACGAATCTCCTCATCTGAGAGCAGCAAAACATGTGGAAGTTACCCATGCTGCAACACGCAACTACACTCGTGCTGACTGAGCTGCAATGCTAGATGTGTGCAATTCCGGACAACCTACCTAATGCTGCAATACGTACCACAAAAAACTGACTGAACTGGATTGCTCTACCTACCTAATATTGCACGCTGACTGAACTGCAATGCTCTAACCTCTAAATGCACGCTGAAATATTGCAAAATGCACCACTACATGCACGCTGACTGAACTGCAATGCTCAGTGAGTGCAAGGCAACCTACCTTAATGAAACTGACCTTAGCAGTCACACTTTTTGACTAGTAGCTTAATCTGTAACCTCTGAAGAGGTGTGCAAGGAAGCCTGCCTAATGCAACTTACCTAATGCAAACCCCACCACGACATTCACAGACACTGAGCTGCAGTGCTTATGTGTGTGTATGTGTGTGTGCGTGTGTGTTTGTGTGAGTGTGTTTGTATGTGTGTGTTTGTGTGTGCATGTGTGTGTGTGTGTGTGTGTGTGCGCGCGCGCTCGAAGCAGTCAAAGTGTTGCGCCTGGTTCTTATAATGCAATTGTAACAGCCAATGGTGTCACACCACAAATGGGCTCAGGAGGTCAGCGTGCGACAGCTGCTTGCTCTTGCACATCATAACACATGCCTTAAAGGCAGACAGTGTGCGCAAACAGAGGGAGAGGCACTGAGCAGGGGCGCCAACCACATAGCAGCTCGACACTCGAGCGAGTTCATGCTACGCCACTCACACCACCACCACGCGCGCGCGTCTGCAGAGCGCATCTGTTGGCGCGTGTGTGTCTTTTGCACAACAGGTCTGTCACACGCGCGTGTGGGTGCCAAAAACCGTGCGCATGCTCAGCCCTTGACGGTACTGTGGTGGATGAGCAGCCAAACACTGCCGCACGTGCCCAAGTATTCATCATCGCCCGTTTTTTTACAGGCATGCACAAAGCAGGTATGCAGACAGGGTATGCACAAAGACAAGCTGCTCGCAAAAGCTGACACTCGTAAGAGCTGAGACTGACAGCTGGCTCCCCCCCCACCCATCACCCCCCCCCCTAAAATGTGCCATAGGAGCAAAAAAGCTGTGTGCATCAAAAGCTGAGAATGCCACCCTCCCCAAACAAACCTTTGTTGAGAAGAGGACGTACGAAGAACGTGAGGCTAGGTAACTCAAGGCACGAGCCCTAGACTAACTGAAGCTAGACCGAAACTCCTACAGAGCATCAAAGCCCTCTGATACAACTGAAGCTAGACCAAAACTCCTACAGAGCATCAAAGCCCTCTGATAAACACACAGCCCTGGGCTGAGGCGTTCGAGCGCCTTGCACAGCAGACAGCACGCCTTGCACGTAAGACTGCACGTAAAACAGCGAGCCTTGCACTCCAACCCGCGAGCCTTGCACTTCAAGCCGTGAGTTGTACACACCAAACATTGGCATGGCGCATCAAACCGCAGCCTTACGCACGCGACTGATGGCAGTGCGCTGCGCATGAGCGGGACCATGTGTGCTACGGGCTACGGACTGTGCGTGCTGCTGACTGTGCGTGCTGCGGGAAGCTGGCTGTGCGTGCTGCTGACTGTGCGTGCTGCGCACAACTGAACGAGTGCTGCTAGCTACTGGCTATGTGTGTGTGCTGTGCACATCTAACTATTTATGTGTGCGTGCACATCTAACTATGTATGTGTGCGTGCACACCTAACTAAATGTGTGTGTGCGCTATGGCACATCTAACTATGTATGTGCTGTGCACATCTAGCTATGTGTATGCTGCACACACCTAACTATGTGTGTAACGTGCACACCTTATTATAGGTGTGTGTATGTGCTGTGCACATCTAACTATGTGTGTGTGTGCTGCACACACCTAACTATGCGTGTGCTGCACACACCTAACTATGTGTTTGTGCCGTGCACACCTAACTATATGTGTGCTGCACACGACTGACTGTGTGCCACGCACCACAGATACAGAGCCACAAGGGTCATCATAGACAAAAAGGGCATCAGCGCCGCAAAGAGCATCATCGCCACAAAGGGCATCAGCGCCGCAAAGGGCATCATTGCCACAAAGGGCATCAGCAACACACACTCAAGCCGGAGCCTGCAGTACAAAGAAGCGGTGTACAAACGAAGGTCAGAATCATGGCAGGTGTGTGTGTGCGTGTGTGTGTGTGTGCGTGTGTGTGTGAGTGTGTGTTGGCTGAGTGAAAACACGTGTGCCACATAACAGTAAAATGCACATGCCGGAGCCTGCAGTGCCAAGAGGCGAAGAATCGACAAAATATACTATATTCAAACACACGGTGTGTGTGTGTGTGATTTGTGTGTACGTGCGTGCGGGCATGTGCTTGTGTGTGCATGTGCATGTGTGCGTGTGTGTGTGTGTGTGTGTTGCGTGCACGTGCACGTGCATTTATGTGAAAACACCATTCACATTTCATGAGTAAGCACTTGCAGGCTGGCACGAAACAAATTCCCAAAGAGTAAGCACTTGCGGCCTCACACTGTCACAAAGTGAATACTCAGAGTCAGCACTAGCAGGCTCGCAGGCTCTCTGGTGTTTCACAAAACCTCTGACCACGCTCATTGGACGTCACCAACACGACATTTACAGGCTCACAGTCTCTTTGCGTGTCATGAAACGAATTTCCAAAGAGTGAGCACTTGCAGGCTCACCACCGTCACAAAATAAATAGGGTTGGCCAGAACCGTATATATACGTATATATACATCGTATATATGGTGATTTCCCAAGCCAAAAATATCGTATGTACACCGTATATATATGGTTTTGGCCAACCCTAAAAATAAACAATCAGAGTCAGTCTCTGTTGTGTACGAATCGATTTCCCATTGAGTAAGCACTTGCAGGCTCACACTCTCTTTGTGTCACAATACGAATTTCCTGTTGCTCAAACACAGCTCTCAAAAGAGGACAAGAGGGAGTTTAAAGCCTTAGCTTTCAGAACCTACCAGCCCTCACAGACACCACAGACACAGCCCTTAGACACAGGCACAGCCCTTACCCCCCCCAGCCTTACCCCTTACACCACAGACACAGACCTCACGGACACCACAGTGCTCAAGACATAAAAGAGCAATTGCGCTACAGACACAGCCCTTACCCCTTACACCACAGACACAGACCTCACGGACACCACAGTGCTCAAGACATAAAAGAGCAATTGCGCTACAGACACAGCCCTTACCCCTTACACCACAGACACAACCCTCACAGACACCACAGTGCTCAAGACTAGGGTTGGCCAGAACCATATGTATACGGTGTATATACGGTGTTTTTGGCAGGGAAATCATCAAATATACGGTCATATACGGTGCATATATACGGTTCTAACCAACCCTACTCAAGACATTGCACCACGAACTCCAGAGTGTTCAAGACACGAAGAGCAAGTGCGCACAGGCACCTCACAACAGTGTTCAAGACATGAAGAGTAAATGCACAAAAGCATTTCATCACAGCATCCAAGGCATAGAGAGCAAACGCACCACAGGCTCCACAAAACAGTGTATAAGACATAAAGCATCACAGCATCCAAGGCATAACGAGCAAACGCACCACAGGCTCCACACCACAGTGTTCAAGACATAAAGGCCAATCACACCACAGACTCCACACCACAGTGTTCAAGAAATAAAGGCCAATCACACCACAGCAATTAATGGCCGCTTCCAAGGCATAAAGGATCGTAAAAGAGTAAAAGAGCAATCGCACCTTACCTGGTTTGCCTTAGCGCAAGCCTCCAGCTCCGCGAAAGTTTCAAGCACGCAGCACGAAGGCTCGGCCAATAATACCACCAGCACGAAGGCTCGGTGTCTATCGTCTAAGAGCACTCAGCTCTACGTCTAGACTGCCACCAGCACGAAAGCTCGGTCGGCACATCTAAGAGCATTCAGCTCTGCGTCTAAGTTGCCACCAGCACGAAGGCTCGGTCGACAGGTCTAAGAGCACGCAGCTCGGTCTAGGTTGCCACCAGCGCAAAGGCTCGGTCGACACACGTGTAAGAGCACTCAGCTCTGCGTCCATTCCCACTTAGCGACAGCACAGGCCTTTCGGCACGGCACCAGCACTAGCAGGAGCGCAACCCTGCATTGTGCAAGAGAGTTGTGTGTGTTTGTGTGTGTGTGTGTTTGTGTGCATGTATGTGCACGCGCACGAATGCACATAAACGTGCGTACTTGATGTAAATGTGTGGATAAGGGGGAATTAGAAAGAACACAGAGGGGGAAAAACCCTGCCTACATCAATCACATTTTCATAGTCGCTCACAATCAAAGTCGCTCACAATCACAGTCGCTCACATTCACAGTCGCTCACATTCACAGTCGCTCACACTCACAGTCGCTCACATTCACAGACGCTCACATTCACGATCTCGCTCACACCGGCAATTGCTCACATTCATAGTCGCTCACACCGGCAATCGCTCACAATCACAATCACAGTCGCTCACACTCACAGTCGCTCACTTTCACAGTCGCTCACATTCACAGTCGCTCACATTCACAGTCGCTCACTTTCACAGTCGCTCACACTCACAGTCGCTCACTTTCACAGTCGCTCATTTTCACAGTCGCTCACTTTCACAGTCGCTCACTTTCACAGTCGCTCACACTCACAGTCGCTCACTTTCACAGTCGCTCACACTCACAGTCGCTCACACTCACAGTCGCTCACATTCACAGTCGCTCACATTCACAGTCGCTCACACCGGCAATCGTTCACACTCACAGTCGCTCACACTCACAGTCGCTCACTTTCAGTCGCTCACACTCACAGTCGCTCACACTCACAGTCGCTCACACTCACAGTCGCTCACACTGACAATCGCTCACACACCTTTGCAGGGCCTCGAATGGGCTCGGCATTGGCCCTATTCGGCGCACTATGTCAACCCGTGGGACTGCAAGTGAGGAGGCAGCATGTGTGTTTGTTCGTGTACGTGTGTGTATGTGTGTATGTGTGTATGTGTGTGCGCGTGCATGTGTGTGTATGTGTGTGCACAAACGATAGTGTGTGTGTTTTGTTGGTTTAGAACAAACACGCACTCCCTAGCTAACATTCAAAGCACACGTTAATTGTAAACACAACGATTATATGCCTCATACAAGCTTTACGTGAGTGTTTGTGGGAGCTTCTACAATCAAATGCATGCATATCTGACAAATTCAAGCGCGTTATATTCTCCAACAATTGAAGCACAGTATTCACACACGCAAACACACACTCTCACACACACACAGACACTCACACACACACACTCACACACACACACATAACACTCACCTTTACACACTTTGGCATACCCTCCTTGCACAGCGCCTCGCGCCTGTCAGTCGGGCCTAGCAGCAAAGCGGCATTTATCGCTATTTAAGGGCCAAGGCAGGGGACTCGGATAGCCACACCACCGACCGCTCGGGCTGGGGGGCCTGGCCAGCCACACCACGCCACGTCAGTCTATTTTTCGATTGCGCAACACGATTCGTACGTACCGAAGGTACTCAGGACAGCCACGAATTAGGCTTCCTCGATCAGATCTCATCGGATCAGGCCGACCCGGCCGCGTGCGGTCTCAGCACCGGCGGGAACGCGCCTCTTCTCTCGCGTGTGCGTGAGTTCCAAGCTCAGGGGCTGAGACAGCACACCAAGCTCGCATCACACGCACGTCAGTGTTGCCCGCATACACGCAGCCCCGCTCCGAGCGCCCCGCGCCGAGCTGCGTGCGTGCACTGGTGGGCGCCGGAAGGACAGACCACCAGTCTGGCGGTGCATGAGTACACGCGCAGAGGCCGATGTGTGTATGCAACACATCTCAATAGTAAGGGACAGGATTGGAATTGTAGTTCGCGTGCGAGTCTCAGCCACCTGGCATGATGAGTGTGTGCGCGTTCACCTCCAGCAAGACACAAGCATGCATGCGGTCAAGCGTGGGGAGGCAAACTTGGTGCGCGCATGCAAGCAAACACACATATGAACACCCAGGCCACAAGCCGCTCATAAGGGCCTCACTTCCACGACCTGCTGCCTCACCCGTGTTGCACATATCACCAATTGTGAGTGAGCTAGCCGCGCACACCCAATGCCTCGCCTGGCCTAAGGAATAGTGTGCCTAGGGGCAAAAGTGCACACCAGGCTCTAAACCCTCCACGGAGCGACGCAATGGGGGCATGCAAGGCAAGCTGCTTCGACATCGGGAGCAGAGCAAAAGCACGTGCGGAAGCAGGTTTCCAGTTGTGCGAGGCCTTTGAGGGGTGGCCGGACCCACCTTACGTTGCTCTTTAATAGAACATTGAAGGCACGAACGAGGTGGTTTGGTTCATGTGTGGTGTGCATGCATTTGCGGACAAGCGAAGCACATGCCTCACACACACACTGTATGACATGCATTTTTTGCAGGTGCACAAGTACTGGGCCAGGGGTGTTTACGCCTAAGCATCATGTGCATGAGAGAAGCGAGTTTTTGCTCCTCTAAGCATGCATCAGGGCGCATGCCCGTGCCATGCAAATAGCGTACATGTACGGGCAGAATGTATTTTTATGCGTAAGCATCATGTACATGAGAGAAGCGAGTTAATACCCCTCTAAGCATGCATCAGGGCGCATGCCCCTGTGGACATGCCATACACAATGTCTCACTCATAAGCAACGGATTGGTTGCGGTTGTGTTTGTGCGCAAGCATCATGTGCATGAGAGAAGCGAGTTTCACTCCTCTAAGCATGCATCAGAGCGCAAGTCTGTGTGGGCATGCAATACACAGTGTCTCACCAATAAGTAACGGGTTGGTTGCGGTTTGTTTGTGCGTAAGCATCATGTGCATGAGGGAAGTGAGTTTCACTCCTCTAAGCATGCATCAGAGCGCAAGTCTGTGTGGACATGCAATGCACAATGTCTCACCAATAAGTAACGGGTTGGTTGCGGTTTGTTTGTGCGTAAGCATCATGCGCATGAGAGAAGCGAGTTTCACTCCTCTAAGCATGCATCAGAGCATAAAACCGTGTGGACATTTATGGTTCATTAGCAAGCAACAGTTTGGTTGCAGTTGCTTTTATGCGCAAGCATCATGTGCATGAGAGAAGCGAGTTATACTCCTCTAATCATGCATCAAATCGCAATAGGGTGAGTGTGCATGCAGCCGTGCATAAAGCAGTGGAAATTATGCACAGTTATCATGGCAGTTGCTCTGTCATCATGTGCGGGGCAGAGGCTGTGTCATGCATCAGAGAGCACAGCGGCTATTAGCGTGTACAAGTAGCTTACCCTAGCAGCATGCCTCCCCTTGACCTCACCGCAGGTGCATCATGTATGCCATACAGAAGGCAATCAGCACTAGAAGATGATCGCAGAGCGCGTCCATAGTACACACGTGGGGCATGCGGGTGAAAGCTGTGGGTGTGCAAAGGGTGCTACGGGTCAGAAACAGTCACAGCACAAATCCCTCCTCTTCCCCAGTCCAAGTTCCCGCACTGCAGATGCCCTAGCAGATGAGCAGATGCCCTAGCAGATGAGCAAGCTGCAGAGGGTCATAGAGATTGGAAGGGAAAAAAGGAAATTCTTGGCTCACACTGCACCTCGGGAACCCTTCCTCTCTTTGTCCCCTTCCTCTGAGAGTCCTACCGCACCAGCGGATGGCACGGGCAAGCTGCAAACAAGAGCACGGGGGTGACGAAAGAGTTCGGTGAATGTTGGATGATCAAACACGAGCCGAGACAACTGAGTCAAACAGCTGCAAGTAACCTCAAACACTCACGTCAATAGATGGATTGGAATAAAGTGGCGATTTCGGGCAACTTCGAGGTGGCAAAAAAAGAAATTTCAGAAATTTCGTGGTTTCAGTTTTGCAGTGATTTTCTTTTATTGTTTCTGCAGAGCAAGCAGTTTGTTAGCACACAAACACACGCACACATACAAACACACACACACATACACACACACACGCACGCACGCACGCACACACACACACACACACACACACACACACACACACACACACACACACACACACACACACACACACACACGCCCTCACTCACTCACACACACACACACACACACACACACACACACACACACACACACACACACACACACACACACACACACACACACACATGCACACGCAAACACGCACACGCACGCGCGCGCGCACACACACACACACACACACACACACACACACGCACACGCACACGCACACACACACACACATGTACACATGTACACGTACTTTTACGTATGCAGGAAGAAGAAACGGTGTTGGATTGACGTTGCCGCTGTATATCTTGTGCCATTATGCCTGCCGCGCGCAAATTAGTTATTTACAAGACAGAAAGTTGACGATCGATTAGGTAAGGTAAGGTTACATCACTATATATGCCTCAAAGGGCATCTCAGCGGAAGTTTGGAAAAAGCCTGAAACTAAACCTGGCTAAACAAAAGAAATAGAGGAAACTGATGTATGAAGAAGAGAAAAGTGCATAGAGAAAGAGAACCTTTGTTTTGAAGACGAAACTGATGTATGAAGAAGAGAAAAGTGTATAGAGAAAGAGACGATCGATTAACCATAATGAAATGTCCAGATCACACAGCTTTCCTATTGCTAAATAGAAGATGTCAACCTGCTTGTAAATAAATCAGAAAAGTAACCTACTTGCAATTCTGCTACCCATTGCCAACCCCTTGCCTTAATTCAGGACACCAACAAAACATGCAATCACTTCACTTCAATAAACATAGCATTTAGGGTAGACCATTACTTACAAGGTGTATATACGTTTCTTTGGGCAAGGAAACCACCAAATATACCGTGATATATGTGCATTAATGCGACTCTGGCCAACTTTACATAGCAACGATATGACAACTTCCCATTTGCTTGCATCAAAAAGAAAATCCGTGGCAAGGCAGGCACACGGTTACGCGTGTCCCGCGGACGCCCACAGTACCATCGTTAGGCGCCTCATCCTGGATGCCACAAGAGGTTTTAAGGTGCAAGAGGTTTGAGTTACAAGAGGTTTGAGCCACAAGAGGTTTGAGCCACAAGAGGTTCGAGGTGCAGGTGCAATTGAGGTCGCGGATCACAGGCAACAGGCTTGAAGTGCAGGTGCAATTGAGGTCGTGGATCACAGGCAACAGGTGCAGGTGCAATTGAGGTCGTGGATCACAGGCAAGAGGTTTGAGGTGCAGGTGCAATTGAGGTCGTGGATCACAGGCAACAGGTGCAGGTGCAATTGAGGTCGTGGATCACAGGAAAGAGGTTTGAGGTGCAGATGCAATTGAGGTCGTGGATCACAGGCAACAGGTTCAGATGCAATTGAGGTCGTGGATCACAGGCAACAGGTTCAGATGCAATTGAGATCGTGGATCACAGGCAAGAGGTTTGATGTGCAGGTGCAATTGAGGTCGTGGATCACAGGCAACAAGTTTGAGGTGCAGGTGCAATTGAGGTCGTGGATTACAGGCAACAGGTGCAGGTGCAATTGAGGTCGTGGATCACAGGCAACAGGTTTGAGGTGCAGGTGCAATTGAGGTCGTGGACCACAGGCAAAAGGAAAAATGCATGCAAATTGCCTTGCTAAGAATGCTGTGAGGTAAGGCCAGAACAATTAGCAATCAATGAAAGGCCAATGAAAGGCCAAGGACCTGTCTTGGTCATGCACAAAATTTGCCAGAATTGATCAGGATAGTATTTTCTATTTGCAATACAGTAGTTATGTAAGTGTGACCTTAGTAACTGTCCAAAATATTTATCCACTTTTTCTCAATTTCTCGACTGCTCATAATTTGTCCAAGGAATTTAAATTAGTTTTTAACCCAATTTTTCCCAAACCTTACCTTGGCATTTTGCTCTAAGCAATGGAGGATGCAGGAGCTAGTTGCTGCCCGTTCATCTTAAAAGCTTGTTCACGACAAATCTAATTTGAACTCAGCTGTCATCAATTTAACTGGAGCTTTTCCTCTCTCTCTATTAATGCACGAGAGGGAAAGGACGTACTCCAAATAACACATAACATAGTGCATACAGACAGCCCTTCTTGAGTTGTGCCGCGCTCATCGCATCCCATCTCGTATCATTGATTTCACTTCGTGCATGTATATTTCTCTGACTGTTGTGCAAGTAAGACGTGGCGTATTGACGAAAAACATTATTAATTTATTACAATTCGCATTATGCGAATCCTGCCGTTTTAAAGGATATTATCGTATTTATAATGATTGAAATTCTTGTCTAATTTTTCATCCATCTCAAAAACATTTTGCAGGAATCATAAAACCTGAGAAGTCTTTCAAAGTGAGTGAAATCTTATTGACATTTGAATCTACGAAAAAATAGGTTAGCTTGCTTTGTTTATAAGCGATAGGAATCTCATACTATATATGTAATCACAGAAAAGGTGCGAGGTGTGAGTTCGTCAATAGATAGATAGTATAGTATACATTATCTAATAGTAAATCCCTCATATACTTTTAATGATGCATTTGATCCGAACAAAGATTGGGCAACAATTCCGTCAGATACAATATCCAATACTTTAATATTATATGCGTCCAGAGAATTTATTTGAGCTTCATCAACGAGAATATTTGAATAACGGATTCGTTCGATCCCGACATTTTATTGGTGCATCACAAGTTGACTCATGATCGAGAGGCGGACTTTTAGCGAGACAATCTAATATTTATTAAAAATGCATCTTTCTATGAAACCGAATTGTTTGCATATTTATCGATAATGACACTTATCAAAAAAAGTTGATGTTGAAATCAATTTGGGAAAAGGAATGGGTCTCTTGTCAAATGGATATTTCAACCCATACCTAACTTCTTTCCAGATCAAATGTCGGTGACAGGAGTACCGGAGGTCCTGTTTTGCCTTGCTGTTTCCGCACTTACCAGACCATTTTTGAGGGGCAGGCAACGTCCATTGTCTTGTAACAGGGACCAGTCCATGTGACCCCCCATGAAGCGGGCGTACAGCTGTGAGAGGGGCGCCCCAACGCCTTGGCCTTGGAATTGGGCCCCAAAATCACGTGAGTAGCCGTAGCTGTGTATAGAAAAGGGTGAAAAAGGTCCACCCCTAGGGTTTGTTTTCTGCTTGAACGGGGAGTGATCGTTGCCTTGATTGGCTCAAAAATTACGTTAGCATAAGTTTAAAATTAGTAGTTGTTAGAAACAAAAATGCCTGGGTTTGAATATGCATGGGGTTGGCCAGAACCATGTACACGGCAATTTTGGCAGGGAAATTACGAAATTACCAAATATACGGTCATATATGCATATATGGTGTATATTTACTGTTTTGGCCAACCCTAAACATGCATGAATGAGCTATATTACAATGAGCAGGACACGAACTTGACACATTTCTATGAATCCAGGAGAGGTACAGTTTAATGGGCACATTCCAAACATTTGGTTGCGACTCTTATCGCCCTGGGCTAAACGTAAGAGAATGCAACTTGGCCTATACAAAACGAACGTCGGCACCTATACATCTTACCAAAAAGCCAAACAAACGTAGGAATCTGTCATTATCAAAACGAATAGTCTTGCTGTGGTTACCTAACAGAAGGAGTCAAAGCAGTGGAACCAGCATGCGTATGCCAAGTATGCAAGCACATGGTCAAGCTGATGGCGAGGTCATCTGGAGCTATGATTAGGGTTGGCCAGAACCGTATATATACAACGTAAAGAAAAGAACAGAAAAACTACGCAGGCAGTGAAAATTACTCCCCACATTAGTTAAGGAAAAGGAGCCACTTTATTAGTTAAGGAAAAGGAGCCACTTTGGTACCGAGTACCATAAAGCTCCTCCATCGCAAGAAGGAAAGGAAAAATCAGTGGGGATCAGGAGGGTTGCAGGCTTGGCCTGAAACCAGCTCCTGATGAGAGTTGATAACAGTACTAAAAAGGGCACGTCTGGTATGGACATTTAAGCAGCAAAGTTCACAGAGTGCAAATGGAGCTTGGAGGCAAGCTTGGAGGCAAACTGTCTGGTATGGACAAGTTGAGCAGCAAAGTTCACAGAGTGCACGTGGAGCTTGGAGGCAAGCTACCGTATATAACCATATTTTTAATGATTTTTCTGCCAAAACTACCGTATATATACCGTATATATATGGTTCTGGCCAACCCTAGCTATGATGCATGTATGAGCTGCAAGAATTTTCAACCTGGATGCACAACTGCACAAAACGAGCACTGCCTCTGCGCAAGCTGCTAGCAAGAAGGTCACCTGGAGCTATGATGCATGCATGAGCAGCAAGACTTTGCCAACCTGGATGCACAGCTGCACAAAACGAGCACTGCCTCTGCACAGGGCACACTCACGTTGTGCCGTCACGCTTCTGGTGGGAGCTACCAAAGTAGTGAAGCAGGGTTTGGCGTGTTGTTGGCCCAGGAATGCCTCCCCCTGTGTCAGTTATACAAATGATGATGCAAGCTAGGTCACCGGCAGTACTATGGCTGCAGCTGCTGCTGCTGCTGCTGCTGCCTCTGCCACTGCTTTGGCTCACGCCCCTGCTCCCGCACCTACTAGTGTCCACTTCCACTCGAATTGGGTCGGCCTCGTCCACGTCCTGATGAAAGGGGAGGCACACACACATTTTGGTTGAAACTTTGAAAGCTCTTAAATCCTCGTGCTTACTCTGCACAGATGGAGTTGGCCTCTTCCACACTCTGAAAGGTATAGATGCCACACTCTGAAAGGTATAGATGCCACACTCTGAAAGGTATGGATGCCACACTCTGAAAGGTATAGATCTAAGGTAAAGATCTAAGGTATAGATGCCACACTCTGAAAGGTATAGATGCCTCTTCCACACTCTGAAAGGTATAAATTAAGCCAGGGATCACGCAAATCAGGCAAACCAGATAAAAAATACAGACACGTTTCTGTTCATAATTGATTCTGTTCATGAACCAAGACAGTTATCTCGCCAGCTTGCGCAAGACACGTATTCTTCATTCCAGAAGAATTTCATTATATTTGGCCAAGCCAAGCTTACAACACCCCTGATCTTTAATATTATTTCATTTGTCATGAGCTTTATGGCCGGCATTGGCACGCAAGTGTTTGAATCCTTTGTTCAACGTGGGAAGGTTATTTTCTGCCTGCAAATTCCCCCTCTCTTTTAATTCACAAAGAAGTCAGATGAAAGTGCTGCAATCAATTTAAGGGAAATATGTATTTTGGTAATGCCAAAACTTAGAAAGCCAGCCAGCAGCTTGAATTGACTGTAGCATTCTTTATCTTCTTCCCAGGCCCAAACACCCTCCTTAACAAGTCATATAGGCAATAAAAATCGCCTCCCACCTTAAAAGGAACTATCCATTTAGCCAGCAATTAACCCTACTTACTTAGGCACCCCATTTCGTGATCAGGGCCTGTGATTAAACCCACTCACCCAGGCACCCCATAATCAAGGCCTGCGACTGACCCCACTCACCCACGCACCCCATTTTATAATCAAGGCCTGCGACTGACCCCACTTACCCAGGCACCCCATTTCGTGACCAGGACCTGCGACTGAATCCACTTACCCAGGCACCCCATTTTGTGATCAGGGCCTGCATTGAGTTCTTCAAAACCTCACAAAAAATGTGCTCCACATACGCATCCATAATGACAGGTGCCACGTGATGATCTGAGAATTGCTCTTGCTGCTCTTGCTGCTCTTGCTGCTGCTGCTGCTGCTGCTGCTGCTGTTGTGAAGCGTTTGCTGTAGAAGGAGAGGGGTGAAAACTGGATGAAGGATAAGGATCCAATCGAGAGGACATGACCTCAACCCCTGGCGCTGTCGAGTTCTTCTCAATGCAAAATGCTCTGTGAGTGTGTGCAGTAGTGCAAAGTGTGGTGTTCAGATGTATGCTGCTTTGTAAGGCAATAAAAAGTTGTAGCAACTACAAAAATAAAAGGGGGGAGGAATCAAAGAAACAGCCCTGAAGAACTGATGTATGCTGCTTTTTGAGACAAACTAAATAATTGTAGCGTCTAACAGGGGGCTTCGAAGGAATATCTCTGAAAAACGGGCCTTAGAGGGCCGCCAACCAATCAGAGAGGTTGTGGGTGTAGAGAACATACAAGAAAAAGCACTTGAAAAGAAAAAGGCAAGCACGCACGGGTCATTGCTAGTAAAAATCGTGCCATTTACGCCCGTCTTACTTTGTGTCTTCAGCTGCCAGCTCAAGGAACGGCACCAGGGGAACGTTCAGATTAATGAGGGGGGGTGGAGGGGCGTGGGGATCAAAGCCAGGCGGGCCTGCAGGGCCCGCCATTGACCAGCGCTTGGCCTCTGCACAGAGCAGGGAAGGACGTGAGGAATAGGGCCTAAAGTGTGTGTGTGCGTGTGTGCGTGTGTGTGTATGCGTGTGTGTATGTGTGCGTGAGTGTATGTGTTCGCGCGAGTGAGGAATAGGGTCTAGAGTGTAAGAGACGTAGATGATGCCACCCATACCCACAAGGGTAGTACATAGGGTTGTCCAGAACCATACATATATATATATATATATATATGTATACCGTACGTCCATGGATCCACCGCCCACTCCGAGAAAAAAAAAATTTATATGGCCAAAATGTGCAACCGCCCCCCCTATAATAAATATTTTACTGTTTGCCTTGCAACCGCCCCCCCCCTCGCTGGAACTCCCTGACGGGTGCAACGGGTGTAGATGGGGCTGGGGCTGGGGGTGAAGAGGTAGGCGGAGCTGGGGCTGGGGGGTCAGGGAGTGCAGGGAAGTTGAGTCAGGAACTCCTGACCACTCATCGGACGGCTTCCTGACCACTCATCATCACTCGCACTGCTCAAAATCGTTAATTTCCGCCACCGCCCCACAACCGCCCCCTTAAGTTAAGCATACATCAATTCACCGACCTGTCACCACACCCACTAACAACATACATTAATTCAACAACAACATTAATTTAATAACATACATTAATTCACCGCCCTGTCACCACCCCCACCAAAAAACGATAACTAGGGGGTGGTGATATACGTTTTGTATAGTGTACGGTTATGTACGATATTATAAGCAGAGAGATCACCATACATACGATCATACACGGTGCATACATACGGTTTTGGCCAACCCTAGTGGTACACATAGTGATGAGGGCTTTTTCTTGGAGAATGGGAGGGGAAATGTGCAACTCGAAACACATTGGCAGACAAAAAAGCCTCTCCAGAAACGTCTGAAAGACGCAGAAATTATGGTTGCTCACGTTTTGCAAGCTATCATTTTTTCATCTGTGCTGTTGTTTTATTGTTTGCTATACAGCGTATTATTATAGACTGCCTGACCTTAAGGGGCTTGATATTTAGCACGCTAGCCAGGACAGGCTTAGAGCCCGCAGTAGTAGAAACTAGGGCAGTTGATCTTCTTCTCGCAGCCATAATAGACTTTGCAGCCTGCCAAGGTAGTGTCTCCAGTTTCCCTGACCTAGGCCAGGCTCACCCATTTGTGTATGCTAGGCCAAATGGCTACTTAGCTGTTTCACTGCAGCTCCCTCCCTAGCGTGTCTGCCGCCTTGCTCTAAGTATAGGTGAGCCTGCTACCCCTTGCTTTCGGCTCTCAGTAAAACAACCAACTCTTGTTATCTAAACCTTTAGCTCACTGTACTCCTCTCGTGTCTCCCTAGTATGGGCTCGTAATGCTGAGATTGACGTGTTGGCGCAGCTGCGCTTTTTATAGGGGGACTCTTTCTTCTCTTTGGGTTGTATTGGAGTTGGTTTTGGTGCACCAGTCATCGCAATGGCTTAGCTGTTTTTATCTTGGCTTATTCTTAGCTTACCTATTTTATATGTTGAGAACCTCGTAGTGGTGTAGCTAGACGTGCCCTCGTCCCGTTGCCTTTTAACTCTTTACTAGCCCTGTCTTCCTAAACCATGTTGTTATAATGTAGGCACCAAAGTACGCAGGCTTTTCTTCCTTATTTATTTCCCGTGCTTGACCGTCTTGTACACGTTTTGCCCTTTTCCTCATCGACCTGGTTGCCCCCCCTTCTTTCTTTTATTTCTTCCAGCCTGCCTTCTTTGCTTCCCTTTTATTTATCAACTTTCAGTGTCGTTTCAACCTCGTAGTAGGGAGTTTGCTATCTCCCCTTCACCCATGTAATACGCCAACAACAACCATAAGTTCTTTGTTGCACGCTGTGATCAAGCACTCTGATCATTGTCAGATCAAAAGCTCTTTGTTCTGCACGCTGTGATCAAGCATTCTAACTATCGTCTGACTAAAAACTCAGCCAGAGTCTCGGGTTGTAGGCCATCCTTGTAACCCCTGTAACCCCTAACCATTGTCTGATTAAAAACTCTCTATTTTTGTTCCACTGACTGAACACAGGTTCTCCTCACAAGTAAACGATTAAATATTTAGCCATAAGCAGCTGCTACAAGTATCAAATCGTTGGATGCTTTCGTTTAGCACCCTTAGTATGAGTGGCCATCACCAGTCTTGATCTGCAATTCCCCAATCACGATGAACCTTTACACCTGATAATAATTTTTAATAAAGATGTTGCCTTCGTGTCTGACCGTGCTAAACACTGTTGTGCTTTCTCGTGCTTCCTTGACCAACCATTGGCCTTCACTCCTGTCAATCAAGGCTGCTCTATAATTCTGGTTGGGTCTGTCCATCAAGGCTGCTCTATCATTCTGGTTGGGTCTGCCAATCAAGGCTGCTCTATAATTCTGGTTGGGCCTGTCAATCAAGGCTGCTCTATCATTCTGGTCGGGTCTGTCAATCAAGGCTGATCTATTGTTCTGGTTGAGTCTGTCAATCGAGGCTACTTTATCATTCTGATTGGGTTACCACCATCAGCAAAGATTTCCCCTCTTATTGGTAAAGCAGTGATAATAAAGTACGGGTTATTACCTTTAGCTTTGTTGGCAGTGCCCAGTTTAGTCTCTTTCTGGCCGTGCCTTTTCTGGTAGTGACCCCATGCACTAAGGTACTGGGATACCAGCAGCCGTATGGACAGGGTGAAGGTCTGTGAGGAGAGGGGTACCAGACAGGGTGATGTTCAGCAAGGGGCGGGGGAGAAAAGAAAGGTTATGTAGAAAGACAATGGTAGGAAGCCACAGCTAAGTTTTAGGAGAAGAAAGAGGGGTTGGCCAGAACAGTATATACAACATGTACGATCGTATATATTGTAATTCCCCTGCTGGTAGTACCGCACATACACCGTACATACGTATGTACACATTTGGTTTGGCCAAGTATATGAATGGCTAAGTGCAGGCAATGAAATTAGTGTGCAGGGACAGGCAAATTTAATTCTAGAGGGACTCCTTTGTTTGATGTGCACACCGTCCTGTGCAGCCTAGCGCCAAACAGCTGCCATCTTGATACAATACAGAACCACACCACACCACACCTTTCGTCTGAAGTTTCAAGTCACAGCTGCCATCTTGATACAATACAGCACCACACCACACCACACCTTTCGTCTATAGTTTTAAGTCACAGCTGCCATCTTAATACAATACAGCACCACACCACACCACACTTTTCGTCTGGAGTTGTAAGTCACCTGCCATCCACACTGTAAGGCCCATACCTCAGGTTGGCCAGAACCATATATACGGTGTATGTACTGTATTTTCGGCAGGGAAGTCACCAAATATACGGTCATATATGGTGAACGGTGTATATACACGGTTTTGACTGACCCTACTCATACCTCGTGGGAGTTCATGACAGCATCCATGGCTCTCACACGATGCACGTCGTCCCACCTGCAAAATCATTGGTGTCGGCAAAACATAGTATGCAAAAGGAAGGATACAATTCGACCATGATCTGTGTCAGGTTATACTCTTTGAGAGAATTTTAGGGACCGCCTCCATTGTTCTGACAGGATGCATGACACCTGTGCACACCTGTGCAAATCAGTGGTGTTAACAAAAATTAGCATGCAGCAGGAGGGACACAATCTGACTATGATCTGTGCCATGTTGTGCTCAAATGCTTAGGGACTGCATCCATTGTTCTGACACCATGCACGTCGTCCCACCTGTAAATTACTAGTGTCGGCAACGCATAGCATGCAGTAGGAGGGACACATTCTGACTATTATATGTGCCAGGTTGTGCTCAAATGTTCAGCGAGCACATGCATGGCTCTAAAACGACACATGCTCACCTGTGGAAACATTGATGTCGGTAAAAGATAGCATACAGTAGGAGGGATGCAATCTGACTATTATCTGTTCCAGGTTGTGCCCTTTAATTGGACTTTTTCTTCTTCTTTTTGAGCTTATGAATTTATTTGTGGCTGGCCGAGACCAGTCAGCAGCCGATAAGCCAAAAAACCTGGCTGAAGGTCACCCCCATTGTAACCATTGTAACTATAAGTGGTTAATGTTAAGGCACCGCATCCGTTGTTCTGGTAGGATGCATGTCGTCCAGCTTGAGTAACCAATGGTATTAACAAAACATAGCACGCAGTAGGAGGGGTGCAACGATGATCTGTGCTCAAATTTTAGGGAATGCATCCTCGACTCTGACATTATACTGTGAAATCATGTTAGCAAAACATAGCATGCAGGTGCTCCTCCTGAAAAGCCCCACAAAGGTATAGGATTAATAAAATACTGTGTTTTAGTGGGAAACCACTGAAATAGGTGATCCTAGAGTTGTGTTGTTGAGAAGCCTCGTCTTTTTTTAGGTAAATTCAAGAATGATCTATTATACTCTAGAAGGATACACAGGAGTTCAGTGCTCCCGATGTCATTTTTAATACCAAAATATTGATGGAATACTTGCCCTTGCAAATGAAAAAAGAAACCATTCCAGCTTGTATTCACATGCAGTACAGTCAAAAGCAACACGCAAAGACGATATTCATGCCAGCTTCATGCAAAGAGCAAAACGTAAAACAAGTAGCAGACCTACCAGCCAGGCATTTCAGCGCAGTGTTGCAGTCTTCCAGGCAACTGGACGGCCTCGGCATCTACCTACAGGCGCATCGAACAATTGAGCGGTAACTTTGATAACTACACGTCATTATGCATACGTCAATGAGCAAGCGACTTGTATGGACGACATTTAGACATCAGTTGTCAAGACATATCCCAAGCAAGATCACAAAAACACACTTTTTTGCTTTGTATCTGAGCTTGTGGGTTTATTGTTGAATGGCCAAGACCAGTCACAGGCTGATCAGCCGAACCGCCTAGCTGAAGGTCCTCCCATGTAAATCTAAATATAAATCAGGCAAGATCAACTGGCTCTGTTTATTGGCACGTGTCATGACTTGGGAATGCAAGCCGCCAAAATTTCAATTAGAGTAGGGTTGGCTAAGACCGCGAATGACCACACCTTCCCCTGCTACAGAAAACAAAACGAGGAAGTTATGCAAAGAATTAGGAAACCATGCCGGCAGAAAAAATACCTGATACCACATTCAGTAAGAGAAGAGCCTCTACGGTACCGGGCATTGTAAAACTCCTCCACTACAAAGGAAAAGAAAGCGATTAACGGGGATCAGGAGGGTTGCAGGCTTGACCGGAAAGCGGCTCCTTGTGAGAATAAGTCATACATTAAAAAATATTACTTCAGCCCTTCACATGTGGCATGAAGCAATACGTCAATATATCAGGCCTTTGGGGGCTTCTTAGTTAGACACCCTTCCCCTCTTACTCGCTCGCCCTCTCCCTTAAATTTTAAGCATTATTCTGTGATTAGTCGTTCTGCGACCTCAATGTGTGAACTACTGTTTTTGTCATTGTTGAAACTACTGTTTATACTTAGGGTTGGCCAATACCATATATATACTGTGTATATACGGTATTTTGGCAGGGAAATCACCGACTATATGGTCATATACGGTATAAATATATACGGTTCCGGCCAACCCTATTTATACTCAATGAATGCAATGGACCGCCCCCCAGATCTAGACCCTTTCACCTGCAGCTTGAAGTCCAAGAGCGCCTCACACAAGGCCAAAACGTCCGCCTGTCAAAAACGCACAAAGGATATGAGTGCATTTAATTCTATAGTCCTCCAACACATGAAGATCAGGCCAGCTAATTTCATCCTGGCTGCCTGCTGCTGCCAAATGTGCAGCACATACAGCATTAGGATGCCCTGTTCTACATAACTACATACTTTTGAGCACATGCAATGCATGCCCTGACCCCATACACATTGCGGCAATTTTGTGGCACTCCAAGGCAGGGTTCTAAGGCGCTCACTGCTCATTTTGTGGCACTCCAAGGCAGGGTTCTAAGGCGCTCACTGCTCATTTTGTGGCACTCCAAGGCAGGGTTCTAAGGCGCTCACTGCTCATTTTGTGGCACTCCAAGGCAGGGTTCTAAGGCGCTTACTGCTCATTTTGTGGCACTCCAAGGCAGGGTTCTAAGGCACTTACTGCTCATTTTGTGGCACTCCAAGGCAGGGTTCTAAGGCGCTTACTGCTCATTTTGTGGCACTCCAAGGTGGTACTTCAAGGCGTTTACTGCTCATTTTGTGGCACTCCAAGGTGGTATTTCAAGGCGCTCACTGCTCAATCTGTGGCACGCTAAGGCAGGGTTCTAAGGCGCTTACTGCACGTTTTGTGGCACTCCAATGTAATACTTCAAGGCGCTTACTGCTCAATTTGTGGCACTCTAAGGCAGCATCCCAAGGCGCTTACTGCTCATTTTGTGGCACTCCAAGGTGGTATTTCAAGGCGCTTACTGCACGTTTTGTGGCACTCCAATGTGGTACTTCAAGGCGCTTACTGCACGTTTTGTGGCACTCCAAGGAGGTACTTCAAGGCGCTTACTGCTCAGTTTGTGGCACTCGAAGGCAGCATCCCAAGGCGCTCACTGCACGTTTTGTGGCACCTACAGCAGCTTGCTACCTTACCCACTGCTTGCTTTTGGAGGCGTAGTCCTAAGTTGCCGAACGAAACGAGAGTACCGCGCACGACACACATTTGCTCACTTGTTAACCGCGCACAACACTGTTTACTGCGCACAACACTCATTTGCTCATTTGTTTACCGCGCACACCACTGTTTAGTGATGTAACCTTACCTTGCCTTACCTTGCCGCGCACAACACTGTCTACCGCGCACAAAACTCATTTGCTCATTTGTTTACCGCGCACAACACTGTTTAGTGATGTAACCTTACCTTACCTTACTTTACCGCGCACAACAAAGATTACCGCACACAACACACATTTGCTCATTTGTTTTCCGCGCACAACACTGTTTAGTGATGTAACCTTACCTTACCTACCTTACCGCGCACAACACTTTTTACCGCACACAACACTCATTTGCTCATTTGTTTACCGTGCACAACAATATTAAATGATGCAACCTTACCTTACCTTACCTTACCTTACCGCGCACAACACTGTCTACCGCGCACAACACTCATTTGCTCATTTGTTTACCTGATCATCGTGGCCAAGGCATGCTTGCTGTTGCTCTTGGATGTTCTGCTGCTGCTGAAGCAGCTGCATGCTTGGAGAGACTGCCGTCGCTGCCAACCCAACGTTCCCCTGCTCATTTCCCAGGTGACAAAAAAAATCGGTTTGGAGGTGCTGAGAGGAGAGTGTTTGCAGCAGGAACGCTGCCAACCCAAAATCATGTAGGGAAAGAGCGCGCAACAGATTTTACATAAGCTCGCAACAGTTTTCACATAGCGCGCAACAGTTTTTACATGAGTGCGTAACAGTTTCCACATAAGTGCACAACAGATCTCACATAAGCGCGCAACAATTTTCACATAGCGCGCAACAGTTTTTACATAAGCGCACAACAGTTGCAACACGAGTGCACGCAGTACTGGAGAGGGCAAACAATGCTAGGCAAGCGCACACCTTCATCCTGCGGCCTGCCAGCACAGGCGCCACGCAGCGCTGGAATGTGCAAACTGCTGCCTCCTTGTGTGCGGCCCCCTGCTCTATGACTGAGCAGAACGTTGCAATGAGGCCCACCTGCTCAAAAAAGGGAGGAAGAGCCAGCGTAGGGACCTCATGAATGTGGAGCTGCAGCGAGCCGCAACTGATAATCATTTGCCCACAGCTGTAGCCTCATTTATGCTAGCATCCTTGTGTGTGTGTGTGTGTGTGTGTGTGTGTGTGTGTGTGTGTGTGTGTGTGTGTGTGTGTGTGTGTGTGTGTGTGTGTGTGTGTGTGTGTCTACCTGTGAGATGGAAATCCTACTGACGACACCGGTGTTGGTGTGTATGTGTGTGTGTGTGTGATGTGTGTGTGTGTGTGCGTGTGTGTGTGTGTGTGTGCGCGCGCGTGTGCTGACACTGGCAATCGTCGGTTATGTTGGCAGCTGCAATCGTCATTGATGCTCACACACAGCAGCGTACCGTCATGCCACCCTCCCCTGCAAATTGCTGACAGACCTAGATCACCTAAATCAACATAGATCAGTCCCGGTGTGTGTGTGTGTGTGTGTGTGTGTGTGGCAAGTGCAACGCTTACCTCCTGCTGCTGCGCGCCTCGTGACCCTGATTGCTGCCTGTTCAGCTGCCCTATGATGCCTTTCAGCTCGTGCACATGGGTGCGTGAACGCCCAGGGATCTGTGTGTGTGTGTGTGCTTGCGTGTTACACTGAGCTCCACGCTTGTGTGGACAGACTCAAAACCAAGGTCAAGATCAGCTTCAGAGTTGAGGCCGCTGTTTAGACCAGTGCCTAAAACGGCACTCGGAGGGCAGAAAAGGTAATTTGTGTGTGTGTGTGTATGTGTGTTTGTGTGTGTGTATGTGTGTTTGTGTGTGTGTGCGTGTGTGTGTGTGTGTGTGTGTGTGTGTGTGTGCGTGTATGTGTGTGTGTACCACGTGAGACCTGCTGCTGCAGGCATTAGTGAGGATTTCCGGGTCAACAGTTTGCACCATCGTACGCAGCCATTGTAGCCAAAAATGAAAGGTCGTAGCCAACGTTGTAGCCAAGGTTGCCATTGTAGCCAACATTGTAGCCAGCATTGTAGCCAACGTTGTAGCCAATAATGAAAGGTTGCCCTGGCTGACATGCGGAGACGTGACGTAGCTGGATATTTGACATAACAGTTGACCATTGGAATGAACGCACAAGGGTCTGCATCTTCATTAGCCAGGCCATTTTCCTGCCTCGGGAAACCGTGCATGAAACTCTCCCAGTGAAATATATGTCACAAGATTGTTTTGTGACTTGAGTTTCACGGGAAGTTGCAAGACAAGCACAGCACAGAACGTGACGTGAGCAGCATTGCCAAGCACACACGAGCACGCAGCTGCACGCTCAAAGAGACAAGCGCACGTGTACACACACACGTAACAGCATCATCACAGACAGACACCTGCCTGCTCGCGTACGATACGAAGCCCAAACTCATGCAGATGCTGCAAGCTGCCTTCGTCGCTCGCAGAACGATGGAGCCTCAACAAATCGTCCGTGTGCATGCGGGGGGCTGCCACAGGTGTGTGCACATTCTCAAACGTATCTGGCGTGTGCTTTAGCGTTGTCTGTGAATAAGGCGCAGACATAGAGGAGTGCCGGAGCCTGAGCGTAGAGGCATTGCCCACACGCCTCCTGGTCCTCTTTTGTTGGTGGTGGATGTGCTCAAGGAGCACAGGTTCACGTCTGCTACACGCCTGGGTGGGTGTTGTTTCGTCTTCGAGAGTCCCAGCAGCTTGAGATGAGAGGTATCTGGAAATGCTTGATATGGAGCAGGTCCTGCAGGCTGTCTGCAGCCGCAGGCTGCATGATTTCAGCATTGTGAAGACTTTGATAAGACTGTGAAAAAGCAAAGTAGACAGGTTGCTATTATACTATTTAAATCTTAAATCCTATATTGCAACAGGGCAGAATAAAGGCAATCAGAGTGAGAGGCTCAAGAATGCAGTATTCTAGTGTGGGTCCGATGATGTCTGGTGATGTAACACGCACAGTGCCATACTGGAAAGGTGATCACACACACATTGCACACACACATGCACACCACACACACACACTCACACACACACACACTCACACACACACACACACATACACACATATACACACACACAATCACACACACACACAAACACACATACACACACGCACATACACACACACACACACACACACACACACACGCACACAAACACACACAA
>Ga0307942_1000336_pt1 | contig 31117 bp, 19 predicted proteins | sample OrgLakmetagen175_FD_201846 | JGI IMG/M metagenome (GOLD analysis project Ga0307942, IMG submission 201846) | Saline water microbial communities from Organic Lake, Antarctica - #175 | ecosystem: Environmental > Aquatic > Non-marine Saline and Alkaline > Saline | place: Antarctica: Organic Lake... | reverse complement strand
CCCTGACCACGTTTGCAAAAAGTCTGTAGATACAGCCATTGATTGCTAGCAAGCGATAATTTTGTGGGGATGTAATTGGACCTTTCTTGTGTAGAGGCGTGATTTTCACTTTGTGCCAAAGATGTGGAGTGACACCGTCTAACAGAAGCAGATGGAACATGTCAGTAAGAAGGGGAAGCAACACGTTTTCAGTGTGACTCTTACCACGATCATCCCGAATCGTTTTTTCTGCGTATATGATAAAAGAAGCAGAGAAAGGGTCAAAACCTGGGCTGGACTGCGTGCTCATGTTTGAAAGGGTAAGTTAAGGTTACATCGCTATGTACGCCCCTGGGGGGCATCTGAGCTGAAGCAAGCTTGGGAAAAGCCTGAAATCAAACCATAAAAGATGCTAAAAAAAATAAGGGGAAAGGGCTAGGCACTCAGTCACAACCAAAAGAGGCAACGCTAGACACATCTGGTTGGTTCAAAAAGATCCTCAGTCAAGTTGGGCTATCCTTATACCAAGGTGGGAAGGCAGGTTGGTGCTGAGTGCGGAGGCTGACCAGATGTTCATGCGGACAGTCCAGCAAAAATGGTCCTCATCCTGAGCAGTGTGCCAGTCACATTATTTGTCACCAATCCTGAGCTCGTAAGGCCTTCTGTTCCTGTTATGACGCATTATTTGGACGAAACTGTTGTGGCAAGAAAAGCGAAGGCAAGAAAGGACACGGCAAAATTGCTGGAAAGAATGTACAAGCGAAGGTAGAGAGGTATCACAGGCTTATGCTATCTTTTTCCGTCATCCTACCAGCTAGGAGCATCCCCCAAAGGTACACCAAAATGTGCGTGATAAGAGAAAGGGTAAGCAACTAGCAAAGCAAGAGAGAAGCAAGCAATCCACATCAGGCTCCTGCAAGCCTCAAACACCACCAAAAGCACACATACAATCCCACTCAGCAAGCTCGGCAGCACAAAGAAGCAGAGCATCAGGAGAGCAGCGTTGTAGGAGGCACAGCAAATCTCACTCCATATCCATTACAGAAAGGGAGATTTAAACGATCAATATCCTCCCTTTTTGCGTGCGCATTAATCTAATTAGCGCTTGCGTTGAACACGACAATATTCTATTGCTATGCATCCGTCCGTTGAGGCTTTGCTAAAATGCCCTTATCTTATTATACATGCCAGAATACAGTCGGTGTTGCTTGCTTAGGCAAGTATCAACATCATCACTTGAGTGGCTCACATCCTACCTTCAAGCCAAATTAATGGATTGAGTTAGGAGGAAGAAGTCAACAGTTTCTTACCTAAAAGCTGTCCAAAGGTCTAGGTTTCTAGGTCTCAGCCAGGCAGTCTAAGTCTTTGAGGCAGGCAGTTTCCAACCTAAAAGCTGTTTCAGGATTAAGTTTTTGACCTAAAAGCTGTTCAAGACACACAAATAGGAATGATTCCAACTTGGCTCTTACCTTCCAATTTCAATGCACAACAGCAGCGGAAATCTAGCAAGCCAGATGCAATTTTAGTTACTCCAACCCAGCAACCACGCCCCAAACGAAACCCAACAAACACATATCAGACTAGGTCCGCCAATAATGCAAGTAGAGTTGCCTGTGATAAGAACCTAGCAGATGGCGCTGCCAAACCATACCCCCTAGCTATGAAACCAAGAGAAAGACAACCAAACAAACGCGATAAACATTTAATCGAAATTAAGTACTGTGTAGACACTTCCTTAATTGATGCAGGGGATGTTTTGCTGCCTGCGTAGTTTTTCTTTTCTTTTCCCCTACTCAACAAACAGATAAGGCACGAGAACAAATTAAGCTGCTAATGCCTCGCTCACACGGACAGCGTAAAACCCTCCACACCATCCTGCTAGGAGCAACAGGCACCATCTACAGCAGCCACACAAGGAACTCACTGCCTCGGTGTTACTGGTCTACATGCAAAAATTAGGCCTACACGAAGTCAGATCCGCAACAAAAATCATACAGATGAGACGAGAAATGAATACTACCCCCACGAATATCTGAGTAATACTCCTGGTGGTGTGCAGGCTTCCGCCTCCCAACCACCTGATTCCCTCTGAAAGACGTCTTTTATTTTTTCTCCAGGTAGATGTTGCTTGTGTGTCTCTGTATCCATTGGGTGGTGCAGAACACGACGCAACATCCTTTCCTAATCCATGCCGCCGGCATGACCGGCGGTAGGGTTTACTATACCTGCGTTCTTTTCTTTTCCTTTTCCTAAAAGCTGTTCAAAGGTGATATAGCAGTCTAAGAAATTCTGACGAGGCCCTGGCTGGCTCATGTGAACATGAAAGGAATGGGCACACATATGGGCACTGGTTTTGAAGCCCGCAAAGCTGCCATCTACACTCGACCGAATTGGGTACATTTCTTTTCAAGAACTTCTCGCTTTTTCTCCAACTTTCCTTCTATCTTTCCTTCTCTTTCTCTTGTTTCTCTTAGGCGTTTCTCTTAGGCCTTTTCCCCTTTTGTCTAGCTAGGTGTGGTTACAGCCTTTTTTAAGCTTCCGCTCAGATGCCCTCTGAGGCATATATAGCAATGTAACCTTACCTTATCTAGCCGTCTTTTACATTGTTTTGCGTCATCCCGGGAAGAGCTCACATGTGTCGCTGTAACAAGGCGGCTTCCGGTCCCATTTCTGGCACCTCCAAACCATCTGTTCTACGGGTCCATGGAGGTGGAGCAAGTGTAGCAGCGCATTTTAACAGGCATATTTATGATGCACGATTAGGAATGTAACCCTTTATGTATCGTTACACTAAGCAACAGGTTAGTTGCATCCTGGTGAAGCCCCCTTCCCACGCCCTCTACCCCCGCCTTTCCTTCCTCCTCGACTGTTACTTGGTGGCTTTCTTTCAGCAGCCAGTATTTCAACGATTCGTCCTCCCTCTTCCTGAGGCTGGTGACCTCTCCTATGATGACTGTATGTGTTGGATCTGCCCTCGTCCCCCCTCCAATCTACTAGTATGTGATCCATTGGCACAGCCCTGCTGGTGCTGTTGCTGCTGCTGCTGCTGCCCCCCTGGCGACCTCCCACTGTAAAACCCCTCCATTGAATTTTTTATTGAAGTACCTTCTCCTTTTAAACAGAGGCGGAGCTTAGCCTGCATCACCCTCTTGGCTCTTCGATTCTTTTCGGCGTGACCAATCCAAGGTAGGAAACCTACAATCGGAAAGGTATCAGCAAATACTCGTTTTTTGTGATATTGGGTTATCTTTTTAACTAGTCCGCACCTAAGTAATGCTGAGGTATCACGTCCTAGCCATTCGGCCAAGGGTGATGCCCTCCGGGAAGGTATCTGACATAAGTGATCCAGGCAGCGCGTACAGCGTTACCAAAAGCGCTTGTGACAAATTGACTGACCTCCTTGAACGCCGTACACATACCGGGCCTGGAGCCTATGATGTGTAATGTGCGTTGTGACATTATCAGATCTTCCTTATTACTGCTTTTACGGTGCAGACATGACTGAGTTCCCTTAATTGCAGGCTATCATTCCTCCCTCCCCACAGCCAACCTCGTAGTCGTTGCTTCCCCCCGGGGAAGCAACGAGTACGAGGTTGACTTGGGTAACGAGGAGGAGATCGAGGTATTTTTTTAAGACTCATCAGTGTTTGATGTATGAAGTCCAGTTGAACTGACTAAAGCCAAAACGGAGATTTTGACACCGGCATCTAAATGCAGGTCATCTGCCAAGGTCTGATATCTCATGTTCGCAATGGGCCTTATGCAATGGGACATGCTTTCCTTGCATGCATTTGAGCCTCTCAACCAGCGTGAGTAGTGCCTTTGTGATGCTCATGCTAGAACCTAAGGCTGCTATATAGACTGTGTGAGTGTGGTATTTTGGCGCGTGTGCTGCTCAATGCTGTTCCCATTACGACCCAATAAACAGAGATTATTGTTTCCCAGAAGCAAACTAGCCCTATCGTCTCAGTTCTAAGAATTGGATATGGATGATAGCAGGCTGAGTACCCTATGCTGAAGGCTGCACTCTTTTGTATGTAATCATTGTTTGTGTTTGTCCATTTGTGTACATTTTATCTGTGCTTGCTCTCATTCCTGCAGGTTGTTCAACAATAATCAAGCCACGCTAGGTGACAAGTGGCCAGGCTTCACGTTTGTGTGCGTGACTGTCAAGCACGCACTCTGCCGGCTGCCCTACTCGGGTGGCGCACCCTTGATCGAGGTGTGTGTTGATGCTAACGCTGCTGCGCACGCAAATACAAAACTAAGTGCATACATACTTAGGGAGGGATGTGTGTGTGCTATGAATGATATTGAGAGGTTGGCTCCTAGGTGGCTCGGGTACTAAGCAAATACAAAACTAGTGTCGCCTGGCCGTATGCATCGCTCGCGCGGTATTTCTCCTTGTCATTAGCTGTCATCCCTTGCAGGGGAGGAGCACAAAGACGTGCCATAGCAGCAGGCTTGACCAACGGTGGCCACATATTCACCCGAGAAAACTGTGAGTGCTTTGCATCTCTGCACAGTCGTAGAATGTAATGCAGTTAGCAGTTGTTTGGGGGGGGGGAGGAGGGTTGGGTGGTGTAATTTCAAAAGCAATATTTCGACTGTGGAGAGTTCTGCAAAATGAGCGTTATTACGATGGAGGCCCGCTTACCTCCGCGTGCGCACTGCATGCCAATTGTGCGTCACACACACAACTCTCGTATTTTTTATTGGCGATCGCGCACAGGAGAAAATGGCGCAGCCACGACGCACGATGTTATGAAAAAGAAAAGACATGGAGAGGATATTGCAACTGGTGAGTTGGTTTTGTGAACTCACTTCTTGCTCTGTTTTTGCTTGACTGCAAGATTAACACACCCAGTATAGAAGGGGAAATGCCATGTATAAATACATAGCCCTGTCAGTCTGCACTTGTGCACGCATGCCCCACAACCCTTTTGCGTCTCCCTATTCTCCTTCTTCTCATCACGTTTTTGCAGGCCTACCTTTTCAAGACCAAGTGTGTAACTGCCTTGAGAAAGCCAAAAGCAAATTCAACGCAACAAGTGCCACGAAGAACCTCATCTCCGGTGGGTATTCATCAAAATGTAAAGATGCTGCATGCGTTTTCATTTGACAAGTTTACAAAAAATTAGCAGTATGGACTGTGTTGGCATGGACTCTTATGGGTGTGAAAAGGGGGAGGGGTGTATGTGTGGAAATACTTGGCCCACAAACTGAAACATAATTAATAGAGTTCCGAGATCAAGACAGCGGTGAGGATGTGCTACTGCTAGCCTGCGTATGTAAAACATTGTGGAATTTGTGAAAATTGTTGTTGCAACACCAGACCTAATAGTACCTACAAAAAAACCCTGAGTGAAAAATGGAAGAATACTGTACATACATTCATATTCAACTACAAACAAAGACACTCTTCCCTGGTCCGTACAGGTCATCTATCCTACAAAACCAACAATAGCAAGGTCCTGTGCGACCTTGAGTCTGGATACAAAGAGCTGTGCAAATCTTCGGGTTTCCAACCACAGCAGTATCTGTGGTTGCGGCAGAGAATCTGGGCAGCCGAACGACCGTTTGCGTGAATTTTCTCCAGTCTGTAGTGTCTGGTTTTCTGTGTGTTAGACCTTAGTCACTATTGGTTGGACTGTTAGTTGTAATTTCGATAAATTCAGCTCGCTAGATATTTTAAATAAGCTTGCGTTAATTGTTGTAATTCAACTTGCTAGAAGGTAGGGTACTGTGGCAGTACAATTTGAAGGTTTTAGACTTGTATGCGAAGTCACATGTATACATGAAACAGAGGTCCTGAAATCCAGACTTGGCCTTCCCATTTCACAACTCTCACTGATTCCTCTATGTATGGTAGTAGTAACATAGATGGTACTGACTATACTTTTGTTGCTATGTTGTGGGTTGTGGCTGTGTTGTGGGTTTATAATCCGCAAAATTCTGTAGCGTGACAGTTTTCTATAAGCTGAAATTGGCAGTCTATTCTATAAAATGTATGATTGATTTTTGAATTGATTGTGAAACGGTAGCTTATTTGTTGCATAACGTAGCTTTTGCTATTTTTACGAATTAGCAAGCTGCGTTTCCCCTTTTTTCTTGTTCCTTTGGGTTGAGTTCTTTTGGGCATGAAGCTCCTGAATTAACGCGCTTGACCAAATATTGTTGGTGTCTATAATTGAAAAGTATAGATCTCTCGTAACAAGGTTAGAGAGTATTGCAAGACTGCTATGCTTTTAAGTAGGGTACTTCAGTAATAAATTTTAAGTACGGAGGTACTTGTAACTAGTGCATTTGGTTCTTAAGTAGGGGGATCTTATAATGAAAGTGATTTAGTAGGGGTACTTAGCCTCCCTCCCTACTTTCAAGCGCAAATTACAGTAGGGTACTAATGTAGGTCTGAGGAGTAGGTATTTAAGTACCCCCAGACTGTTCCTCACTCTCTCTGATTAAACAATAGAAGCAGTAGGAATGATGCAGCAACAGGTTGTACTCATGGCAGCGGTCCTTTCCCTTTTGATCGGCACATCGACGTGCATGCCAGCAGCAGCAGGAAGCGGAAAGAGCATGCTCTAGCAGGCACGTGACTATTTGTATGCCGTAGATATAGATCACCTCCATTTTTGTGCATGCTATTGCGGGCATCAATAAACCCTGCTTGCAAGACAGATCTGCCTTATTCTAGCTTCTGTGCAATGATTTTAAAGGTTTAACACCTGTACAAACTTCCCTGTTCGGTTTTTAATCCTCTCTGGCCCAAGCTGGACAGAAATGTGTGATTATCGTGCGTCATAATATTATGCAAGGAAATACGATCCCCTCTCGGCATCAAGTATATTTATTATGTACAGACTCAGATGCAAGGACCTCCACCTTACCCTCATGATAAGGACAGTTTTTACCATAAAAATACACAACCATCCGACCCATAGACACTCTCTAATTCAGAGAAGACAATGTTTGTGAAGTTGCCACATTAACAGACTTATAAACAAAAGTTAGATTAGAATTTTACATGAAAGCGCACGGACGTAGAGTGCCTGCACATCGAGGATCCAACCTATATTAATATACAGGATACCACGTTTGGCAAGTAACCGTGGACATCCATCTCCCTCTGTCACCCTTGAAGCGTCTCCTGTGCAGAAAGTATTTCAGAACGCGGGACGCAAGATAGGCCGCTTTGCAAGTAGCATGCAGAGTATTGCCACAGACATGACCATTACCGTGGTCATCACCCCTTGGGCACCTCTGCCACCCTCGTTGCGTGCTTCGTTGGCACCTCGCTTCTCGGGGCTGTCAACGTTCTCTTCTTTAAAGCCCATTTTTGTTGCAAGCAGGTCCCCCAGGTTCTGCCAAGGAGACAAGAGGAGAAGAGAAATCTTACTGTACAACAAGAATTGAAGCATTGAGATATTGAGATGCGCGAGGTCTGTGCTGTAGGGCTGCATACTGCGTAGCATACTGTCCTTTTGTATTGATGCATTTTGTTGCATCGTACGAAGGCTTACTGCATGTCCTGCATAGCATTTCCATAGTTACTGCCTCATCAAAGTACACCGTACACAAGGTACGATGCATGTCATCATGTCACTAATTATTGAGAGGGTATCTGTTTTAACTTTGGGCCTAGCAGAGCTGCTTTTAATTCGCCCCTAATCAACATCTTAAGGGTGGTGGTGGTGAGTGTTCGAACCATTCAACACAATTGATTACATATATTTTTTGGGAGGGTGTACAGCAGAGAATTGACAACCCTCGGTTATTAGATATTTGGGAGGGAGCAATCGCTTTTTTTCCTGGGGGGCCGAGTACGATCCAATAAGTTAGAGCATTATATTTATATTGGTCCATAACCCACATGCACCTCAATTTTGTAGAGGTATACAGTCTACACGTTAAAGGGGGAAAATGAGGGTTACTACGTTGGCCCGCTGGTGGTGGTACCACACCAGCATGTTTTGGGGGTGAGCCTGCAACAAAAGTGCCCGCACCAGGCGACCTCCTCAAAAGGGGGGCTACAATAGGTGCCCCAACTGTGCAGACTACAAAAAACAACCTGGAAGCGGTCACGGATCCAGTTGCCGAGGCACCCGGCTTTGTCCATGACTGTCTCCATCGCCTTAAAGATGGCTTCGAGGACCTGCATGGATGGATATTCATTTTACTGTACAGCTATGCCTGCGATGTATAGGTCTAGCAGGGGCCAGTCCAAACAGAGCGTCGTGGAGGGAAGCGGGAAAGCAATTCGTCACACTCGGGTATTAAGGCTAAAGTACTCAAACAGGTGGGGCTCTGCTGTAAAGTACTTGAACAGATGGGGCTCTCGAACAGGTGGGGCTCTGCTGTTTGACAGCAAGACGAGAGGGCCGGCCAGGATCAACTCTCAAATTAAAGGTACGCAGTTGAATAAAATCAAATTTTTAACTCGTGTGGAAGCCATGTGTGGAAAACTCTCTCATCAAAGATTGATGCAGGAAGCATTGAGTGTGTCCTAAAATAATCTTTTTTGATTGCAGCTTAAATCAAGGTCTATTGCCTGCCCTTTCTTGTTGACTGCATCATGTCGATTCACTATTTTGTAACTGCGTTCATATCTTAACAGAACACTAGACATTGTGTCTTTGCATTTCCACACTAGTCCTTGCAAATGAATACAAGTGAAGCGGCAATTTTTCAATTAAAGGCTTGCAACAGCAACCTCATTTTGGCTTTGTAAAACTGCCGATGGCCTGCTTCCATTCGTGCTAAAATACAATGTAAATTATAAACGATGTTTGAATTTATAAAGGCCAAGTGAAGTGCCTCTCTTGTGCACTCTGCTGCAAAATGCTTTCCGGACGAGATTAAGGACCACCACCACACAAAAGAAAGAAAAATTGTGTGTACGTCTGCATATATAGAATCACTGAGTGCCTATGAAGCGGTATTCTTGATCTTCCCTCCTGCAGCAAGCCGCATACTATCTATGTACAAGGCCACCCAAGCAGCACAGACCCTCTATTGGCCTTCTACAGCATGACCGACGACCTTGCTATTTAAAGGCATTTCACATATTTGATGATCGGCCGCTAGCGCCTTTAGAAAAGTACGTAGAGCAGGACCACAGCATTTGCCAACCACCTCCTTGCTGGAAACACTTCTGCCTTACCGGAGGGTCGTTGCTGTCTTTGCTATCTTCCTGGTTTGCAGCACGGGCAGCAGGGGGCAGCAGAAGGTTGGGGCTGTGCACACCTACAGCAGCGAGGTACCTGCAAACAGCACAAAAATTGACAGTATGGGTTAGGTTAGGGGTGTGCACTGGGATAAGGTACAGGCTGCAGCACAAGTTGCGAGGCAATCAGCTGCGGTAAAGCTGCAAGTTGTAGGCTCCCGCCTGGGAAGTGGCAAATGGTGGTACTTTGAGACACAAATTATGATGCCCCCTAATTTTTAGTAGAAAAAGGAGTCAGATACAAGTATCAGGTGACTTGTTGATTGGGCACAGGGAGGGCAAGCATGCCTTCTGATCTATGCACGTCCCTTGACACTTCCTCTGAACAATTAACGCTCCGCCTTTTGTCGACCCGTCTTTTCGACCGGCCTTGTCGAGCCGCCTTGTCGACCCACCCCATTTTTGACATGAGCGTGCACTTACTGTTCAAGGTCCCCGGACTGCTTCAGCATCAGGTCTCGCACCTGTCAGCAAACAACATAGGGGAAGAGAGGGGAGGGGACAAAAGTGAACGCTCGACAAAACGAGCAAGGCTCTGCATCTAGCGCACAACTAAACGGCACATCGTAGTCAGTCAGACTACTAAGAGGGACTAAGTGCACATATGGTGCATGCACAGTCTATTGCTCTTTCGTAATCATTGTGGGAAGTGGCTTTCAAATCAATCATGTACACAAACACAGTACTTGCCAGCCCTGCTTGCCAAGGTCCACAGACGCTGCAAACAATATATTCAGCTGCCAGTAACCCTTTGAATACACTGCCGTTTAGAAAGAGACAAAAACTTTCTACAGCTTCGCTGGTGGAAGTGTTTGGGGGTGAACAAAGGGAGGAGGAGGAAGGCAAGGCTGGTGCTAGAAAAAGGGCAGTTACCGCTGCCCATTGCATATTGCAGAAAAATTGTGGCTGAGCTACAGCCTTGACAGACTGGCTGGCAAAGAGACAGCTTTCACCTAAGGAATACAACCTCGACACACGGCCTCAAGAACGTCTTACCCATTCTGCATGCGTGTGTGTATATGTGTGTGTATGTGTGTGTGTGTTCATGTGTATGGGGTGTGTGGGTGCGATCAATGGTCATTACTTGGTCCACATATTATCCTGAAAGCGTGCATGCTTCCTTCCAGATCTCACCTCTGGGTCCTCTATCATGACCGCCACCACCTCACGCTGCATGCCAGGCCTCTGCAGGCACCAGTGACAGTGTGCAGTCAGGTTTACTTTGCAATTGCAGCGTTACTTTGCAATTTAACGTTTACAGGGTGTGCTGTAAACCAGGGGGGCTCACAGCAGCACTCCACTTTGAAGAGAGAGGGAACTTTGGAACACTGCTGCAAAGGCACTCACCTGCAGCAGCTTGGAGGTGATCTTCAGGAGGTCTTCCATTTGCTGCTGCTGAGGGCTGAGGTGTGTGCCCTCAATGATCCTGTCGGCCTGAGAGCATTTTATTGTTTCACATGAAAGTCTACATGATGTATTTTAGGAATCTGTAGCAGGGAAATTTGCAACACGGTTATAGCTTTTAGCCAACCATATGCATATGTCACATGCCCCAAAGAGAAGGCGCAAGACGAGAACATGCAGACGTGGTTTGTGGCTTAGCCTTGGCTTGGTGAACTTCAAACTAGAGTGTTAAATGTTAAATGTGTGTGTGTGTATGTGTGTGTGTGTGTGTGAGTGTGCAGTACTTGACATATATCGTTTTTTTTCCGACAGTCTCAAACCACCAGTTCACCTATGGTTTAAGAGGATGCACTTTGCACGCAGCAACCTCGTGGAAATTTGTGTGACCAACCTACATACAAATAAGGTTGACCCTTTCTAACCCTGAACATTAGATTCACGTGGGATCCGTAGCAAACATGTGCAGCCAACCTGAGACGAGTGCGGTGCAGAATGACGTATGTTTACGTGGAAGCAGGGCACAGCTCACCTGGCTACCCTCACTGGAGGTCCCTGTGGGAGGCGAAGCCAGTCCTGGGGTCTTTTCTCCATCTAGTTCTTCGATGACGCAGGCGTGGGCAGAAGGACGCCTGACGGTGATGAAATGAACATGAGGGGACACATCTTGTGTGCATAGGTATGTACGTACGTACCAGTGTGCATGTGCACGCACATGCTTGCGTGCGTGTGTATATGATTATTTGTGTGTATGTACGTGTACGTGTGTGTGAGTTTGTGCGTGTTTACCTGTGTGTGTATGTGCGCGTGTGTGTGTGAGAGAAAGAGAGAGAGAGAGAGAGAGAGAGAGAGAGAGAGAAAGAGAGAGAGAGAGAGAGTGAGAGTGAGAGAGAGAGCATGTATGTGTGTGCACGTGTGTAGGGTGTATGCGTGTGCATGTGCATGTGTGTATGCTTGTGTGTATGCTTGTGTATGTGTGTGTTTGCGTGTGTGTGTTTGCGTGTGTGTGTATGTGTGTGTGTGTGTGTTTTGTGTGTGCGTGCGTGTGTGTGTGTGTGCACGTATGTGCAGGTTGTATACATGCCTCCCCCCTCGGACCACACGTACAGAGACCCACCGGTTTGAAGCAGCGCCAACAGCAGCAACAACATCTTGCACCTCATCTCTCGAAAAAGGCTTGAACAGCATCTTCTCAGTCTCTCCCTCAAAGTCTGTCAGCATCCAGCCCTGTGTTGCACCAGGCGTACAGGACGCATGACCTAGTGTTTTGCACGTGTATGTATGCAAATGCACACGCAGGTAAGTGCACAGGCATACCAGTCACACGAGAAAAGGGCAAACTTACCTCGTCCGCATGCTTGTAGCGCAGAGTGTCAGGGGCATGTGCAGTTGTGGGAGGGGCTCGAGCATGAGCGGGGGGAGCTGCCAGCACCACCCCAGCCCCTGCCGCACTTCCTGCCGCGGCTTTTTTGCCAATTTGTCCAATGGCAGACTTCATGGCTAAAATAGTGAGTAGAGATTGAGTGAATTGACTGAAAAGAAAAATTAGGGTTTTCCTCGTCAATCTTCGACTTTTTGTGTTCTGCCACCTGCGATGCTGCTCACTTTTATAATCATACTCTTTCAAATGCGCGTCTTGATTTCCATTCATATACGTTGGAGAGGGGTGCCATAAAATATTTTCCTACCCCTCAGTTTTGCACAACACCTTGAAGCTCCGGCTGCGGGTGACACGGTGCCCACTTCATCATTTTGTACGCTAGTGTATGATCATGAGGACATCAGTATTGGCGGGTAAATGCATCCTGTGCCGGGTAGTGTACATGCTGCCTGCTGGTACCCTTGCCATACAGCTATATATTCCGCACAGCTTCCAGGGATGGCTGTAGATTAAGCAATTTGTTGGTACGGAATCTCCTACATTTACACGTGTTTCATTGAATTCCATCTGTGCTTCTGTGTCCAAGCAAACATAACCGCCAGCAAAGCACAAGGATCAAAGTTCAATAATTGCGCTGTAGTTCATGACATGAGGCATATGCTCTGCTTCCTTTGCATGCGCATATTTAACTCAATTTGCAATCATCCTGCAGTGATAACTTCATTTGCGAGGGTGATCTGAGCAAAATAGAAATGTCACTCCCTGCATTCACCGGGCAACCAAACACACCTCTATTCATTAATTTGTAACCTAGTTCTTAAATAAAGCTAGTTATATGCCGCCCGATTCAGTACTCAGATCTAAATGGATATCAGTTAGTATTGCATATTAACAGGATTAAATACACAGGGCACCACCCAAGAAAGGTACCGTCCTTCCGGCATGTAAATTGCATACTCATACTAGCAGCCATCCCTTTCGGGTCAAAATAACTGCAATTACCCATCCCTCATAAAACATTTTACAGCTACCGCCTACTATACTTTGGGGTCCCGTTCTCACAGTGTGCAAGGGACAGAAACTTGCTCGCAATCACCCTGCCAGACAACTGCTTTTGCATGCCCAATTTACCAATTTTGCCGCTTCACTCCCTACAAAGCACGTAAGTACTCATACAAAATCATTTATGATACTTTTTACCGCCCACTCCAAAATGACCGTTTCGGTGGTTTGAGCACCGCCCACTTACAAAACAGGAATAATTGGCGGTGATGTACCTTTTGTACTATTGAGGAGAATTTGAAAAGCAAGCTCATTTTGGGCCTCAGATAACCCCACTATAATCTTAAAAAGAATCGTGCGTAAGCATACTGGAAAAGTTGTTTTTCCTTTTCTTTATTAACTTTAAAGCCCTGCTCTTGCTGTGCCCTACTTTACGGGCAAGTTGTGCCAACTTCCTTTATTTTTGGAATTGTGTGCTTCTCTCGTGCTTTTTTTGGCCATGTCAACGCTTGTGTCGCAGGCTTGCAGGCAACCTTGTCGCCCATTTCTCACGCTCGGCCAAAACGCAAGCTGCATGTCCAGGCACTCGGCCCGAGCAAGCGCCTTAAATTCCAAGAAGAGTACACCACAGACATTAGGCAAAAGCAAGAAGCATGTCTGAAACGCCAGCTGCCTGCCATGCTGATACTATTCAGAGGGGTTGAGAGCAGCAGTGACGTGTGGCCTGTCTGTGCCTATCACGTTCAATTTTTGCAAGCTAGATACGTTTTCTACAACTTTGTCTTGATAAAGTCCTTACGGAAGTCGTTGCGGACTCGTCTGGATTGCTGCAACCCCACCCTACATCGCAGAAGCTCCTCAAGCTCAATTTATGATCATGCTCGGTTAACCTTCAAGTCGATCTCTGCAAATTAGCGTGCTTATTTGCAAAATCTGGATTTGCAAATGCAGGGTGAGTACTGCATTCTAAGCTTAATTATATTATTATAAATGTAAGAAGAGAGGGGCTGGGCAAACTAACAGAACCACTTACTGCCAAGATGTGGAATGCACAGATCCTCATTAGGTGGCCTGCCAAGTACGAATCAATTTTGATGATGAGGGTCTGAGCTGCTTGCACCTAGATGCTCTGTTCCTTGCTCACTTGTGCAGTAGGTGCATTATTAAAAAAATGCACCATGGTGGTCGTTAGTTGGCTTTGCGAGGAAGCCAACCATTCACCCTCTCCTAGTTACCTTTTTTTCGAAAATCCAACAGTTTGACATATTTTTTGTTAAAAATGAGAATGTTATTGGTCCGGTTAATTGATCAAGCAGATAACATGCCTTGTCTGTCTGAATTTGCGTCTTGGTCACACACGCCATCAAAAGCAAAATTCACAATTACACCCTGGCGGTACAATTAATAAACAAAAGCAAGCACCTGGGTCTTGACAATTGATAAATCAACAAACACAGCCTGCCGTGTAATGCACTGCTCAGAAAAGAAAAGGGAATTCGATATCCATCCTGGACAAATGCGCTACATGGTAGATGAAGAAAAGAAGAAAAAGCAGAGTGTAAACCCCACCGGCATGGATTAGGAAAGGATGTTGTTTTGTGTTCTGCACCACCCAATGGATGCAGAGACACACAAAATCCTACCTGGAGAAAAAAATAAAAGACGTCTTTCATGGGGATCAGGTGGTGGGAGGCAGAAGCCTGCACACCGCCAGGAGTATTGCTCAGATATTTGTGGGGGTTATATTTATGTCTCGTCTCAGTTGTATAATTTTTGTTGCGGATCTGATTGCGTGTAGGCTTAATTTTTATGAGTGCTGTGGCATGCAGACCAGTAGCCCCAAGGCTGTGGAGTGGGCTCCTTGTGTGGCTGCTGTAAATGGTGCCTGTTGCTCCTAGCAGGATGTTGTTAAGGGTTGTGTGGTGTTTGAGTGAGTGAGGCAATAGCAGCTTATGTTGTTCACGTGCCTTTTCTGTTTGTTGAGTCGGGGAAGCGTCTACACAGTACTTTATTCTGATAAATATTTAATCAATCGCGTTTGTTTAGTTGTATGTCTCTTGGTTTCACAGCCAGGGGGTATGGATTGGCAGCGCCATCTGCTAGGTTATCACGAGCAACTCTTCTTGCAATATCGGCAGACCTCGTTTGATGCGTGTTTGTTGGTTTCGTTTGGGGCGTGGTTGCTGAGTCGGAGTAACTATGATTGATTTGGCTTGCTAAATTTCCGTCGCTGCTGTGGGGTATCTGCTACGTGGTATGACATCCTTATGATGACATCATTTGCCTGGATGAAGCATGTGATGAGCTTAACGTCGGATTGTTAGAAAGCCCTTCTGGTTGACTTCTTAGGCTTCTTGAGTGCTTACCAGAAACCAAGTTCTTTGACTTACTGAACAAGTCAATAGGTAAGCCAAAGAAGCCAGGACGGCAGGTAAGCAGCAGTAATCCAAGCAAGTAAGGGTGTATTTAATCAATGGCTTAGTGCTTGGTGCTTGGTAATGCTTCCTCCTTCCTTAGAAGGCCAAGCAGGTAACCCAGGATTGGTAATCGTCGTAATCATGTGCCTTGGCTTCTCAAGTAAGCACAAAACAAGCCTGTTGAAGAATTGCTTAGTAAGCCTAAAAAGCTCTGGGATAAGCCAGGTGGGAACTGGATCAAAAGCGCTCAGTGTGTTACAATAAGCCAGGCCAATAAGCCTGACCAGTACGCCGCAAATAATCAGGCCAGCAAGCCGCAATAAGACAGGACAATAAGCGGTAATAAGCCTGATCAGGAAGCAACAAACAACCAGGCCAAGAAGCCACAATAGCTAAGCTAGGCCAATAAGCCAGGCCAATAAGCCCTCCAGCCTTCCTTCCAGAAAATACTCATGATTAGCCTCTTGACCGTCTTTGGGTACCCGGCGATTTCGCTTGCCTGGCTGAGGGGAGAATTAGTGTCCTCTTGCACATGCTTCTTCCCCTTCAACAGCTAGCTGTTCTTACCTGCAGCAGCTAGGTGTAGGCAAAGAAAGTGTTTATCTGCTGGGAAATATTTATAATGTGCACAATTTGTGCGCGGCTTTGCCACTGTGCGGATGGCCGGGCAAGTTTGAGGCAAGTTTGGGCAACAAGTTTGGGCAAGTTTGAGGGAAGTTTGGGCAAACTTGCCTTAAACGTGAAAAGCTTCCGCTGCAGGTCGGCATCCCTGCTGGCCCCAACATGCACGGTTTGGTCTATTCATTAATCTACTAAACATTGTCTGGTAAAAGCCAATGGTCGGGGAGAGAACACAAATGTTTGGCAGGCGTTCTGATTGGTGTAGCAAATTTTGAGTGCAAACTTGCACGTTTGTTTCCAAACTTGTGTCCAAGCTTGGGTCCAAACTTGTGGACAGATGATGTCCTTGCTTGCAATATAATTAGCGTCTGAATCAAAATTTAAATTCACGTTATTTTTAAATTTGTGTTCAAACTTGCTGTCATAGCAAATCACCGTCACTGCAAAGTGTAAGACTCAGCACAACAACCAATCTCGATTCTGGGTAAAACCATTCTTCAATAAACTGCTTCTCCAGCTTGAACGAGACTAGGCAAAATAACCTCAACTGAAAATTAACTAAATCATACGAACCGTCACTGCCAACAATTGGGCGTGACGTTGCTTGCATCCAAACTTGTGGACAGATGATGTTTAAACTTGCAAAATTTGTGTCTGGGCTCAAAGTTTGATACTGACTGTTCAAAGTTGACGACACCTACAGGAGTCCAACCCTTCCCCCCCCCCCCCGCCGCGGGTTTAGGACGACTATAGTGCTGTTTTGATTGCAAGGACTGAAGTATGACTTATAAGCTTACAAGGCCCACATGGCCCTTAAGTATACTTTCGTGCGTGTCTGGACACAGATGGAAATACCTGAGTAGTAATATAAGATATAAGAAGTGCCCAGCCATCATAACTCGCATTGCTTGATGTGCTGAGTTTTGTATTGGTGTGCTGTGTCAGCAACTAGCTGCGACAACAGCCTGGCAGTCACCTTTTGAACTCATGGCTTAATCTGCCAGGTTAAAACACCTCTACACATCCTTTAGCCATTCATCCATTTGTCTTGCCGGAGTATTTGAAGATGGTTCTGAGAAAAATGTCATGAGGAACGTAGCTCGGTTCAGGATTTGAGGACATGGGTTGAAGTGTGAAAGTGGTTTATACGGCAGGAGTCCAGACAGGAGTGCACGTGTTTGCAATTTGTGTGAAAACGTCAAGATGAGAAGCACGTTATTCCTTCTTGTATGGGCACCGAACATTTATGGCACCAGTTCAACCAATTATTTGATAATATTTCTGACGGTGACATCGAAGGTTTTGTTTTTCAACATAACTTAGAGGTTTACAAATTCATTAGTACAGCTGTCGATCTTTTTGAGTTATTTATTTGTTGGAACCTTTAAGTTGAGCAGCCATGCCAGGCTGGAGGCCTTAGTAATCCAAACTAAACTAAACTTAGCCAATGTTCCGCACACATGTATTCAATTATTTACAGCACGACGCGGAAGATGTCTGAGAGGGATAAATAAGCGGAAAAAGTGTAGTATAAGCTCGCGCAGCAATACATTTGTGGCAGGAAGAGAGTATCTACACCAAAGGTTTAGCTGAAAAAATAACTGTGCAACGAAAGAAAGGCTCCCATCCAGCTTTCCCTCACTTATGCTTGCCAATGAGTCCCGTCAACTTCTCCAAATTTGCTCCCACTAGAGTGTCTACACAGGCTCCGTTCTTCCACACTTGAAAGGTTGGCATGGCAGTAATGTTGCAAATCTTGGCCACCTCCTGCACAAAGGCACCAGAACAAACCCAGATTTTGGAGCAGCAATGCATGCACATGCATGTTGTGGTGTACACGCATCAATGTGCAACTCTGCATGAGCGTGAGCTCCATCACCCAAGGATGTATTTTAAAAACACAGCTAAGTGACCTTGCAAAGGAATGCACAGGCAGTTAGGCATGCATGTAAATCAAAGCTACTTCCACCTTTTAAGAGACACTGTACTGCGCTAGGTTTTTTGCGAGTAAACAAAAAATCAATTATTGAGGTCCCTCGCAACAATTCAAGCCAAGAACAAGATAAATTTGCAGAGGGGGTCAACGGAGGAAATGCCTGAAATTGCGCATTTTTGCATTCAGAAGGCAGCCACTCACATCCACTTCATTCAATCGACACATTTTAGTATTTTAAGTGTAGCTGGCATTGAGAGCTACCCGAGCATGTGCCCAGTTTTATGTGGGTCGCTTTGCGTGCTGAGATAGACTGGATTAAGCACACGGTGCATGTAAACACCAAAGTGGTGATTTCCATGGGGAAATGGCTCAAATCCTCATAAAACACCAACCACTCAGCCGTTTTATTTTTGTTGCAATGATATCTTTTCTATTAAGGCTTCTATACTATTAAAAATATGCCAGATTGGTGCAGTGGGTGATCTGGTATGAAGAATTTGTGGTAAAAAGTGGGGTTCACGCCACAGCAAACTGAGTAAGTGGGCCCAAGTCGTTTTTCAACAACATTCATGTAAAAATTGAAGCTTAGCAATTTGGGCCCACATGAGCCAAGGAGCATATAAAAACCCCCCTCTGTTAAATTTGTCCCCTCTGTTTAATCTGTCCCGACCACACAAAACCCGGCAATTCTGGTTTCCACAACGGACTCCCATCGTTTTAAGGGGCAAGCATCTTCTGAGCAAAAATGTCATGAGGAGCGTAGCTCGGTTCAGGATTCGAGGACATGGGTTGAAGTGTGAAACTGTTTTATACGGCAGGAGTCTGGACAGGAGTGCACGTGTTTGCTTTTTGTGTGAAAATGGGGATATTCAAGATGAAAAACAAGTTATTTCTTCTTGTATGGGCACCGAACAGTTACGGCACCAGTTCAACCATTTATTTGATAATATTTCTGACGGTGATATCAAAGGTTTTGATTTTCAACATAACAGATTAATAAATTCATTAGTGCAGCTGTCGATCTTTTTTCCCATTTTTGTTGGGACCTGCAGGTTGAGCAGCCATGCCAGGCTGGAGGCCTTTGTAATCCAAACTTAACAACTAAGCTAAGGGCAAGCATTATCATTACGGTCGAGTTGCACGCTGAGAAGCGGACAGAATCTGCCAGCATTGCGCCATTGCCACAGCGGGTAATCTCATGCACATGCACAGCTCCAATGGAGCTTCTCCAGAAGGGAAGCACGTGTGAGGCCACCAGGTGCTAACTCCCGTGCTCTAGGTAGCATGGTGCACTTGCTTGCATCATGGAGGCAGCCATCCTTTGCCAGCAGCAGCAGCCCAGAGGCACCCAGAAGAAGTGAGGACGCAAAGGGAAAAACCCAGAAGAAGTGAAAATACAGGGGGGACACCCCCCAATTAGGGAAGTACACTGGGTGCCCAAATTATTCAGGGGGGCCCGGAACAGCCTGTAAAATTTTCCAGGGTTCCCCGGAGCTACTTTCAAAAATATTCAGGGTGTTATAAATTTCCCCAAGCACTATGGTAATGCTCGTGTGTGTGTGTGTATGTGTGTGTGTGTGTGTGTGTGTGTGAATGTGCGTGTGTGTGTGTGCGTGTGTGTGTGCATACGTGTAAGCGTGTGTGAGCGTGTGTGTGTATGTGCGTATGTGCGTTTGTGTGCTTGTGTCTGTATGTGCATGTGTGCATGGTTGTGTGTGCCTGTGTGCGTGCTCGTGTGAGTGTGTATGTGTGTGTGCGTATGAGTGTGTATGTGTGTGCGTACGTGTGTGCGTGCGTGTGGGTGTGTGCCTGTGCGCGTGTGTGTGTGTGTTTGTTTGCGTGTGTGTGTGTGTGTGCGCGTGAGTGTGTGTATGCGTGTGTGTTGTGTGCGTGTGTGTGCGAACGTGTGGGTGTGTGCAATTTGTGTGTGTTTATGTGTGTGTGTGTGATGTGTGATGTGTGATTCGTGAGTTTGTGAGCGTGTGCGTTCATTTGTGTGTTGTGTGTGAGTTGTGTGTACGCTTTGTGCGTGTTTGTGTGAGTATTTGTGTGTTTGTGTGTGCGTGAGTGTGCATGTGTGCGTATGTGTGTGTGCTTGTGTGTGTATGTGCATGTGTGCATGTTTGTGTGTGCCTGTGTGCGTGCTCGTGTGTGTGTGTGTGTGCGTGTGTGTGTGTGTGTGTGTGTGCGTGTGTGTGTGTGTGTGTGCGCGTGCTTGCTTGTGTGGTTCAGATGGTGCCATGCAATATACAATGCAAGATGCAAGCACTCAAGCCCAGCACTCGCTTCGAAGGGAGGCCTTGTCAGGAAGGGGAGCCTGTTGCTGGGAAGGCTTGCTGGCTTACCTTTCCCTCTTCTTCCCATTCTTACAGTGTCATTCTCACTGTCATTTCCGAAATTCACTGCAAATCACCCGGAACTACATTTAAAATTTTACCGGGTACCCCGGAATCGCAGGGGCCGTCGCCCCTGCAAATCTCCGGGGTACTTGGACCAGCTTTAGGCTACCCCTCCGGAGCAGCCCAAAATTTCGTTATTTATTTCGGGCCCCGGACGGGTTGTACTTCCCTGCCCCCAATATAGTAATTTCTGCAAACTTTTCTAAATGTGAAGGGAGCCTCGCAATACAAAAGCCTCGCAGTACTAAAAGCGCAGTACAGTATGTTACAAAAATGAATGGAACAAAATTGGACCTTGCAACGTTGCCTTGATCGGCCCATTTTGGATGAAGCCTGCAGATTTAATTCATGCAAGAACTGCTTTTTGGGTCTTAATTCTGAAAGTTTTTGAAACAAATGGCTTCAAGAAATCCATGTAATTCCGTCAGCTTCGCTGCTAACCTGGTCCATATTCCGGGAAGCGTTTGTTCCATTCAGGCTTGATGAGATACGCCGTACTCCGGCTTTCTTGCCCGTTATTACGGTACCGTAAAACGCCGTACAATACGGTCAGGCCTGTGCACTTACGCCGCAGAGTTGAATTCTGGACGTAATAACAGACCGATCGTAACTACCCCTTATAGTACGTTGCAAATTACGGTCGGCCAAAATTACGGTGTCAGACCGTAAAGTACAGTGCCACCGTAAAGTACGACTTTTCACTGCGTCCGACTTTGTTTCCATGCAAGCCACTGCTGGGCCCTTTTTCCAAGTTGAAGCAGCCCCAACCCAGCCTCAGGCTCGTTCAGGGAAGCATTGTGTGCGCCAGCACATAAGAGGAGCACACTGGGAAGTGAAAATGGGAGGTTTTGGGGTGGAGAGGCCTTTCTGAGGTCATTTTTGCACTGGCAGTGTCAGCATGGCACCGCATCGTACACTGTACCGTATTTTACTGTAATTACGGTAAAATACGGTGTGACAATTTCGATACTACGCCGTATTACAACAAGTACAGTTGTACCATACAAACTGTACCGTACCTTACAACTCAACAAGCCTGGTTCCGTGACCATTGCCAACTCTTTAGGCCAAGCCTGCAAACCTCCTGATTTCATTAAATACCTCTTTTTTTCCTTTGTGGTGGAGGAGTTCAACGGTACTTGATACCAAAGTGGGTCCTCATCCTTTCTAAACGTGGGAAATGGTTTTCACTGCAAGTTTTTTCCCAGCTTTTGCACCAAGCTTGCATTTTTAAATGCGGTGTCTGAAAGCTGAAAGTGTATCCCATGAATGTGCAGAAAGCAAAGCACGTTTCTTAATATCAGCAAACACTTGATATTCTTATTGACTGGCCCCAAATTGAAAAAGGCACTCTTGGCTTTGAGCAAAAGAAAATGACGAAGAATTTAACCCACGACCTCTAAGAGCAACACGATTTGCGTCGGTATAAATGTGTTGCGCGCACATGTACATGCGTCCTTGGATGTCTTGTTTGTGTGCGTTATGGGCCTGTTTAAGTGTCATGTGTTGGCACGTGCGCATGTGTGCGCACGTGCGCACGTGTATGTATATGTATGAGAGTGCGTATGTGTGTGTTGTGTGTGTGTATTCATGTGCATGTGCGCGCATGCGTGTGTGTGTGTTTGTGTGTGTTTGTGTGTGTGTGCATGTGCGTGTGCATGTGTTGTGTGTGCGTGTGCATGTGTGTGTGTGTGTGTGTGCGTGTGTGTGTATGTGTGTGTGCATGTTCATGTACGTATGCATGTGTGCTTGTGTGTGTATGTATGTATGTGTGTTTGATTGATTGATTGATTGAAGAGAGTGTGTGTGTGTGTGTGTGTGTGTGTGTGTGTGTGAAAGAGAGAGGGTGTTATTGAGACGTATTGAGCTGTCCCCCCCCCCTCACCTCACAATCATCCACGTTGACCTTGAGGAACACAATCTTGCCCGCGTTGGCGGTGGCGAGGTCGACGAACTTGGGGGCGATCATCTGAGGGGGCCAAACGGAGGGGATTGAGGGGGAAGGGTTGCAGACATCGCAGTTAAGATAGAGCACCAAACAAGCCAAAACCCACCTTGCATGGCCCGCACCCTGTTGTGGGGGGAGAAGAGAGGAGATGTGAGGCAAGGCCCTTGAATTAGACCATTGCACCGCGGGCAAAAGTGCAGGCGAGGTGTCAGAGCAGCGATTTTATGCACCCACATTCAGCGAAGAAATCAACGACCACGGCCTTGTCTCCGGCTTCTGTGTGGGCCTTGTTCCAGTCCTCGGTGCTCTGCGGAAACCAGAACGAACAGGCCGAATGGTCAGACATGGAATTCACCAGACCCATAAATGGGTCGACTAGCCAAGGTTGAAGGTGAACTGCATCTTGCCTTGATAATGATAACGGGTGAGTCGCTCATGCTGATGAGATGGTATGTAAGCTGTTTGAGATGGTTTGTAAGTTGTTTTTATTATTTATGGGACATGGTTGGAAGGTCTTTTTCTCGGCACCTTTTTTTTTCACCCCCATCAGAGCTCAATCAAAGACATCAACAGGACGTAATTACGCGCATTTAATTCAATACCATGAATAAATAATTCCAGAAACTCGCGTTGGTGGGAGCTCAACAGACAGAAACCCAAACAGATGCCTGTGTCCCCCTCTTCGTCTTCCGTCCGAAAGATGGCCGGCCTACAAAACATCTACCTGAAGCCCTTTACACAGAGCATGGCTACCAATGAAGTCATGGTGCGCACTCATTTTGTGCTTTATGCTGTGTCGCTATAGCACGCAATGTCTCTGTTCCGTGGCGGCCAGCGATCTGCAGTAAATCACGTTGGTGGAAACTGCACTATGTTTCTGCTGCGTGCCACATAACCTTCTCCAAAATTAATGCCCTTTTCAACCACACTTTTTGCCTGTAATTACCAACACAGTTGACCTACAGAACCTGCATGCATGATCTCCATCTGCCTTTTGCATCCTCGTGTGTGCCGGACGTAGTGGCGGTGGCGGTGGGTGTACATTCCTGAAGGAAACATTCCCCTCCAAGGCAGACATAAAATACAATCAATCGGGAAAATGCAAACTATCCCCATTTACGGTTCGCACCCTCATTATTCCCAACCTCTCGTTTAGGCAAGACCTCTCTTCAAAACCATGTTGTAGCGTACAAGTAGCTGATCAGCAGTGAAACCTGACGAGTTTCTTCCTTCTTATTCCAGCTGAGAGACAAACTGATGCCTGTGCGGAGTGCGCTTTTCCACAAGCACATGCTTTGGCTGCTTCGAGCAAACCGGGTAACTAAAGCAAATCTGTTGTGGAGCGATTGCCTTGTTGGGGTTTAAAATCTACGGCTGCTCTCTTCCCTCGAATGCCACTATCTCCGCTTATTCTCACTTCTTGCCCAAGTTAGTGTCCCAACCTCTTTTCCATAAGTACCATTGCCGAGTCTGAGGGCAATAATTTTTGCAGAGATATCAGCTCTTCTGCTTCTTTTCATAAGCTCTTCTCTCATACATCGCTCATAATGGCCTTCTCTCGTTCTCACAGGGCCTCCTGCAAAGCTCTTTTTTTGGGTGCCCTGGCATTGTGGTAAGTTATTCTAGGTGATTCTGTCTGTTGCTCTTGCTTTCCCTGCTTCTGTACTGGCAACCACCGAATATTTAAGTCATATCCTTCACGAGTTGTATAATAGGACAGTATTTTAAATCGTCTTAGTTTGATGGGGAAAGAGGTCAAACCATCTCCCTTTTTCCCTTTGCAGGATTTTGTGGGTGCCAGGACACTGTGGCTAGATAATCTGCTGTGCCGAGCAGTGCAGGAGGGGGGATGTACACAGGCAAGCAGCCGCAAAGAGTGTATGCATGTGTAGAGGACTGAGCATGCCTGTGTAAAGTGTAGATGATAGAAAACCATTTTGTGGTGCATGTTTCCTTGAGTTTAGAAAATCTAGGAAGCTGGAATCAAGGTCAATTCATGTGAGCAGGAGGCATGCGCATGTAACCCAACATAATAATCCCCCATTTTACATGCTATCAGGTGGTGGTCATTGCGGCTGGCTTTTGCACCCGCGCGCAACGGATGGCCTCTTCAGGAATGCTGCCCCCAGGCAAGGTCAGCTTCTACGAGATTGACCTTCCAAAAGCCAGCCAGCAAAAGCGTGACCTCATGGACCAAGTGCAGCGAAAGGTCTGTCCACGATATGACAACGTGTAATGTTTTACCCTTCTTTACCCTTTATTATGCAATGCCAGTTGAATAACTAGGCTGTTCAATTTGGTCAAGGAACTACTAGGCACGACATTTTACGGCTTAGTAGCATGTTGCGCAAATACTTGTGAGTTTAAGTGTGCTGGATCATCTTTGTTCCTTACCTTGTATGTTTTAACTTATTCTTACCTTATGATGCACACTTTTCCATACTCCTTCATGTCCTGCAGCACCTGTCGAAAATTGGACCTATATTCAGAGCACCAACTAGCTACCATCACTTTTTGCACGCCTGCAGCTGAACATCCCAAACCCGCCCCCAGTCGCATATATTGGTGCAGACCTGTCAGTGACAAGCCTGACAGACGTGCTCCTTGAAGGTTCTTCCTCTGTGGGGAAGCAATACACCATGCAGCAGCAGCAGCTGCATGCTACTTGCAGCACCTCCCCTTTACGCATGCCGCAGCCGTTCAACCCAAACGCACCTACCTTGTTTACAGCAGGTGCGTGATCAGGTTGTGCCTTTACAGGTAAATATTACAGTAATCGTCTCTTAAGCATTTTTGAACTTGCCCTACATTTGGACTTGATGCTTCCTACTGCTGGAATGAGTCACAAATTGAGCCACACTCTGATATTTCTGTTGCAGAGGGCCTCGTCTACTATCTTCCGCCACCTGCTGTTGACAACCTGCTGGCCTGTATCAGCCAGCTGGCTGCGCCAGGTAGGTTTGATTGAGGTGTGAACATCATGAAACCTAAGCAAAGCGCTGCTCAAATAACCAAGGTCTTTTTGCTAGCATCGCAAAGCTCTTAAGAAGAAAATGGAAACTATCTGGGGGATATAAAAGGCTAATCCGGATCTTGGGTTGTTTTCCTAGCAAGGACTTCCTGTGATTGAATGGTCAAGGTGGTCTTTACATGTCTGTGCTCATTTATGAGCCCTTTGCAGGCAGCTTCGTTGGCTTTGACTCCCTTGACAGTGACGTGCATTCTGGGCTGAAGGAAGCCAGTGGATACCACACACTCAGCTTGGTGAGTTTACGTACGTGTATAAGATTCGCAGGACTCAGCATTTCAGCAACCCTGCCTGTTTTTGTGCCTGTTTTTGTCGGTAGTTACTTGAACAGCCTCTTACCGTCAGTCGCACTTGGTCAGAATACCGTCTTCTATACAGTGACTGTATGCTCGACAGTTTGGTCTTGCCTTTGCTGCTTTACTTGACTTGATGGGCGGTTGCTTGCAGACCGTGCGTAACAAAGGAGAGAAGCTCTTGAGTGGCCTGCCTACGGAGCCGAGCGCCTTAGGAGGTATCCTCCAGGAGCACCAGCTAGAATTGCAATCCATGTACGATGCTGAGGGCCTTCAAGAGCTGCTTCACAGCATTGCAGAGGGCAAGAAGCAGGCAAAGGGGCCTAAACTTCCTTCCTTCTTCAGGTGGGCCAGAAATGCACGGCTGATTTGTAATGAAAGCTCAATTAGTGCAAACACTTTTAGTGTGACTGCAGCAATGCTGACCCAATTTTGAAGCATAATGCAGGAATAAAAGGCAGCACTACTACTCGCAGCAAAAGTAAATATTGCTTGCTGGCCAGAATCAGACCAGGGCAGGCCAAATAAGCAGCTGGTCTTGCACCATGTGTCAAGGCTCTCACTGCTTGTGTGCAATCCATACAATGCAGGTTCATTGAGGCACGGAAGTAAGGCACTTTTGTCACCAAGGTCTTTGAAGTCCAAAGGCGTAGCTGCAAATGAATACATGCTCTGATTCTTTTCATTAGAAGACAAGTCGAACTTAAAAAACAAAACCGATCTTTCTCCGCTTTTCTCATGTGATATTTACCCTTAGTCAACAGTCCCTGAAACATGAAGGAATGATAATTCCATTTAAATGTAAGGTAGACAACAGGCAGCATGATGTTGTAGCACCCCCCAATAATCACGGGGGGTATTTTACCTTTTTCTGCTTCTATTTTTTTTCTTGCATAATGTATCATGTATGATGTATGTGCCTGTATTGCTATTCCCCTCACTTTGTCAGATAATTGTTACGGCAAGAGTACCATTGCAAGCTTTGTTGAATGCTTGTCATTAATGCGTTTGCCTGCTAGCCTCTTCGTTCAACACAAGAACCAACCCAGGGTTGGGAAAATGTTTGTTGCTGTGATGATAAAAGACTGCTAACATTGTAGAATAGACACAAATATGGGCACCTGTGGGATGCAGCAAACTAGTTGGTTATTGAAATACTAGCAGTGAGACAAATGCCTAGAGAAGGTCGTTTTCCATTGTAATCCTTTCAATCTGCAATCCTTGAATCAGAAGATCTGGCATAACATTGACTGTGCAAGAATCTGTGCAAGAATAGAACATAAAACGCTACGCTGGGCTTAACATCCACCGCTTGTAAGGTAAGGAGTACTTACATGCCACCTCAAGTAAGTCCTCGTTGCCAAAATTGAGTTGTATGTCAATCAAGTGATCGGGGGTTATGTGCAGAGGCCAATGCCCCTTAAACTATTTGTGATCGTTTTCATTTTGCAAAGCGTTCTTTCTTGCTGACCAGGCGGACGTACATGATGGTGTTCACTAAGCATGACTGAAAGATTTGCACCAAAACTGGAGTTTTACTTAACGCATTGCACTGCTCATTGTTCAAATCGATGGCGGGGATTGAAAAGCGAAAGACACAATGCTCTAATTTACAACATGACCTATGTGTCACATATTTGAGAGGCCACTGCCTGAGCGCTGGGCCTGGAGTACAAAGCAACGCCACGAGTGTTACAGACTTCTGGCTGCTGCTCTTCTTGCTTCCAAAGTGACCTGCTTGCAAAGAAACAATGGACAAGAGCTGCGGGGGTGGCGTTTACAACAGTCAAGCAAAGGTCAGGTCACACAACGGATGAAGGATTCAGAATTGTTTACACAAACTCAGGCAACCATTCATCTGTCGCACGTATTGTTGCCTTGGCTGAAGACTGAGTGCAACCGACGATTGAGGATTGTGGCATCCTTTTGAGAGTATGGCACTCCTCCTTGTTGTTCCTGGCAAATTCCACCGACTCGTACCTTAGGTCTGGCTTGTGCTGACGGGAGGCCACCCATCCTGGGTGCAACTGCTTCTGCATCCTGAGAATGGGCAGTGCAACAGGAAATAATTCAAAGTAAATTACTTTGCCCTTTCTCAGCATGGGTGCTCTGTGCGTAATGTGCAAAGCATCCTATCCAGTCCGTCCTCCTGCACGTTCTTACACCATATGAAAGGTTATAGGTCCTAGTACAATATATAAACCCAGGATATCCCTGATACTAAATAAGTCATGTCTGTAATACCTTGTACGTAGGGGCGTAAGGGTGTATCATACCACCAGTTTGTAGCCCGTGCCCCCAAACACAGAATTTGCTACCGTACGTACATGTACTCACCACCCCCCTTGGAAAAAGTTTTATTTTACAGAAAAACAGCATCCACCCCCTCTCAAAGGAGTGAGCCACTTTTGCTGTTGTTGCTGTCACTGCTGCTACTGCTAGCATGCGTGTGCTAGCTTTGCGTGCTGCTTGAGAGCTAGAGAGAGTGTGTGTGTGCGTGTGCGTGCGTGTGTGTGTATATGTGTGTGTGTGCGCGCGCATGTGCATGTGTGTCTGTGCGTGTGTGTGTGGGCCTGTGTGAGTGTGTGCGTCTGTGCATGTGTGTGCGTGTGTGTTTGTGTGTGCATGTGTGTGCACGTTGTGCGCCTGTGCAATTGCTGCTGCATGCTTGCACCCCTGTCAACTTCATTAGTTGCATAACCACATAATGCCAATGCAGTGCCAACTGTACAATCCTGTGGGGTCAAACCAAGGTTTGCGAGTTCTGCTTGGCTGTGAGTCCTTCTTCTTGCGCTCCTCTGCCTCAGCCCGGTCCACTCTTGCCTGCTGCAGGCGGAGTGGGGGGGGCATCCTCTCCGCTCGCCACTTCAAGCAATAATTATTTTTTGCTACCGCCCCCCTAAAAACCTGAACCGCCCCCCCTAAAAATATATATATTTCACCACCGTTTCGTCAGTAATCTGTCACCGCCCCCACCAAAAAACAATAATTAGGGGCGGTGATATACTTTACGTACGGTATTAGCAATTTTGGCCTGTGGTTCCACCTTTAGGTAGTCCATATACCGTTTGTTTACGATCACTTCGGAAATTAATTATTTATTTGGCCAGGAAACGAAAATTTTTATTAATTCTTGGAGGCCTCTCCGAACTGACTTCGAAGTGATAAATTAATTATTTATAGTAGTTTTGAGGGTGAAAATCGAAAAGAGCTCCAAGCGCGCCAGTGTGAACCCCCTGGCCGGGTTCTTGAAGCCTCAGCCACAGCTTCAGCCTCGGCCACAGCTTCAGCCATAACGAACAGCAGTAGCAGTGCACAGGCAGCATTCACAGGGGGGCTCTCGAACTCAAAAACTCTCGAACTCAAAAACTAATTCCGACAGGGCCCTCCCGAAGTGCCCTCGAACTCAAAATTTAATCCCCAGATTCCCTCACGAACTAAAATCGAAAATTTAATTAATTATTTGAAAGAGTGGTCACGAACTGATCGTGAACGAACGGTATATGGTCATCTACATCTCTCTAACTTGCCAAGAATTTGTAACTTGCTCATCCTGGAATGTGCCGTTGTTTGTTCTACGTATCATCTTTAATAGCCATAACAAACACGAGAATAAGCCTCACAGAGGGTTGCAGAGCACCTTTGTAATCCTTTTAGACATCGTCGCAAAAACAATATGACAAGCCAGAACCAATACATACTTACAGATGCCGTACATACTCATACTCACCACCTCCTTAAAAAAATATATGTTATCCAAAAAAAGTGCAACCATGACGAAAAGCAAAATGATGTCACTCATATCTCTTGCTTTTTACTCGATGCACACGTAATAGTACGCTGCAAACGTAATAGTACGCTGCAAACGTAAAAGAACGATTGTTTTGAGCAGTTCAACCACCGCCTCCCCTCACAAACATTATCTAGGAGCGGTAATAGAATATGTGTACGATATACATGAAAAAGCGTGTACTAGGAGATTTCACTGCTAGTTAATCTGTATTTACATGGCTATGACCATCCTGAAGACAAAGAACAGCCTAAACACAGGTCCATACTCACTGCTCACTACAAAAGCCAGGGAGGGTCCAATGTTTAAAATGGTAAACAGAAAGAAGACATACGTAGGGTTGGCCAGAACCATATACATATGGTGTATATAAGGTATTTTTTGCAGGGATCTCATCAAATGTACGGTCATATACGGCGTATATATACGGTTCTGGCCAACCCTAGACATACGTAGTACCATGGTTTCAGAAAACCCAAGCTTACTTCAGGGGCTGAGGGGGAGGTTCCACCGGCTGGAGGTGGCCGTACAGGTGTACGTGTAAGGGTATGTTGGATGTCAGTGTGGCTGCACGCCGGGCGATTTCTTCATGCTCTGCCGGGGTCAGGCCCGCTCCTGAGGGCGCTTCTGCCTGCAAGGTTGGTCAGAGAAAGTTAGCTGAGCACGTACACTGTTAGGTATGCTCTTTATGGTTGTTTCGGTGTCTTGTTCTTGCGGGTTGGCATGGTGCACTTGTTATTCAGGCATCATAATTATGTTTGAAACATAACCGTTCACGTGCGCCCAGAACACAAACAGCCTGTGTGCTACAAACTACAAATAAAGAGTAAGGCTCTAGGAGGGCACCTGTTTCTGCTATCAGGGCTTGTGCACACAATCTAGACATCCACCCTCTGATGCAGTACGTGCTCAATCGATTTCAGACACAACAGAGGCGCAACGGGAGAAGCAACATTACCACTCTGATTCACGTTACTGACCCTGTAGAACCCTTTCTTCCCATTTTAAGGAACCCCCTTGAAAGAATGATGAAGATGTTTCCCAAATGCATTTGTGACCAGGATACATCTGCAAGCCTGCTATTGATACCCTTCAATATCCCCTATCCTTTTTCCGCTGTGGCTGAGCTTCATGAAACGCAGTACCTAAGCGGCTCTCTTTGTCCTTTACCACCGTGGGAAATAGTTTTCACCACCTGTGGTTCTATCCTTCAATCGTCTTCAACGTCGATACACACTCACCATGCTGAGCGCCTCCATCTTCTTTAGCAGCAGTGCCGTGGACATGAGAGTGGGCCTCTGCAGGGGGGGCATGTCTCCCTCTGTGTGTAGCCGTGGGGTCACGCCACTAGCTGGTGAGCCCAGTAGCACGGAGGAGGCCTGCAGACTGGCCTGCTCTTTTGACGCGCCTGTGTAGACACAGCAGCAAGCGCAGGTCAACAGGTGGCAGTAGCAGCAGCAGCAGCAGCATTTGTGAACGGAGCAGCGATTTAGATGAACACAGATGACGTTCCAGCTGGAATAAGCTGGAGATTGTAGCATACTGGTCCTTGCTGCTCTCGACCATATCAACCTTTTCTTCTTATACGTACTCGCACGCGCTCTCTCTCTCTCTCTCTCTCTCCCTCTCTCTCTCTCTCTCTTTCTCTCTCTCTCTCTCTCTCTATCCCTCTCTCTCTCTCTCTCCCTCTCTCTCT
>Ga0307942_1000335_pt1:22500-31136 | contig 31136 bp, 31 predicted proteins | sample OrgLakmetagen175_FD_201846 | JGI IMG/M metagenome (GOLD analysis project Ga0307942, IMG submission 201846) | Saline water microbial communities from Organic Lake, Antarctica - #175 | ecosystem: Environmental > Aquatic > Non-marine Saline and Alkaline > Saline | place: Antarctica... | reverse complement strand
ACACACACACACACACACACACACACACACACACATACACACACACACACACACACACACACACACACACACACACACACACACACACACAAACACACAAACACAGCAGGCACGCCACACCACCAGGACAGCCACAATTTTTTCCCTTCGCACCTCTCTGCCGCACGGTCTTGCCAAGGCAAAAACCTCCCGCGCTTTTGTCCAGCCCAACGATCTTGCCAAGGCCCTCCATTTCTCCTCCCCTCGAGCTCCCTCGTTCGTCCCTGTTTTAGTGGGCCTACGTGGGTCTGAAGTCAAGCGACAGGGATCAGCAGGCCCAAGGCCCAGCAGGTTATTGATGAGCAGCACAGCAGGGGCAGCAGGGCAGGCTAGCGGGGGGGCTGCAAAGCAGCGAAGGCTCATTGTATGGTTCAGGTACAAACCTTCTACTTCATATTGTAGGGTAGGGGACTACTGTGTTGAGATCACGTCATATGTTTTTTGTGTTGTACTGCGTAACAATGCGTAGGTGGGGCATCGAGTTTTCAGCTATAGTTGAAGACACCTGCTGATTGAATTGCCTTGTGTGCGTGTGTGTGTATGTGTGTGTTGATTGTCTGCTGCTTTTATTGTTTTCGTGCAGGAATGATCTGCGCACCATTGATAATCCAATCCTCCACCAGGCAGTGCAGATGTGTTCAGGAACCAAGATCGGTCAAGCAAAGTACGACGAGGTGAGCGAAGGTTGGAGTGCATAAAAAATGTTTATCCAAGAGTCTGCGCTACCAAGGATCAGTGTATGATAGATAAAACCTTTACTAGACTCTTGCTCCAACCAGAGCTTCATCAAGGGACTATTGTGAGTTGTCTGTGTCAACATGTAAACAATGCCCGTTTTCGGCAAAATCGGTCAGAGCGCTTGAAACTGTGTTTCATATCCCGCAAAATTGGATTGGTCTGAAGGATTGCGGCAATTTAAGAGGGCTCCGTACAATGCTTTGGGTCAATAGAACGCGCATCACACACGCACAGCTCGTTCCATTGGCTTTCCTTTCTAATGTTTGTTGATATCAGGTGCTGCCTGTGTACATCTTTGACCCGCGCGTTTACGGTGTGATGAAAACCGGAGAATTAAAGACGGGGGCGTTCAGGTGACGTCAGGACGTGTTTTGAGCAAGGAGCTACTAGCCGTTCTAGGGTAACCTTCATTAACTGATGCCTGCGTATTGGACAAGCAATCGCATGCATACTACTTCCCACGATTTTCGAATCAAGCTCACACAAATTGGAGCCCAATTGGCGACTTTAGAACTGGTGAATGAACAAAACCAGTTTTCCCCTACCCTCAAGGATTTCAAATACACATCCTGTACCAGCTCACACATTATTTAAAGCCAGGGAGATATTAGGCGAGCCCAGCAAGGGCACGTGGCATGGAGTGTCGTACGTAGGGTTGGCCAGAACCGTATATATACACCATATATGACCGTATATTTGATGATTTCCCTGCCAAAAATACCGTATATACACCGTATATATATGGTTCTGGCCAATCTTAGTCGTACGCTTTCCTGTTTGTAGTAGCTAGTGTTTAAAGGAGGTTTTTTTGGGGCAGCTTTTCTTTGGCATACAGGAATAGATTGCTTTCTGTTGACATTGTCAGTACGGTACTTTTGTGTTGTACAGCTGCCCGGTCGGTTGTAGCATTCTGTCTGACTATTACTTCAAGAAATGGTACGCAGCAAGGTCATCACACACGCCTAAGGCAATGTTTCATCAGTTGCGCATGAATGTGCACATTTTGGGTCTAATTTAGTAATAGTTACAGCAATTTTCTAATTCCCAATGGGTTGTTGCGGAGAGCGCGGCTTCCTATTTCAATCTAATTGTCTGCCACAATTACATGGTATTCTATGGCAACTCAAGTCCCATGGTTTGTTTCCTGTTGATGCAGGGCTGCGTTTGTGGTGGAGAGCGTGGCGGACCTGAAGGCCAGGCTGCGCAAGCAAACCGGCAGTGACTTGCTGATACTTGTGGGGAAGCCTGAAGAAGTCATTCCCAATTTGATCCAAGGATCTGCAGCACCCTTAGTTTTGAGCAGCCACGAAGTGACGAGTGAGGAGCTCAAGGTCGATGCTGCGGTGAGTAAGCGGCGGCTCTACCATTATTTAAGTGTGGGTATGCGTGTGAGAGGGGGAGGACGCTACGTTTTTGGTTCAATGTAAGTGTTGGTGAATGGTAAGTGTTTTTGGTTCAATCTAAGCGTTGGTGAATGGAGGCTGCTGTGTCTTCATTTTCATGTGGATCTGCATGGGCGGTGGCTGCATCTTGTTTCAATTTGTCGTGAGCGTTGCAGCAATTGCAGCAATTGTTTGTTATGATTTTCTAGAAACAGTGCCAACTGAGGATGGTTTTGGGTTGGTCGGCAGGAAGAGTATAGAAGAGAAGGAGCAGGCAGTGGGTAATCGCTCGACAGGATTAAGTCAAGTGAAGATGGAGGGCAGCACCAGAGATTAAGTGTACAGGGCCAGCCAATGTTTTGGTTGCACCAGAGGTCAAGTGTACAGGGCAGGCCAGTGTTTTTGTTTTACAGGGCAGGCCAAAGTGTTGGTTTCACCAGAGGTCAAGTGTACAGGGCAGGCCTATAATTTGGTTGCACCAGTGGTCAAGTTTTTGTACAGGGCAGGCCAGTGTTTCTGTTTAACGAGAGATAGAGTGTACAGGGCAGGCCTATAATTTGGTTTCACCAGAGGTCAAGTATACAGAGCAGACCAGTGTTTTGTTTTCCATTTCAGCAAAGGAGCACCAGTTTGATTCTGCCACAGATGCAATTCCTCAGAGACAAAAGGCGCGCAAGCATTATCATTGCAGCTACTCACAAGTTTGTATTTTCAGCTCCTGTCACAAGGTCCTGGTGTCTAGGTAGCTTTCATCGCAAATGCATCGTGTCGCATCTAATTAGGGCCATGCAACGTTAGTAGGGTTGGCCAGAACTGTACATCTACACCGTATATTTGGTGCTTTCCCTGCTAAAAACACCGTACATACACCGTATGTATATGGTTCTGGCCAACCCTGAACCGATTTGAAACTGCCAGCAATTGGACGTACCAAAAATATACCTAAATGCCTGTGCAGCTGGAGAGCGCCATTAAGCCTTTAGGCGGGAAGCTTGTCCGCAACTGGAGCAATACGCTGTACCACCTAGAAGATCTGGAGGTACGCCTGTTATCCTGGGCAGCTGCCAGTTTAAACCTGAGAGAATCCCGCACGTTCTAATGTGGGATTGTCTGGTTCATATTTATACTTGGCTGCCCTTTCCTTGACAAGTGCCTGTGCTCTCAGATCACGAATCAGGGCGTGTGCATTCTCGTTTCCTCTGTCTTCTTGCAGGGCCCTCGAGGACCGTTCAATGCTAGAGGCATCAAAGCCATGCCTGATGGATTTACATCGTTCCGGGAAAAGGTATGCCGCTGTGTGTCAGACTGCTCTAATAGTCATGTTGTGGGCGTTGTTGAGTGTCGGACTGCTCTAAAAGGTATGCCGCTGAGTGTTGCACTGCTCTTAAATGTGCGTTGTTGAGTGTTGCACTACTCTATTAGGTATGCCGCTGAGTGTTGCAGTGTTCCTAAAGGTGTGCCGCTGAGTGTCGCACTGCGCATTGCTCTATAACCTCAAGTCCTTGTCCTTGAAATCACATGCCACGTGCAAAAATTGCGCTGCCCTGCATTGCTTAGTCCATATCTTCAGCGATCCATGGACAACCAACTTGTACCGGATTGCTGCAGCTGTAACGTGAACTGATTAAAGGTCATTTTGTGAGACCTTACTTTCCCAAGATGACTGCAATCAATATCCCAAATATCGTCGCATGCTGTATGCAAAAAAAGTGCACCTTGCAGTTGTGCTCTCAGGTGGACAAGTACGGAAGGCCTGCTCTGCTCGCACCCTCCAGGGGTCCTCTAATTATGTCTGTATCTGATACGTCCTTCTCGTGTTCTTTATGCAAAAAATTGTACGCTGCGGTTGTGCTCCCAGGTGGAGAAGGGCTCGGAAGTGAGGCCTGCTCTGCCTGCACCCTCCAAGGGCTCTCTCCCACTGCCCTCCCAGGACAGCTTCGTGCTAATTGAGGGGGGAGGGTCAGGAACCTTAGAACAGCTGCTCAAGGTACGCGCACAAACGACACTTGAGCAAACACACACACACACAAGTGCATGCGCATATGAACATGCATGCTGATCGTGGGCAGAGTGTTTGGGACCTGAGAGCAGCTGCTCAAGGTGCGCTCACACACAGCGCATGAGCACATGTGCATTAGACATGCATGTAATTGGCCAGAACCGTACGCGTGCAACTGACAAGCTGTATGTCTTCCTGCTAGAACACATTGCGTTAGCAACATATATGAGCAGAGTTGGCTGGAAACGTAAGTATGCACCGTACGTGACTAAGGCCGGCAACACTACATTTGATTGTGTATACAGGGTGTGTATAGTCAGTATCCTTAGCAGGGAAATTACGAACTATGCATATGTCACTATGATTTTGTCCAAACCTTCATACACGCACATGCGCGTGCTCGCTGACAATACGTGCTTATAAGTGAATGCTTACATCACAAAGGTGCACATCATTCTTGCAGAGTTATTCTGTTGGCTTTTCTGTTGTGTTGTGACAGGCTAATTCGTAGTAGTTGTGAGGGGTTGATTTGTAGCAGTGAGTTGTGAGGGGTTGATTTGAAGCAGCGAGTTGTGAGGGGCTGATTTGAAGCAGCGAGTTGTGAGGGATTGATTTGTAGCAGTGAGTTGTGAGGGGTTGATTTGTAGAAGTGAGTTGTGAGGGGTTGATTTGTAGCAGCGAGTTGTGAGGGATTGATTTGTAGCAGTGAGTTGTGAGGGATTGATTTGTAGCAGCGAGTTGTGAGGGGTTGATTTGTAGCAGTGAGTTGTGAGGGGTTGATTTGTAGCAGTGAGTTGTGAGGGGTTGAGTTGTAGCAGCGAGTTGTGAGGGGTTGATTTGTAGCAGTGAATTGTGAGGGATTGATTTGTAGAAATGAGTTGTGAGGGGTTGATTTGTAGCAGTGAGTTGTGAGGGGTTGATTTGTAGCAGCGAGTTGTGAGGGGCGTCACATGCTAAACGCCACCATAACAAGCCAGCCACCTTGCATCTCGAGCTGGCTTGAAAAGAGTTTGCTGAGGAACATTTTCCACTACATGATATCATCCACAGTCACATATTTCATATTTCCCTGCCCGACAAAAAAGTAAGTCTGCAATTATGCACATACGTGTATCTTGAGTAGTCAACTTGTGCAGCTGTTCTGGTGTAGTCAACTTGTGCAGCTGTTCTGGTGAGTATCTTGGTTGTGAAGGCACCTATCTGCCCAGTTTTATTTGTTTGGAACGAAAGCTGGTGGTTTGCTCATGCATGCATGCTTATTGCGCTCCTCAAGCCAAGCCTCTCCTTACATTTGCTCTGCTCTTGTGCTTGGGGATTTTACAAGGACACCAAAACCGTTCTTTCCAATTCTTGTGCCATGCACACAACACACACACACACACACACACACACACACGCACACACACACACACACACACACACACACACACACACACACACATACACACACACAAACCGGAAAGAGCAGTACTTGTGTCCTTTTTCTTGCCAGGGTAGCACTGCACCAGGACTCTACTGTTCTCAATCTATTACCATCTCAAGCATCACTGCTGCACAACCCTACATTACAACCCGCAGCGGCAATGTGCCAGCACTCACTCAACACATGCTCACTCGCATTTACCCCAACACGCTGCAGATTGAACCTGCCTTTGGCACCCTTTGCCCCCCTTACGTAGCAGTATACCTAGGGTTGGCCAGAACCTTACATTTATATGTATATACGGTGTTTATACGGTATATTTGAAAGGGAAATCACCATACATACGGTCATATACGGTGTGTATATACGGTTCTGGCCATCCCTAAGTATACCAGGACTTCAGGCATTACTGTTGCACAAAACAACGGTATGGTGTGCACCCCCAGTGGCAATGCACCCGTGTGCACGAAACCAATGCTGTAACACATCTAGGAGTCTTGGAGGAGAAATGGTTTCAGAAATGGGGTGCTACCCACAATTAACCACCAGAAAACACTACACTGTAGGTTGAACCTGCCTTTGGCACCCTTCCATGGCCCAGTGGCAGCGCACCAGCACGTCCAGCTGTGCATCCAAAAGCCGTACTGGCCTTCAAGGTGTGACCCTCATATTTCGTCTTGAATTGAAAACAACAGAGCGCGATCTTTGCAGTCTTTGTGCACCCTTTTTTAATTTGAGGTTGAGTTGGCTTCGTTTGTTGATCATTTGTATCGTGAAAACTCAGTCCATTTGCTTTGAATACAATGCGCATAAGGTTATGGTTAAAGGTCATAGGTGTATGTGTGTGTGATAATTTATTGCTCTGGACCCAAGGTGCTCATAATTCCATTTTACATATCTGCATATCTGTAAATTATATCGCGTTCATTGCTGGGAGCAGTGCATGTCACAAGAATTCTTGCGCTCAGATCAATGTACAGAAAAGTGCATGTCACAAGATTTCTTGCGCTCAGATCAATGTACAGAAAAGTGCATGTCACAAGATTTCTTGCGCTCAGATCAATGTACTGAAGACTTGACTTACAAACCTGGACGACCCTGCGTGTGACCAGAGACTGGCACACATCCTGTGTATGCTGCAGGGAGGTGAAACGGCAGCCTTAGCACGACTCAAGTACTACTTGTGGGACTCTGATTTGTTGGCCACCTACTTTGACACGGTAAGCAAAAGAACAGGAGGGGTCATGCTGGTGCCTGAACAACGCGTCAGATCACTACAGAGTTTTATTTTGGGGGGGCGGCTTCTACTCATGCCACCCACACATGAACGTGCTTATCAAAGCCTGCGTAAATCTTTTTCTACATTACGTCTCTCCTCTTCTCCCTTGTGTGAGGGACCCTGTGCCGACTTGTTTTTCCGAATTGCCTCTATCTTTTTGCCACAACAGCATGTACAACATCAGTGTACACACACAACATGTGTGGGTACCCACAACAGCATGTACAACATCAGTGTACACACACAACATGTGTGGATTCCCCTTTCGACAGCATGTACAACATCAATGTACACACACAACATGTGTGGGTTCCCCTTTCAACAGCATGTACGACATCAGTGTACACACACAACATGTGTGGGTACTCACAACAGCATGTACGACATGTGTACACATTTTTCACCTATGCTGCTTAACACTGGGAGGCACTTGCTTTTCCACGCCGCAAAACTCTGAGTGCTTCACCCCCTTCAACTGCAGCGTAACAGCATGCAAGGCAATAACTACAGCACATGGTTTGCGCAGAAGCTGGTTAACACGTTCTCGTCTCTCGCTGTCTCTCGATGCCACACAACTTTAACTCTTCAATTCCTTTCACCTGCAGCGTAACGGCATGCTCGGCAGTGACTACAGCACGAAGTTTGCACCGTGGCTGGCTGCGGGGTGCCTCTCTCCTCGCACCATATACCACGAGGTCAAGAAGTACGAGTCGCAGCGGACGGCCAATAAATCTACATACTGGTGCGTGAAAATTACCCAAATGGTGAACACATAGATTTAGGCGACATCGCATTTGCAGTAGTTAAAAGAACGTGGAGGGTGTGCTATACGCCCTTACTATGGAAGCAGAGAAGTAGCTAGGCAAGGCTTTGGTAATTATCAAAGAGCACACTGGTTTCGTTTGTGCAAATAGGCTTGCAATGGTAATGTATGAGTGAAAAAGAAGGTGAACAGACCTGCCAGTACCAGTAGTGATGTGCGTGGCCATGCTTGCGTGTAATAACAGGTGAGCAGACATGCCAGCACCAGTCAGTGATGTGTGCAGCCATGCATAAGTGCATTAACAGGCGAACAGACCTGCCAGCACCAGTCAGTGATGTGTGTGGCCATGCTTAAGTGCATTAACAGGCGAACAGACCTGCCATCACCACATGCGAGGGTACCAGGAGGTGAGCAGACCTGCCAGCGCCAGTTAGTGATGTTGCATGACCATTGGCGAGTGTGATGTTGCATGACCATTGGCGTGATGTTGTATGACCATTGGCGAGTGTGATGTTGCATGACTATTGGCGAGTGTGATGTTGCATGACCATTGGCGTGATGTTGCATGACCATTGGCGCGTGCATGACCATTGGCGAGTGCTATGGAGCGTACATGGACCTGCCAGCAACAGTCAGTGATCTTGCGTTGCTACATGCAGTGTGCAGACCCAGATTGTAGCACAGCAGCACAGCAGCAACGGACGGATTTGGTACAGCGAGAAATGCGTTGTTGTGGGCTCTGTTGTGGGCGCCGCTCTCATTTCTTAAGCACTGTGTGAAGTACGTTCATCAGTGTTGTGCACATACGACGTCATTAAAAAACAGCACCGTAAATAACGATCGTAAATAACGGCGTTACCGTCACTAAAGTCTGACGATTGACGGCGAAATCTACTATTTTCACCGTCAATTTGACATAAATTACGCCGTCAGCGTCATTTACCATTGACGCCGTCAAGCGTCAGGTGCACAACACTGTCATTTGATGCCACACTGGATCACTAGAATGTGAA
>Ga0307942_1000335_pt1:0-20000 | contig 31136 bp, 31 predicted proteins | sample OrgLakmetagen175_FD_201846 | JGI IMG/M metagenome (GOLD analysis project Ga0307942, IMG submission 201846) | Saline water microbial communities from Organic Lake, Antarctica - #175 | ecosystem: Environmental > Aquatic > Non-marine Saline and Alkaline > Saline | place: Antarctica: Organic... | reverse complement strand
TGCGGTAGTGGATACAAGAATTTTGGAGCTGTGCTTGGCCCTTGATATTAGAGTTGGCTGTACAAGCAGGTGTAGTGTATAGATGAAAGTTTTGAGTAATTGGCGTGGGAAATGCAGGAAGTTATTTATTAATTTGAGTAAGTTCTCAAGCTACAAGTTTTGACTTGATGGGTAGATCATTAAAAAGCCGTGATGCGCAGGAAGCTGGTTGCCACGCGGTAGCGGTAGGTAAAGTCAAATAGTGTCAAATCAAGGCTACATGCAGCCTGTTGTTATGGCCATTTTGAGGCCAAAGTGTTCTGGAAATAACGACACCTTCTTGCTTACCACAGGGGCGCACGCTTGTTTGAGAGCCTCTTGCTGGACTACGATGTTGCTTCAAACTGGGGCAACTGGTGGGTTTTATTTTGCATGATAACTTGTAGATAGCTTAATTTCATATGAAGGGTTTTTGCCATATTTAGTACTACAGCGGCTCCTTTCCTCATACAATGGTAGGGGTAAAAGAGGGGAACACTGATTGTCAGCAGACTTCTGTATTGCTACAACAGAGCGTCCTTTGCTACAACAGAGCGTCCTTTTTCACATTGTTTGCGGGCTGTAGGCAAGGTGTGTGTGTGTGTGTGTGTGTGTGTGTGTGTGTGTGTGTGTGTGTGTGTTGTTCATGTTCCGTACGTTTGTATGCCAGCCACCTGTTTATTCCTGTATGTGCGCAACCTCCAGGGTGGCTGCTGCTGGCCTGACAGGCGGCCGTGTTAATGCATTTAACATCACCAAGCAGTCAAAGGTGGGATTCGTAGGGGGGAAAGTATAAGATGCTACACCATTTTTTGGCACATGAGCAGATGGATGGGAGGAATATTTTTTCTTATTTCTTTGCTAGTGATCTACCATCTCACGAGGCATACTTAATAGAATTGAACTAGTAGCGGCAAAAACTATGAGGTACAGGACGCAAATTTTTAAGTTTCAGCACCTCAGAGAGTGGTTGAAGACACCCCTAGCAGCACAAACACGTCTTAAGCCTTGCTCAGTTGCGCTGTGTATGCTGCTGCATTGCAGTCGCATGGAAATGTATTTTTAGGTAGACTCCCTTGCAAATGTGGGCCCGCCAACGCTCATGCATTCGCAAACGAGTATCTTCTTTTTCTCTTCCCTTCATCAGGACTATGATCTTCAAGGCGATTACATTAGGGAATGGGTGCCAGAGCTAAAGAACGTCCCAGCTGCAAGGATACACGAGCCCTGGCTGATGAGCAGAGACGAGATGCAGAAGTGGGTTCCATGTGACTCCTCACATTTGCGGTTACAGTGTTGCGTATGTCTGCATTAAAGAGAATTTGCCACTAATTAGATGCAATTAAAGTGGCATGCAGGGTACAATGCCGAGGAAAAGGGCCATTTGGCTTTTTTTGTGAATAGATCAGATTACCAAGGACCGGCAGCCACTACGTTGGGCTGATGGGTCTGGTGCTGGTACCTTCCAGCACAGTGAAAACAGATTGTAACCGGAAAGAAAGGAAATATTATTGAGGTTTCATAATTCGAGTTGAGATGTGCAAGGCAAAGCCTAAGACAAAATTACTTGGTTTGTTTTGAGGTTTACCTCATTCTCATAGGTTGAGCAGCCATTCCAAGTTGAATGCCTTTGTAATCCAAACTAAACTAAACTTAAGACAAAATTAGAATTGCATGCATGCCACAACATAGCAGTTCAGGCATGCCTACTGAACACCAGAAATGTATAACTCAAGAGGATGATGGCAGTGCAATGAGTGACCCATGACTCTTTATTTGTGACAAGCACATTAAGCCATGTCCACCACCAAAAGTATGAAAACCGGACACACGCAGCCTAGATTGTTGCTGATGAATGAAAAAGGTTGTGTATTCTGTAATTGCACATACCACGAAAAACGTCATGACTTAGCTCTGCTGCTTTCGTTTTTTTTATGGAACATTTCCCACTTTGGGTATGATGCAGGTACGGAGTGAAAATTGGCGTTAACTACCCTGCCCCCCTCCCTGTCAAGGAGTATGCCCGCTTGCAGTTTGCAGGTAAGCTGTATTTTTAGGTTGCGTGTGTGCCCAGAGCAGTCAGCCGCCTTTGTAACTGGTAGGTTGCGTGTGTGCCCAGAGCAGTCAGCCGCCTTTGTAACTGTGCACTGTGCAATGTTATTGCGGCCTTTCCCATTGGACAAGGTCTTTCTACTAGGGCCTCATTTGTAATGCAAACCGACAGGCTCAGGAAGAGCTATGGGTTGAGAAGAGCATCCGCCAGTACAGATCTGGATATTAATGGTTCGCAGAAATACTTGAGTGGGAGGTTACCAAAGTGGCTTTTCCCTTACTTATAGTGGCGAGTGGTTCACTTCCTGCCTAGGTTTTTGTGTGCAGAGAACAGATGTTTGCTGTGTGTGCTGCAGGTGGAGATGGTGGTAGTGGCGGTGGTGGTGGCTATGGAGGTGGACGTGGTGGAGGCAATCGCGTTGCTGGTGGCGGCGGAAGGTCGAGTGGAGGGGGGAGGCCGCAGAGCGGGAGGGGCGGGAATAAGCGTTCGCAGTTTGAAATGTTTGGATAAAATGCAGTGTACCTTATCCATCTAGAGGAACTTTTTGAAACTCAATCTTATGGCAATTTGTACGGTGATGGCTTTAATTAGGACTGGCAAAATTTACAAGTATTACCCTGTATTATTATTGGTGGTGCCCCTTCCTTCCCCCTGCCCCACCACAACCCACGCACCTATAAAAATGCTGTGTTAAAATGGTAGCAGCTGCATGGACCGACAGTGGTTACATTGGTTACAATAGGGGATGACCTTCAGCCAGGTTGTTTGGCTGATCGGCTGCTGACCGGTCTTGGCCAGCCACAAATAAATCCATAAGCTCAGGAAAAAAAAAAAATCTAGTGCTCTGCTGAGGAAAGGAAATCATGAACAAGTTGGTTGTTGACATGTTGAAGCAAAAAGGGTTGGGCTGCTGAAAAGTCCTCAAAAAAGGTGTAAACAGAAAGGAAAACTGTTTCCTCAGCTCACAAACTCGATGGTCTTGGCAAAATAAAAGAGCATGCACCTCGTTCTTAATATGTTCATCATTACCAGGATATTGGTCACATACGCAAGAACCATCTTCATCACTGTCAAAAAGCCTAGCGTTATCAACGCGTTTCTGAGCTTCAGAAACGCGTTTCTGAACCAGAAGCGTGAACGCGAACATTTTGAGGCATTCCAAACGGTCCTGTAAGGCCTTTGTTTTGGCGACGATGGCTTGTTTTGGGCGTGTTATATTATGTTTTAATTAATCGGAAGCAGATGGGAGCTGTTTGGGCCGGATTCCGGGAAGCGCATTTTCACCGCGTTTCTGAATTCAGAAGCGCGTTTCTGCTGTTCAGAAACGCGCTTATGATGAGCATAACTTAATTTTTAAAGGGCTTGTTTCCCGGTCCTGCCGCTAGAACTGCAGCAGTGTTGTCCCAAGAATGTGCTTGCAGCCTCCAAAACAAAGCAGGAGGCAGTTTGTACCTGTCTGCGCATTCAATCCCCAGAAGCGCGTTTATGAGTCTCAGAAGCGCGCTTATGAGTCCCAGAAGCGCGCTTATGAGCCTCACAAGCGCAGGGAAAAACAGAAAAAACGTGTTCATAATCGCCAAAATATTAAGCAGCGAGTTGTTGGCAAGCGCGCTTATAAATCTCAGAAGCGCGCTTTTGAGTCTCAGAAGCGCGCCTATGAGCCTCATAAGCGCCGGGAAAAACGGGAAAAACGTGGTCATAGGCGTCAAAAGCAGTGTTGCCAATTGGCAAGCGCGCTTATGAATTCATAAGTGGGCTCGTCAGGGTGATGCTGTGCTTACGGGAAAAGGTTTAAACAAATTTGTTCAGCACTTCGCATTTTTGTGAAATACACCACTGTTATCGCGCGCGCAGGGACATTGAAATTAATCAATGGTTCTCTTTTAGGAGATGTGTTTTGCACGCTTTAATTCAGTGTTGACCAGCTTGCCACCGCTCCCTTTTCACTCCCTCTCCACTCCCTCCTTCCTGGATGTGCGAATATCACCACCAGGCCGCTCCTATGGGCATTATTGCTGTGAGGCCCTGGCGCATGGTTTGGGTAACTGCAGACATGCAGAGCGCAGTCCCCCTCTCCCTCCTGTTCTCCTTCCTTGCCCCTCCTGCCATGTTGCGCACTGACTGCTGTTGCTTTGCACACAGAGAGGAGCACAGCCCCGGCAGCAGGACGTGCGGGCCTCTTCCAATTGCTCTCTTGAGAGCAAATTTTCAGCTTTCTCCTCTTCTGATCCTATGCTCCCCCCTGCTCTGCGCTATCTCCCACAGCATGGACGCTATGAGCATGCCGTGTCATTTGCTGCAGGTGTGCGTGCAGGGGGCTGGCGTGGGGCAGGAGAGAGAGCCTTCGGTGGCATTTCCGCCACAAATACGCTTCTCAACCCACTGATGGATTGCTTTGCAAAACAAAATAACAAGCTCTACATTGCTAGGCGAGCAGTGCGACTTACTCCCGACTTCATGACTTGTTCCAAAAGGTTTGTACATATTCAAGCAATTGCAGCAAATACATTGTTTGCTCAATAGCAACAGCACACGTAGCTACGTGCACGTGGTTTCAAGGCACAAAGAAAAGTCCTCGAAGCAATCTTTGAGTAAATGCGACCATGATGAGTGTGAGTATGATCACTCAACTTTTACAAAACTCGTTTGAGAGTGCGCCCAGGAGCACCACCCCCTGCCCCTACCCTCCCCCTGACACCGCAGGGCTGCCTGATTTGTAAGTCTGGGTCACTGTGCAAGTTTTGGGGGCGGGGGGTGCGCTGGGTGGGCCTGCGCGCCCTGGTGTGAACTTTGCTGGGAATCCATCAAACCTAGGGGCCTCGCCCCATGACTGGGGCTTCGCCCAAAAAATCTGTCTTGAACTGAGACGCATAAATTCCCATCACAGTTCCTTCAGGAAGTTACGGTTTTGTTTTGGTTGGGTTTTGGCCTATTCTTTTCCAGAACTTTTTTGCAACATCTTTGCGGCATCCTGAGACATATCAACAGCTTTTCTCTCGTTCTCCTTGATGCTTTCTCTTTGCGCTTCTTCAAAACAAACGCTCTTTCTCTATACACTTTTCTCTTCTGCATACATCAGTTTCATGTTTCCTCTAGCTTCTGAGTCTTTTGTTTAGCCAGGTGTAGTTTCAGGCTTTTTCCAAACTTCCGCTGAGATGCCCTTTGAGGCATATAGTGATGTAACCTTACCTTACCTTTGTGGCAGATAGGAATAGAGGGCCTTGCCTGGGTTCCCAACTACAGTAAGTAGCCTGCAAACACGCAACCACACACTCAAACAAGCCGTCACGACCATACAAGTACACACACAGCCTTGCACGCATGTACGCACATCTCTCTCTCTCTCTCTCTCTCTCTCTCGCTTTTTTCTTTTCCACTTTCTTCTCTTGGACAAATACCCAAGGCTGCCCGTTGCAGTGGGGCTTAAGTTAGTCAGCTCGTTCAGAAATAGTATGTCTACTCCAGCAGCACAGAGGAACCTTTCTATCCACATTCAGCCACTCAGGACATCAGCCCCGTTGCTTTGTTATTCTTATTCTAAATAGCACCTACATCAAAGGAAATAGGAAAATACATTGACCTTGGATAAATATTTGGGATAAATATTTGTCATGATTATTCCAAACTATGATAGCAAAAGCAAAAAGTGTCCATAAACAACACAAAATAAATGTAATGTACGTTGTAATGCAATCGCTTTCATACAATAACTTGAGACGCATTTTTTAACTAGATTGAGTATTTCAAGAACTCACTTTAGAGTTTTCAATTTGTAGAGGAGGCAGCAGACCAGCAACAAGCGATGCATCCGGCAAGTGGCCTATAGAACAGGGCAGCCAATATCTGTCTAACAACTGCCACCTTTTTTTCCTATGGAGGGTGCTGCTACCCTTTGCTACTACATCTGTACCCCCTGACGCTTCACCACAACACGGATCAGCTGCACATGCATCTTGTTGCCGCTTTTTTGTCTCTCGCAGGGTACTCGGTCCCACATCATCAATCCCACGGTCCAGTGCATTTGCTGCTAAGGGAAAGGTCACAGGCACTTTGCTACTAGTGGATGGGTGACAATGTGCAGCATCGCTGTTGTCTTCCTTGATTGAAAAGTTTGAGGTGCTGCGGGCAGCTTGTGCACGCTTGAGCAGTAAAGCCTGTTGCGCTGCTGCAGCCTCCAAATCATTTGAGTCACACAATGTTGGGCACTCGCTTGGGTTTGATATATGTTGCTGAGAGCATGATGGTTGTGGCGGCTGATGCATGCGTGTGTGGAGGGGGGATTGCTGCAATATACTCTGAGAATTTGGTGCAATGTGAGCAGCAGACTTTGGGGCAGCAGACGTAGAGCATGGCTGCAATGGAGGGAACGATGTAATCTCAGCTGCATTCACCAAAGCATTCGCACGCGGCACCCAGGCACTACTTGAACTTCCATCCATACCTAATGGCCCTTGATCTCTGCTCAAAACGACATTGCTGGCATCTTCCTTGCAACCTGCCCCAGTTGAGCTGCTTCCCAGTAAGGGACACAGCTGACTAAACCTCTCAGCCTGATAAATGCGCTCCTGCAGTTCAATTTTGAGCCTCTGAACCAGGCGAAACGTGCACTGTTGCGCTGCTGCGGGGCTGCAGCCTCCTGCCATGCTGTAGGCTCCTGCACAAGGACGGCGCGGTACAAGCTCTATTTGTGAAAGAAAATGGGACTGACCTGGGGCTAGCACATCTTTGCGTACAAGTTCCAGGTCAGGTCAGCAAATATTCCGTCCCATACAAGGAAACGGGTACTGTTCCAGTCATGCAAGGCTACTGCACTGGATAGCAATTTGGACACCATCAAAGGATTCAGGCGTCGCAGAAGCCAAACCCACTTAGTTTCATTCCCCAACCCACACACGGTAAACATTTATAAATCTTGCAGAACCTAGATTGGCCATGCGTATCAAGCTACCAAACTGCTGTGGATATTGCTGCCAAGGAAAAGAATATAAAAGCAGTGTATTTACCTGCAGGAAATCCAGCACTAGTCTTAGAGAGAAGAAGGGGATCGCCTGCCAGAGGCCCATCACTCCCAAAGTCACTGCTGTGCAGCAGATCGTCTAGAAGCTGCATGAGTTGCTGCTCTGTAAGACTTAAGAAGCGAGGAGCGGTAGGCAGGGAAGGAGCTTGAGCTGAACTGCACTGCAGCTCCCTGCTACTTTGCTTCCTTGCTTTGTGAGCAGGTGGTGGAAGAGGGCCAAGCAGCTGTGCAGTCCAGCCATAAAGCAAAAGCAGCCTCTGGCTAAAAGCATCCAGGGGCTCATGCGGCCCATGCTTCTCACGCCCCCCCCCCCCTCCTGCAGGAGGTGCCTCTCCTCCCCACCAGCTGCTTAGGTAAGCACGCCCTGTGCTCTTCTGTGCAAGCAATGCTGAGGCGTGATGCCTGCTGTGGCAAAGCTTAGACAAGCAGCTGCGCAGTAGGGTGACGCCTAATGTGGGGTATGCCTTGTGCAGGAGAGACATGCCTGCACACACATCAAGAAAGGAGGGAATCGTAGGTCAGTGTTCTTGATACAATAAGGGTCAATTGCCTACGGATCTCAATCTTAGTCACACCTACAATTTCTAAAGAGGGTCACAAGCCACAAAAATTGCACAAACAATTTGAGCATTGACCGGTTCTGTCTCTAAAGCGAATACAAGTTTTGACAATTCATACCGACACAATAATGAGCTCACAGGTATTCCAGGCTGCCTGAGACACTCCCAAGCTTGCTGCAGCAGACTCTGCACTGGTGGTACTGCTTCCCATTTGACGGACTCGTGGGAGAGAGGCACTCCCTTCCAGAACTGCTAATGCATCAGTGTCTTCCCCCCCACTCCCCTGAAGAGGTATCACAAATGGCGTGCTGGCAAGGTGGGGGGAGGCAGCTGCAGGAAGTGCTGCCCCTGGCTGCAGAGGCCCACCATCCAATCCCTTGCCCTTCCCAATGCTCGCTTGGGACGATGCCAATGTTGCTGTGTGCTTGGCAAGGGGGGGATGCAGAGCACCCGATTCCAGCAACGCATCTGCAAGTGCATCCACCTGCGCAATGGGAATCAGGGCTTTCAGCTGCGACAGCAGGTCTTTTCGCTGCTTACGTCCTTCTGCTGCACTGTACCGCTCCTCTATCAGCTTTGTGAAAGCCTGAGGGCCAGAGACAGATCTGCCTACTTCCACGCTGTCTACTGCCGCCGAAAGGCCACTAGTCAGTACTTGGGAGACCCCGGGCAGAAGCTGATGCAACGCAGCAGTGCAAAGCAGGCCCATGCCCTCTTCTGTCTGGGCTTCAGACTGCTCATCCACCTATACAGACAGGGACGATAATTGTTGTGATTTACTCCCGGGAAAGAACAGGCCCCTGGTATGCTGGCATGAGACAGGAAGCTTTGTCCTTTGAGCAGCCTGCACATCTGTTCTTCCCTGTTGTTGCAACTTGCAGCAAGACCATTATAGTGCAGGAACTTTGCTGCAAATTTATCAAGGTCACGGTTCAGTGACGTGTTCAGCTGGAGCTACTGTCATGGCTGGAAACACCTGTGCTCCTCACAGTAACATGCAGAATAGATTCAAGCTGCTTTAGCCAAATGGCATGTGCAATAAATAAAAATCCCATTCCTCGTGTATGGCCGTTCTCTACTTATCTGCGCGGTCAAAGCGGACGCAATTTGGAATTTGGTCAGAGTAAGTGTTGCTCTGAGTTCCTGCATGTTTGCTTGCTCTTAATCAGATCCTTCCCATCCTCGAAGTAAGACGGACCCTTAAAGACAGGCCTGGCTGGTTTGTTTTGTGTTTTTGCCTGATTATTCTTCACAGTTTTCTTCATTTGTTAAGCTTTTAATGCAGCCATAAACCAGAAAGCTGAATACCATAAACAGTATATCACCGTGTATTGCAGACGTTTCTGACCCCTCAGAGTGTCAAGAGCAATCTAAGTAACTAAGTTACAAGGGCCTCGAGAAGCTCGCATCGGGGTTGACTAGTTAAATTTAAGCATGAACAGGGACAGGGCGGGAAAGGCTCCCAAGCCGCCCTTCAAGGCCCCTAAGGGGAATATACAGCTGTGGATGCAGACTTTTTCAGGCCTAGTAATCGGACAGTAAGTGAGAAGAAGGCAGCAGAGGGGGAGGCAGCAATGGCACATGCAGAACGTGTTGCAGGGGACAGGGCAGCACAGGCAGCAGCAGCAGCAAAGAAGAGGAAGCCAGGTAGGCCTCCTTAGCTGGCTTCAGACATAAGCAGCAGGGGAGAGGAAGAGGGGTATGAGGAGGAGGGAGAGGACATTGACGATGATTGGTTCTAGCACACAGATGAGGAGTGGCATGGCCAAGGGGAGGAGGAGTAATAGATTTGGATGGTGAAGAGTTAGAAGAAGGAACACTCTCAACTAACGTTCTCTCTTTGAAATACCAGACTTTGACTTAAAGGAACAGCAATGTATGTAAGTACAAACCCTCCCAAGAGGGCGCCTTCAATCCCTTCCCATGCGCACGCATGCACACGTACGCGTGCACACACGCACGCGCACGCACAAACACACACGCACACACGCGCACGCACACATATGCACGTACGCGCACGCACACTCACATGTGCACACGCATACACCTGCAGCTCAGAGGGCCCAAGGCCCTCGCATAGGCCGCATTGGGGTAAACAATTAGATTCTGTGCCCCTCGCATAGACTCGCATTGGGGTTTTATTAAATCAAAAGTCGCATTTGGCATGAGTCTCTACGGTATGTGTCTATTAAAAGATTACTTCGTCTTTTCACTGACCATTTAAAATACCGTACCAAAAATCACCGCCCCTGCAGGAGGCGTCAAGGATCATAAATTTTTGGGGCGGAGCCCCCCTGGGCGTAGTCCCTCTATGTTCACCCCGCAACGTGGCAGAAGAATAGAGCGTTGAGCCAGCCAGGCAATCTATCAGTGTAAAAATTGTATGAAACAATAGCCAATTTTGCGCTGATTCCGAAACAGCCCGGTCAAACCCCCCTCCACGCGCAACTCTGAAGGGGTCGCGTGTCACTATTTCCCCCTGGATGCAATTGGGTGTAGGGTGAATTTTCATATTTCATTCATTCAAAATGTGTTCCATCATATTCTTAGCCCTTCTTCTGAGCCTGCTCAGGTGTCGTTGAGTGTGGTTCACCACCAAGGCCGACCGATCCCTTGCAGCAGCAAAGCAGAGACGGCAGCAGCTTCACAGCACTCGGGAGGACAGGCGAGCGAGGGCCCGGGAGAGGACCCGCGTCCAGCACTTGGCACAGCACTTGGAGCAACAGTCTCAGCCTGGCAATGCCACTCAGCAGGCACAGGAAGCAGCAACCCAGCCAGAGGTGGTGGCTTTGAACAACCATATGGAGCTCAGGCGTTCAGAGGAGCAGAAGAAGGACCCGTGAGCACACAGCTGTTGAGGTATATATTTAGAGGTCTTACACACCATTGGCAAGCAAACAGCTTCAGACACGGAATGGTATGACAGGGACTGTGCAAACGCAAGAGCGGGGGGGAATCTTATGATAGCCCAATTTGTTCAAAACGGTAAAACATGCGTTAAATACGATACGGCGTATTATACGAATACGCTGTGAAACATCCCTGCTGAAAATATATACCTTTTCAAGTGGAGGTGGTGAGTACAAGTAGGTGTGGTAAAACCTTTTTACATAATCAACGCTTGCAATTAAAACTTTCAGGACTTGGCCGTCTACCTACAATCAACATGTTATATATTTTACAAATCTATTGAAGTCAAACAGCATTGCATGAAAACACACGGTTTTGTGCCATTTTGGCACTAGTTTGGCATCAATCTTGCTCCAATCACTTAAAAAAGAAATTAGGTAAGAAGTGGTGCAGGGTAAAGCATGCGGTGTTCTTAGAAAGGGTGTTGTCTATGCCGATAAGTGTCACTTTCAAATGTATCTCTGCATTGAACCCACGCATCCACCCCCTGACTGCAGAAGAAGTTGCAGCCTCTAAATATTTTGATCCTTGCGGAAGCACAGCATGTTGTTCCCAAGTTTTTGTGAGGCAACGAAATTTGAGATGCAATGGTAGCAGCCTAGCAAATAAATGGACCTAAGTATGATAAAGCTGCTGCCCAACTTACACTGCCAAAATAAATATACAACCTGTTGCTGTTAACGCTGCTTGTGCCTTCTGCTTCCTTCTTGTTTTCGAATTTCAATGCAGCCTAGTTTACCAAGGACAAGTGTGGGAGTGTCGCTAGCGACGCTAAAAAATTGGCGAAGCCCATCACACGCGCAACATGTGCATGCATATGCATGCATGTGTGTGTGCGTTTGTGCGTATGTGTGTGCCTGTGTGTTTGGGTGTTTGTATGTGTGTGTGTGTGTGCGTGTGTCTGTGAGTTTGTGTGTTTGTGCGTGTGCAAGTGTATGTGCGTGTGCGCGCCTGCAAGTATTTGCGCGCGTTTGTGTGTGTAAGTGCGTATGTGTGCGCATGCGTGTGTATATGTGTATGCGTGCGTGTGTGTGTGTGTGCATATGTGCATGCTAGCCTGTAAATGTGTGCCTTACTGCCCCACAGACGCTGCAGTAGTGCGCGTGATGCTGTGCTAGAGCATCCTTTGCTGAAGCAGGCGTGAGGATGTGCTGCTGCTGCTGTTCCCTGTCTGTTGGGAGGGCAGGTGCGAGCATGGTGCCCGGGCTGGCCACGATGTCTGAACTCTGCTTCAACACACAGTGCGCAGCAAGCACCTGCACTGTGCACTCCATGCCCCGCGAACAGTCCAAGCCAACACGGACTGCATTCCTGAAGGGTCCCGTCCAAGCAAACCTCCGCGCGTCATAAACATCTGACTAAACTAGAATTTTATAGCCCATCAAAGTTAGTATTACTTGATTCTGCTTCCATGGTCAACCATGAACTTTGCAGTTGGAACAAAACCGAGGGCCCTGACGCAGCATCTGCAGCCAGTGAAGTGTGCTGATGGATACTGCACCAGCAGGAAGTGGTCCGGGGGCCTGGCTAAGGAATCCTAGGCAGCTTCCTGGAGCTTCCAAACACAAAACGTTGCTCTAAAACTTTACACACGGCACCCCAGGGTCCCAGAATTCATCTGCTCTGGTAGAAAAATTGGTTTGAACTCTTTGTCGAGTTTCAGCTTGTGGGGTGGCCTGGGTGAGCCTGGGGAGGCCTGTGTGAAGTGTGGTGGGAAGAAGTCAACGCTAGGGGCTCACACCCCCACGAGGGGGGCTTCGCCAATAAGAGGAGCATAGCTACGTTAGTCACTTGGCGTAGAAAAGCCCTCGCTGTGTGCTAGCGGTGGGATAAAGTATGGCAGGAGCCCTTTACCTCTTTGAAAGCATGGCAAACAGCGTGCGGGACCCCAAGTAACCAATATTAGGATGCAAAGTCAACTTGCACAGCCTATCCCAGATACCTGTCAGAAAGATGTCTGTTGGAAGTCGCTCTCTGGCTCTTTTCATTAAGGAGATGATGGTAATCTAAATTGTGAAAGGCAACCTTTTTGGCCCAGTAGAGCTCGGGAGGTGGTTGGTGAAGTGGTGGACCTGAAGATTCCGCCCAGCATCTACATGTGACGTCCCTCATATTTCTTTTTAAGCTCTCATTGGGGGGTGCCCCCACAGGCAGCATACCTCATACTGTGTCATTTTGCCTATCCAATGACCGCCTTGCCTGCCTCAAGCATTCAAAACACACCACCATATACTATTCTTAATGTATACAGGGTATCACTGTCCCTAGTAAACGTTTTTGGGGGTGGCGGTGAAGCCCTCCACAAACAGTGCCAGTAAGCTTTTCACCCGAAATAAAGCCCCCTCTACTTCATCTCATTGCAAAAGGCTTGTTTTTCATTGAGCTCAGCCGAAATTTTGGCATTCTAGGGAGCTGGGTGAGGCCCAGTGCCTATTTTGCACCCACTTAAATCCAAATTGCGATGGCGGTTCAGGGACGTTAGTGTAAGATATTTATTTCAAGCAGTGAAGTGGTGAGCGGTCAGGGAGCCCCCCCCGTTCCTGCTGCCCCTCCCCCCTAGCTTTCGCCTGCCTGCAGCAGGCAAGAGCGGACCGGACTGAGCGAGAGGCAGCAGAGCGCAAGAACAAGAGGCAGCCAGACAGGCCTTGCAAATCTTGGTTTGACCCTACACATTTGTTCAGCTGGCATTGCTTGGCGCTGCACTCTGTGGTTGTGCAACAAATTGTTGAGGCAGAAACGCAAGCATGTTCTCATGCAGCTGCAATTCAGCAGCAGGAATGACATGCAACGGGGCACACATACTCTAGCATCCACACTCTAGCATCCACGCACACACGCACGCACGCACGCACGCACACACGCACACACGCACACACACACACAAACACCCACACAAGCTCTACAACCCAAGCAGTTTACAAAGCTAGCACGCATGCAGCAGCAGCAGTGACAGCAACAACAGCGAGAGTAACAGTGGCAACGGCTATAAAGAGGGTGGAGTAGCTGTGGAGGGAGAAGAGTGGCAAAATTGCAGATATGGAATTGAAGAATGCGAACAAGCAATTATAAGAAGACTCCACTTGCTATTGACTGAATTTTGCGACCCTGGACTTTGCTCATTTGGCAAAGATTTGGCGAAGCCCCCCTCGTGGGGGCGTGAGCCCTAGCGTTGTCTCCTTCCCACTTCACTTCACACAGGCCTCCCCAGGCTCATCCAGGCCACCCCACGGGCTGAAACTCGACATAGGCTTTTAACCAAAACTCGTACCGCACCAAATAAATTCTGGGACCCTGGGGTTTGGTGTGTGATGATGTAGAGCAAATTTTTGTTTTGGGGGGGTCTAGACCTCCTTTCAGGCCCACCCAGGGCACCACCCGGGCTTAAATTTGACATAGGCTCCTAACCAAACTTTTTACCATGTAAGATGAAATCTGGGACCCTGGAGTGCCATGTGTAAAGTTTTAGACAACAACATTTTTGTTTGGAAGCTCCAGGAAGCTGCCCAGGATTCCTCAGCCAGGCCCCCGTACCACCTTCTGATAATACAGTATCCATCAGCACACTTCCCCGGCTGCGGATGCTGCGTCAGGGGCCCTCAGTTGTGTTCCGGCTGCAAAGTTCACGGTTGACCATGCAAGCAGAATCCAGTTGTGATTATTTTGACGGACTAAATAATTTTAGTTTATCCAGGTGTTCATGACGCGCGGAAGTTTGCTTGGCCGGACTCTTCAGGAACGCGGTTCGTGTTGGCTTGGGCTGTTCACGGGGCATGGACCGCACGTTGCAGGTGCTTGCCGCACACTGTGAGTTGACGTGGTGTTCAGATGTTGCGGCACCATGCTCGCACCTACCCTCTCAACAGACAGGGAACAGCAGCAGCAGCACATCCTCACGATTGCTTCAGCAAAGGCTACTCCAGCACAGCACCATGCACACCACTGCAGCATCTGTGGGGCAGCAAGACACACGCACAGGCGTGCCTGCACACACGCGCACACACATGTGCACGCACACACACGAACATACGCATGTGCATGCGCACACACATACAAACACAAACACGCGCGTGTGTACACAAAGGCGTGCACACACACATACACTTGCTCGCACACAAACACATACACACGCGCGAGCACACATACACGCACAAACACACAGGCATACACACACATATATATACACACACACACGTGCACACGCTCACACACGCATGCATATGCACGCACACGTTGCACGCATGATGGGCTTCTCCAATTATTCAGCGTCGCTAGCGATGCTCCCACACTTGTCATCCTTTAAGCTTCCAATTGAGTTTGTAAAAGATGAATGTGGCCACACACAAGCGCAGGGCTCCAAAAGCCCCTTTGAAAGGGGTGGTTGCTGGAATTTACTCTTAATATAACGTTTCTAGGGGGAGGGGGAGGCTGTTTTTCGGTAAATTATTTATTTATTTTGGTGCCGAGTACATGCACAGTATATCACCGCATGCTGCAACCGTATCAGATCCCCTCTTGGTGTGTTGCAAGCATATTCATTTGCAATTTCAATGGCCTTCTAGAGCTCGTAACTGTTCAAGACACCAGGTATTCAAAATTCAGGTTTAAGGCCTTTGTCAAAACACCTAAAGAGCCTTTTCTGCTCCAGAAATGTTGTCTCCTCTATTTTTGCTTCTCAAGACATACTTGCTTGTCCTTGCCAAACCCTTTGTTTTTGTTTGTGTAGACATGCCTTCCTTGCTGAATCAAATCAGAAAAGGGGGCAATGCAGCCTTACACCTGCTTGGCACCATTTTGCAGCAGCTTGGCAGGGGACAAGGCCGGTGACCTGATTTGCTCCAATCCACTTATGCTCTAGCTTTTTATGCATTAGGCTTGTCATGTCATCGGCATGGCCTGGATGGCGTATGCTGTGGGCGGGTGACAAGAGTGTGGGTGTTAATACAAAATTATTTTTACCTTTGCAGGTTTCCCATGCATCCGCGCCCCGACTGCGCCAGGTATGGATGTCGTCTGTAAGCTTTGAACGACATCAGAGCTGACACCAAATGATGGCTTCTGTGAGGACAGCGTCTGATCAAATCTTTTCAAGCACACTACACCAGTGTCTTTACCTTTTGCTAAAGCACGCTGAGCGCTCCTACCAAACTTTGCACAGGATGTCAAGCCATTTAAGCACAGCATCTGTTGTTCACACTTTTGCAAGAGTTTTGTGAGGCTTTAATACTGAATCTTAAGGGAACAGCGCAGCAGGCCGTGCCAATTTTATGGTAACCAAGTGTTTTGTTTGTGTTGGTAGTTTTGTTAAGGTTATTCACAGCTTTACGAACATAAGAACTTTCCGTTGCAACATCTTTTGTCAAAATTAGTCAGATGGAAGGAATGGTACGCTAGTGTTATGGGCACATAAAATTCAGTATTATGGTGTGCCAGCCGTGGGGACGACCTGGGGCACAAATTCTATGTCACAGCTTGTAACAAGTTGGTTGTGGAGTGGTGCTTTATTGAGGTGGAAATCCAGGGCGTCCAGGAGGGTGAGGGAGTTGCAAGGAGTGGGCTGTGGGTGGCCATTTGCAGGATGCAGAGCGAGCAAAGTAGCGAGTTAGGCGGCTTTCCTGGAGAGCGAAGAGCTGGCACCGCTTTCCAACAAAGCGACTTGAAGCTTTTAAGCCAAATGAGCAAATTCCTGCTAAAAATAAACCTGTGACACAGATAGGTCGACAAACACAGGGAAGGGGCCGCATTTGGCCAGAATTTAATTTAAATCTTCACTACTCGCCAGCAATTCCCTCACCCTACTCCTCAACGCCATACAAACGAACGACAGGTCAAGCTCACCTCACTGTCACAGTCCCCGAGCACGGCACGATTTGAGCGAGGGCCTTGCGTCACGGCCTTGGCAGCAGCCGCAGCGCACGAGGCAAGGAGGGATGCAGAGATGTGAGTGATACGAGCAAAGCATGATTGCAGCTGCTGTGCCTGGGCATCCCTGTAATTGTAAGGTCAAATTTGGGTGTGTAAGCTGTTGTTTTTGTGTGCGGCTTGCTGTACACTTGTGCCAATAGTGAGCGAAAATGAGAGAGCAGGCAAGCAGGCTGCTCTGCAACTCTGTGCAGTCTCTTGCTGTGCTCTTTTATCTGTACATGCCGGCGTGCGTTGCAACAAGGCCTGTAGCTACGATGCACGAGTGACTGAAAATACACCGGTCAGGTGCATTTTCTTGATGTACATCGAGGTTGTGTCACAGGTCATACTACACTAAGCTTACTCACCAATACCAGGTCTTGAGCCAGTCCGTTGCCAGTTTGCAAGCACGGCGCAGCATGATCAAGCTGGGTAGCTCACCATGTGTTGCGTCATGTCTGCATATGTGGGAGAGGCAGGGAGGGTTTCACTCCCAATATATGGGCCCTAGACTGCGGAAGCATGTTGTTTTTGCTAGCGCAGCTTGTGCCTGTGCCTACCTGATGTTTACGAGGAGGTTGGGCAGACCAGCTGCACTTGATAGAACCGCCACAGATGCTGCCACGCGTCCTCGTTGTTGGGAGTCTGCTACACCATTTACGAGTCTGCAAAAAGACACCGACTGTAGCTCTCAAGTGCATGACAGGTGATCCTGTTGAAGTGCAGGAGGGCTACTAAAACAAACCTGATAATAGGAAGTGCATAAATAAGACGGAGGGTGTGGTCAGATGCTTGCAACTGACAGGCGTCACTGCCACACAGCTGCCTGTCTTGCAGTGCAGCCTCCACAAGGGAGGCCGTGATATCAACTGCGAGTGGCACTCTGCCTCGTGCGCGCCATGCATGCACCTGCAGCAAACAGAGCAGGTTTGCCACAGCCACCATCACGGAATTGGCCATGGTCTAAGATTGGCCCCACCCTGCCCACTCCGTCTGTCTGCTTCTGGCATGCTGCATCCTCATCTGCACAGGCCTCCACAGACTCAAGCTCTTTAAGGCTGCTGGTCAGACAGTGCCTAACGTGTGCCCACTCCTCCCAAGATGCCCATGGCATGAGCTTGTGGCTCATTGCGCATACAAAAAACTGCAGCTAAAACCGGTAATGATATAATACATTCATCAGCGAATTCAAAAAGAGAATTTGGGGTTTATGGCGTGTTACCCGCGATTACAACTACGCAATAATGAGTAAAATCTTGTAACATCATCCCTTTGTGATAGAAATTCCTCGAAAGTTGGTTAACATCAACCGCCAGTCAGCTGTCTAATTTCCCTGGCAGATCCCCCGGAAAAATGAAAATGCTGTAATATGCGTTGAACACCTTCACAGTCCGGGCACTGGAACTCTTTGAGGCGACAGCCAGGCTTCAGGGCGTAAATCGTGTCAAATGAAATATAAATTGCAAAAATGGAATCCTGACGTCAAGAGCTACCGATTGGCATATAATGAGTCGATTCTGAAGGGGTCAAAAGGGGGAAGGGTCGGGGCCTCCAGAATTTTACTCACTTTCACGAAATATTAAATACATTTTTGGAATCCTGCTGGTCAGAAATGCATGGAATGCACCCAAGTAGGCCACGGGGGTGTGTTCAGGCAAATTACCAGCAATTGATTCCAAATTTGCAGTTTATACATTGCATTATGTATAAGTTACATGATTGAAGTAAACATGTAATTTGGCAAAGGTTTTGGCTGGATTTGTGCACTGAACAGGCGGTCAGTGCAAGAGCGTGCGCAAACCAGTTTTTGCCCTATAGCTCGTCAGGTATGCATTATTTGGCATGAGAACTGTGCAAGCAGATAGCTACTTAAATTCTGAGCAAATTGACACCCTTCTTATTGGGAGGTCAGGGGGGGGATTTAATTTACAAGGCGCGTGTACTATTGAGATTGTGCCATTTTCGAATATAGCCCGTTTCGCTGACACTGACTTGGCAAGTGCAGGTTGTGAGGGAGGTAAGATGGCAAGCAATTGACATTTGAATTGCACAGAAAGGTGGCAAAACGGCGGAGATATTTGGTGTTGAAGGTTGAAAACTGGCCATTTTGCTTTGCAATGACGATGTGCGCTGGTGACCCACTTTCGCCCCCCTCTTTTTTGGTCGAATAGGCCCTAGGAACCTAAAAAACCACTTTTTTGCTTCAGAAAAGTTTTTACCCCAAAGGCTCGAGAGCGCAGGGGAATTCAACCGGGTGACCAAAAAGTCTCAGCCCCGTAGAACCGTACTTTCACAACAGGCACAAGGACGGCTTGCTTAAAATCAATGAAAGGCCACCACCAAGAATTTAAGAGGCAACACACAAAAGTGAGCCACAAGCGATCTGGGTGGAAAAAAATGCTATGCAGGCAATGAACCACTCCCCAAATTAATAAAAGAAAAGGAGCCACTTTGGAACCGAGTACCGCAAGAGTCCTCCACCAATTGGAAGGGAAAAAGGTCAATGGGGATCAGGAGGATTCTTGCAGGCTTTACCTGATACGTCTCCTGACGAGAGTTGATGATAGTGCTGGAAAGGGCCTGTCTGGTATGGACGAGTTTTGCAGCGTGATTGACAGAATGAACATGAAGCCGGAAGCAGGTTTCTTAACTCTTAGAGAATCAAGACCTAGCTCTTTGAAAGTCTCCAGCGTGTGATTGTTGTAGTTGGTGCTACCTACTCCCAATGAAAAGGATGGAGTGGAGGGCAACGGAGGCTCCTTGAAGGGTGGAGCAGAGGCCTTAATGCTGTTCCATATCTTCGATTTGACAGCTGGCCTGTACGGATGTCAAGTATGGGCCACTTTTTCACTGACATATGATTCTTCAGTAACCACCCGTGCACACGCCCTTCATCTTGGCTTCCTGAAAAAACTCCTGGGTGTCAAGAAAAGTACTGATACTCACTGCGTGCTCCGCGAAACAACTTATACGCACTTATACAGCATCATTAGCCGCCACTAACAGATCCACTTTCTCCAGACAGCACCGACCCGAAGATCTCGGCATTCTTAAAGGTGACATTTACCTCATCGAGGTCAAGTACACCAGACCGCAGAACCAGCTGAGCGCCGCGCAGGAACAGCATTAAGTAAGGTAAGGTAAGGTAAGGTTACATCGCTATATATGCCTCTGGTGGGCATCTGAGCGGAAGCTTGGAAAGAAGCCTGTAACCAAACAAAATAAACGCTAGAATAATCAAGGGAACAGGGCTAGGCACTTAGCTACAAAAGAGGCAACACCAAAAATATCAGGTTGGTTCATAAAGGACCTCAAACGAGATGGGCCATCCTCAAACTGAGGTGGGAAGATAAGCTGTTGCTGTGTGCGAAGTCTGACCAGATGTTCATGCGGACAGTCCAACAAAATGTGTTTCTCATCCTGAATAGTGTGCCAGTCACATCTGTCACAGATCCTGAGCTCATAAGGCCTTCTATTCCTGTCATGACGCATTCTTTGGACTAGAAAGTCGTGGCCAGGAAGGCGAAGGCAAGAAAGTGCT
>Ga0307942_1000333_pt1 | contig 31208 bp, 32 predicted proteins | sample OrgLakmetagen175_FD_201846 | JGI IMG/M metagenome (GOLD analysis project Ga0307942, IMG submission 201846) | Saline water microbial communities from Organic Lake, Antarctica - #175 | ecosystem: Environmental > Aquatic > Non-marine Saline and Alkaline > Saline | place: Antarctica: Organic Lake... | reverse complement strand
ACCCGCACCCGCACCCGCACCCGCACCCGCACCCGCACCCGCACCCGCACCCGCACCCGCACCCGCACCCGCACCCAAGCCTGCACCCGCACCCGCACCCGCACCCGCACCCGCACCCGCACCCAAGCCTGCACCCGCACCCAAGCCTACACCGGCACCTCAGCCAAGCATAGAGGAGCGGGTTTCTCAGCAAAAGCAGCAGCATGAAAGTGGGCGACCAATTTCGCCTGGTTCTAGAACAGAGGTAGCCGCTGGGCTGGCTACTTACCAACAAGAGGGGCAAGAGGTTTTAGATACTGAGAGCCGGAAGTACTGGGAGAAGACCTTGAGGTATTTTAGCCCTGTTTGCGTTTGATATTCCATCGCATGCTTGCAAAATTTGTAAATGTTTTTACGTTTGCGAGTGTCAATGCCTTCGCATGTGACCTTTTTGTTTTGGCCTATGTTTCCTGCCTGGAATCGGACCCATTTGTCTTGTTTGTCAAGTGCACCCTTTAGCAGGAATTCCTAGTGGATATTATTATTATTTCTTTGTTACTCCTCAATTCTCGTTTGTGATCTCTATTTCCTGCTGCTTTCTTCTCCCACAAGCACCTTTCCTTGACCAATGCACGAGGTATGACCACCACTTGCATATACTTTTCCTCAGGGATGCTGCAGCTGGAGAACCGGTCGTTCAAAGGTCGCATGCTATAGGCTCCCAGGTGCCACCCACTCCGCAATGCACACCCTGGGGCTCTGGGCTGTGCAGTCAGTCCTCAGATCACAGCCCCGTCCAAACAGTTCCTCTCACTGAACAGAAGAGGAACGCGCCAGGTGACATAGATTAAATATTCTGAATGCATCTCTGACCTTTGCAGCAGGGCTTGTCTCCAGTTTTGACTTTCTGCGTCAACATAATTGGAGCATACATTTATAATTTGTTTGAATGCTCTGCACTTCTAAATAGGAATACTGCAAGCACCAATTGTATAGGTTAATGATCACTAAATATTTATTGCTTACAACGTGGCACCCTTCAATTTTGCAGACGGTGAACGCAGTATGGGCTTTGAAAGCCAGCTGCTTGACGCAATTGAGCGAGCCACCATACGCACCTTACATGACTGCGCTGGATGCCAGGTATACATTTTTTGTTCCGGGCTTGCACTGAATGCTTGCACACATGAAGCACACTCGCACGCAAACAGTGTGGAACATTTAAGATTCGCTGCTAATGTTGTCTTAATAGCTTGAAGGCTGCACTCAGGGTGTTTCAGTTGTAAGTTTGTTGCCGTTTAAGTAGCAGAAACTGCCTGAAACAAATTAAGAAGCTATAGGAAAAACTATGATGGAATAGCAGGGCGTGTTGTTAAGGGGTTTGTGCTGCCTACACCGTGCTTGATATTTGCATCAGGCTAGATATTATACCAAGCAACAAGCGCCCCACCCAAAATGGTGAAGATAGGAAGGTATCAGGGTCCTGTGCTATATACCTCCTCAGGCTGCCAAGGCAGCGGTGCACAAAGCCACGGGCGAGCTTTTGCAACAGGCGGTTGAGTCAATAGACACATCAGTGCCTGTGGCAGCAGCCACAACACTCATGCCAGGCGCAAGGTGAGCTGGTCTGCAAGCTGGTTTTTACCAGATGAAGCCCAATGATGCCCAGAGTTCAATTTTCTCAGAGGTCTCCACACAGTAGTATTAGGATTGCTGCCAACTTTGGCGCTTTCTGTGTCACTCATGCTTGTTTCTGCAATTTCTCTCTTTTTGAATTTCCTCTGCCTGCTGAATATGTTGTCTCTCTCAACGCTTACCAGGTGCCACACCTTCCAAGTGCCAGGACGTCATCACCACCAACTGCAGCGAGATGAAACGGACAGGGAGCAAGCAATGCAAGCGTTAGAGGTTGAGGCAGAGAACCGCCTGCGGCGTGTTGCGGTCAGTATACAACAGAGGGCCTTAGTGATCATGCGAGGCAATTTTCAGGCAATGAAGCCGCTTTTGGAATCAGTTGGAATCTCAATAGCAAATTATACTGTAACAGAGAAACAGTTAGCCTTTTACGTCCTTGCATTTGAAGCAGAATAAAAGCTAGGGGAGGAACAGCAAATAAGGGATAGAGAGACTACGCCATCGATCAGTGCAATTTACCACCTTTGCTCAAAAGAGAGAGGCAACCCTGGCTACCATCATTCTTCAAGCGACTTGCGCCTCCCGGCTTTTTTAACCAGACTTGTCAAAACTACTTGAAAAGCAGCCAAGTAATAGCTTCTCATATAATCTGTAATTGCTACAATCATACATGATACTTTTCTGACGCACAAACACACACGCGCACACCCACTCCATACACATACACACACAGAAGATGATATGTTCAGCCATATGAGCAAAGGGGCCACATAATGACAAATTGTGTTGATCTTGCCTCAGCACACCAAACTCATCTATAGTTTGGACCTCAAAGAATGAAGTGTCGGTGGTACTATATGCAGATCCTAAAAAGATCGTTGCTGAGCGCTGAGAACCGCCGAAACAAGCTCGGTCATCGCTTAAAACGACGCATCCAGTTGTTGTTACTGCCACTTACAGGCTTCAGCAAGGAGCGGAGAAACAGATACATCAGCTCTTGCATTGCATGAAGACGCTGCACGCATGGCGGCCCTTGCAGCTCAGCGACGAGCAGTGGGTGAACCACTTCATGATGCGGTTGAGCAGGCAGAACAGCCACCTTCTTGCTTGTCTGGCGAAGTCATGGGTAGCCATGAGTGTGGTCTTTAAAAAGCTTTGGTGCAGATGTACTCTGATTTCTGCGAGCCAATGTGTCTAGTTGTAGAGCAAATTGCATTTGGTCGTGTGTCACAAGCAGCTGACCAGTGAAAAAAAACACTTAAGTGTACACAGTCTAACATATAGTATAGGAGTGTGCTATACTATGTACTCATTGTTGAAATTCATTGATAATGCATTAGATATTTTTTGTGTATTTTTATTTGAGCGAGTTTGTTCTACATCCTGTCACCTATGTCAGCAGTAGATTGCTACGATAAGATATCCGTGTAGGTAAGCATCCCTGCCATCATGAAAAGCAAATCCAGCTTCATCCAAGAGAGGTCAAGATGAGTTTGGAGTCTGATTCTTTGGGTTTGTAAACAGCATTATTTCTTTTTTTGCATTGTGAGATGGTGGTTAATTGTTTAGGTAAGAAGTCTCATCTCTCATCACAACATCTTAAAGATTGAAAGAAAAATTGCAGAGAAAATAACTTAAGAAGGAGGAGAAGTTGTAACAAGCAAGAAAATAAGTCGATGGAGAAATTAAAGAGGAACACAGATAAAAAGCAAGAACTCATGAAAAAGAAAAAAGAAAGGAAAAGGAGCCACTTTGGTACCGAGTACCGTTAAGCTCCTCCACCACGATAAGGAAAGGAAGAATTAATGGGGATCAAGTGGGTTGCAGGCTTGGCTCATGCTTTTAATTTGAATCAACAGTAGCAAAACGGTGTAGAGAGTATTTGGGAAGTACCTGTTGCTTGGCTCTCTGTACATGAAGTGGTGACTCCTAATGTTTCAAAGTGCGCCTCTGGGCACGCTCAGTATGCCACTTTGGAATGTTATTCATGTGCCCTGAATATTGTCGCAAAGAAAACTGCACAGGTTCTGAGTTCTAGTCATCATTTTCCATTCTAAGATATGACCTACATGCATACGAAGTGCCATAGTAAGTGAAGTGCAAATCTAGTTCATATCCACTTAAGGTAGAAAGGTTCCAAATCCAGGATTGAAAGTAAGTTTTGCTATACATCCTCAGCCTACAATGTATAGCTCTCTTGCAATGTACTATTGGGCTTGTTGTGGGTGGGCGACTTTGTTAGGTGTTTAAACTGGCTGGAGCCTGATAATTGTTCATCCTTAATTGCTCGCCAAATCAATCTCTGTGTTGTTCCAATGCACGGTCCCCGGTCAATCTTAAACTAAATATAGATTATGTAATTATATTCAAACAAGAAAGATCACGGTTGTAGTCATAGCAATCACTCTGCAAGGTTCTGCCTCATATAGCTCATGGGAAAAAGGCAAGAAGTTATACATTTGGTACCTGCGATCGTTTTTCTTTTTCCTTTCTGTCTAATGCACATAGAACATCTACAGGAAAGCAAAACCACTGGTTCACTTAGACTCACAGGCCGTCTTGTTTCATTTTAGGTTCTCCATGAAAACAACTGCATTTGCACGAGTATGTATGCGTAAGCTGGACAACAGCGTCTAGCAGTTGCAATAAATTTAGGTTGTGGATTGCGAGGATAAGAAATCAGACCATTTTAATTGCATTTCGTTATAGCTACCTTGGTATTTTAAAACTGCAGCAACCTGCAGAATTTGTTACCTCAATCATAATGCTGATTGTAAAAAAGTACCACAAGTACTGCAACCCTCCGTACCTTGTAGAACTTTCTTTTTTAATTCACCATGCCATGGATGTATTTTACAACACCCGGTACCAAAGTGGCTCCTTCTTTTATTAAATGTGGGGTATGTTTTCATTACTTGCATTTCTCACTCATGGAGCAAGGAACACCTTTCCAGCAAATGAGTTCAGCCACCAAACGCTGCGTAATTTATACCCGTTTCCAACAAAACAGGAGCCATTTCGGTATCGTTAAGCTCCTCCTCCAACATAGCAGGCAATCTCTGTATTCAGTTGTGAGCTCTTAAACTCCAGTTCTTGAGTTGAAGCAGTGTGACATCGCTTATGTCAGTCTCGTTTTTTATATGTGTTCCTGCCTTTTGGATTTCAACATCTTTTCTATTTCTGGGTTTCCTTCTAATTTGAAGTTGCAAGGAAGAAGACAAAACAAGCGGGCAGTAAAAAATACCTCCCACATCATAAACGACGGAAAAGGAGCGAGCCACTCTGATACCTGGTACATTAATGTCCTCCACCATGGAAAAAGGGATAAATCAATGTGAATCACTAGCAAGGGGGTTGCAGGTTTGACCTGAAACAGGCTCCATAAGAGGTAACAATAACATTGGAAATTTGTATGGAAAAATTTAGCAGCATAAAATAAACAGAATGCAAATGGAGCTTGGAAGCAAGCGTCTGAACACTCAGATAACCAAGACCCAAGTCCTCGAGAGGTTCTATTGTGTTGCAGATGGTGACGCCCACTGCCAGTTGGCTGTTGTTGTGAGGACCCTAATTTCTGCAGCAGTTGTGACTGGTCCTTGTAAATAATTAACTGCTATGTTTATAAGTAAACAGATAATAACACTAAATTTGTTGCGGTATGTAAGGAACATTGGTTAATAATCACCCTACACAAGGTCGCCCCGTGAAAAACCCACCCTACCATTCTCACTTAGCTCTCCACCCAATTCAAAGCCCCCTATACCCTATCTGAATACTGAATACTTGATGTTATATCTAAATCATTGATATTTGCTGGAAATTTGGCATTCTGGGGGGTTCTGTGGGGCCTGCTGCGTATTTTGCATCCACTTTGGCAAGGAAAAGGTGCATTTCTGAGGTTGCCCCGATCGACCTGTGCTTCAGGATATAAGCATTATAAATGTTTATAGCAATGCTGCAATGTCGAATTTGGGGCAGGGGTACTGGGAATGCCGGTGAGTGGAAGGCACTCACACAAGGGACACAGGGGAAGAAGACAGAAAAATATGTCGCTCCTTACTGACTGCGGGTTTCAGCCCGGTGTTTCCTCTCAGCGTTGCTGCCAATTTATACGCGTCAAATTAAATCTAAATGAGGCCAATCGATGGCCTGTGCAAAAAGCGGTGTGGTTTTTCCTGAGTGTCGCAGCAAAAATTCCCCCGGCCCCTGCACCTCTCCCAAACCTTCAAGCATTTGCTAAGAGAACAAAAAACTACTCCAATGCACATCTCAGGTCACAGAATGGTGGAGTGGTTGCAGAGATATGCTTGTGCAGAAAGTTAAGTGAAACTATTTGGCTAGTATGGGGTTGAGATTTTCACGGGGGCGACCACAATACTTCCAGGTCAAGTTCAATAACTTGCCTCACTGCAGCTTACTTCTAAGCTAGGCTCAAGCGTGTTACATATCATAGTCAATGGCCTAAATCTATGGAACGGGAATAGCCCAGTCTCGACCTGAGCTCAAGCTAAAATGACCGCTGAACTTAAGCAATGACCTACTCCCTCTTTGGTCTCATCTCCGAGCACATACAGGAGCCTGCTTTCCTAACGCCTACTAGCCCCACGCAGCCTGCTGTTCCTATGGACTGTGGCCTCCTTAAATTCAGATAAGAAGGAATAACTACGCAGGCAGTAAAAATATTTAGTTTCAGGCTTTTAAATGCAGCAGCCTTTTGAATGCAGCAAAACTGCAGCAATAACCTTATGCTAAACAGATCCGTTCCTTGCTGTGAAGCTCTATAAAAGATATGTTTGCGAAATTCGAATGCAGATCTTTGGTGATCAACATTCAATTAAACATTAAACAGCACGCAGCCAAATTGAGCCTTCAAGCTTTAAGGAGAAATCAGCATAAGGTTGAAATAATAAAGCGACAAAGCACATAGCGTCCCTCTTTTGCTTGAACTCTGGAATAAAATGGTCAAATCCACAAAGAAATGTTTGAATGAGATGAAAACAAGGAATACCTACACCTAAACATACGACTCAGGAAGTTGCTCTGGTACGAGGTTGTACTTTAATGCAAAACCAGGTAAGACACTTTACCATGAAAGATCATAATGCACGCAACAAATGAGATGACAAATCTAGACAGCCGTTATGGTAACATGACATAGCAGCATCAAAATTCCAGGTCATGGCGCATACCCATCTTCTAACTCGGTAGGTCTGGTCAGAGGGACCTGTAGTTCAGGCAAAGGAATAAAATGGCACCATGGAAAACGATTTGATTGATAAGGGACATGCATTTACAATGCTGTTGATCTTACAATTTCCACAAAGTAGAACTAGGTACAATGCACGCGTAGCGATGGTTTCACGAAAAGAAAAAGGATTTCAGGAAGCTGAAGAAGCTGGTTGTAAGCCAGTGGGGCTTACCAGGATCACACAATATAGTCAATGCAGTAGATACGATTGACAAAAAGTCACAGGTAAGCGCACACTCATGCCCGAGCCTGCAATACCAGAGCACGCAGATGAGCAACTTGAGCTCACATATACTCACATAGTTCACGAGAAGCCCTCCTTTTAATTGGGTCACCTTGCCATTTAAATCCTTGTCGATGACCACTAGTTGCTGCAGCAAATAGGGTGAAGGTTTGTCAGCAGTGTCCTCGCGATGCGTGCAAGAAGCCTAACACGAAACATTGTCAATTTGTGCATGACCGGAGTGCTTACCCCAACCGTAACATTCAGACAGCACAATCGCAATAAACCCTTTTCCTTTTCAAAAATTTCAGACAAACATACCTGTGCTGCATACCGCGGTCCTACAGGGACCACCATTCGCCCTCCGTTTGCTAATTTGTCGACAAGCACCCTTGGTGAGCAGTGGCACATGGAAATAAAGTTCATATTAACGATGCAGAAAAAGGAAAGTGTGTCACACAAATAACGCAAAATCAGACAACGAGAAACTAGATTTTGTTAACGAAGAAGTAAACGTTTCACAACCTGCTTGATCACCTTCCTTAGAAAGCGAAGAAAAGCAAACCTTTGATTGATTCAGAAAAATTCAGGAGAATACACCTGGGAAGCTCATCAGCTGCAGCACCAACGTGGATGGCATGAAAAGGGGCCTCCTCCTTTGTCACATCTGTGTGCATGAATCATAAATGTATGCACTTCATCAAATCAGGTTGGATTTAAAAGCATATTAACCAACGCAGAGGTACATTGACATGCATAACAGAAATCAAATTTTGCATTCAAGGGGTACCTACTCACAGCCACTTCATCAAATTGGAACCATTGTAGCTTGAAGCTGATATTTGGGTGTGAGAAGCTGACATTTGGGTATGAGAAGCTGACATTTGGGTGTGAGAATAAGTCTTCAAGCGAGTTGACACAACTGAAAGCACACGCACGGCACCTGCACCCTATATTGGTGCCTTCCACAAAGGAATGGCATTATAAGTCGCATATCCCACCGTCCACGTGGTCTTTTCTCTTCTTTTCTGTTGTAATACACCAAAATATCATTCTATCTGGTGCTCTGGCTGCACAGGTACGACCAGAGTGCAGGCGTTTGCAAATTATTGAGGGCAACTTACTAACTGTATCAACTAACCTTACGAAAGAAATCGGTTTGCCTGTTCATCCTTCAAGCTTGCTTGGGGCTTAAGATGGCTTTGGGTGCAATCCAACTCGTCTAAACACATATATTTATCGTCTAATGCGCCAGCCTTCCACGCTGATCCCATTTTGTCTGCTACAGTACAGACGCAAAAAGCTTAGCTACCATTCCACAATTAGCACTGCTATGCTACAACGTTGAGCAAATGAAGTAAGCGTGCCTGAAAGCGCATTCCCGTGCTCCACTCGCCACCCCTTGCCTTGCTCTTCTTGGAGGTCTGGACACGCAGTTTGGATGGAGGAAATGGAGCGCTGGGCCTGTGTAAAATTTACAAACGAGCAAAATGAGGACAACCAATGACTCACTGGTAATAAGACCACAAGGTCAAACACGTGGGTATCAGACTTCAAAAGAAAAGTGCTCGATAGCAAGGTACTCACCAGTTCAGGAACTTTTTCCAGGCCAAGAACAGAGCCTCCTGGCAACACGAGCTTAGCAAATACAGCAACCAAATAGCCAGAACCTGCATTTAGATTTGCAAGTTGCTTTCATTGGTGGTGCAAGATCAGTAAGCACCATTGAACTCCCTTGAACAAATTGCCCCCAAAACTTAAACTTGTCTATGCAGCCACAGAAATAACGGCAAACACACCAAGAAAGCTCTCAAGATCTCTTTTGCATTTTCACATTTGGCAAAAACGTGTAATCTTTCACTTCCTCCTTTCCCTCTCTCTGTAATTGGACGGCACTTTATTTGAACACACCGGATCCGACATCCAAAACTCGATTGCCAGGTTGAAGCTGCGCGTCCAGCTGCGTGTGCAATGGATAAATGGAAATGTGGCGTTGTAGACGTGTCTGCAATCAAGCAAACTCTGTGTTTATGGCATTTTTAACTATCGCTAAAGCTCCAGTGCGAGTTTGTGAGAGGTTGTGAACTGTACAATCATGGTTTGATACTTGGTTTGGTGCTTTTTGTGATTGCACACGGCTGCATGAAAACCCGCGTTCTCACTATTTCATGCTTGATAATACGCCTGTGCAGGAGTGAACACCCATGAGGTTTTCATTAGCTGCGCCATTTATGTCAAGTGTTTACACATTTTACAGCAACTACACGCATTTGACATGCCGATGCGTACACACCATTTCCAGCACAGTCGCATGCATGTGTGGAGCACTTATGGTCTGACCGTGACCGATGGGGGCAGGCTCATCTACGTAACTGAACGACTTGTTGCAAGACTTTTCGTCTATGAAGGCAGCCCTGTGACGTGCAGAATAAAAGCAATGCAAGTTTTGTAGGAAAATTATGTGACTTTACGTTTCACTCATCAAGGTTGCCTACAAGGATATGTCACTCCTAGACCCAGCTTTTCGTTGCTGAAACGGAAATAGCTCTCGCTCACCGATCTACGCCTTTCAAAGCTGCAATAGCCCTCGGGCTCGACACAAGCCTGTATGATGTAGCAAAGGAGAGTGATTAAGTGTGTGAGCTGTGTGCTGTGTGCTTTGTATTTGTGTGTGGTGTGTGTGTGTGTGTGTGTGTGTGTGTGTGTGTGTGTGTGTGTGTGTGTGTGTGGTGTATGTGTGTGTACACTTGTGTGCATGTGTGTATGCGTGTGTGCATACGTGCGTGCGTGCGTGCGTGCGAGCGTGCGTGCGTGCGAGCGAGCGTGCCAGCGTGCGTGCGTGCGTGCGTGCGTGCGTGCGTGCGTGCGCGTGCGCGTGCGCGTGCGCGTGTGCGTGTGCGTGTGCGTGTGCGTGTGCGTGTGCGTGTGCGTGTGCGTGTGCGTGTGTGTGTGTGTGTGTGTGTGTGTGTGTGTGTGTGTGTGTGTGTGTGTGTGTGTGTGTGTGTGTGTGTGTGTGTGTGTGTGTGCGCGTGTGCGTGAGCGTGTGCGTCAGCGTGTGCGTGAGCGTGTGTGTGTGCGCACCTTTGCTTTACTAGAGATTCCACCAGCGTGTGCTGAGTTCCAGTCATCTTTGCATTGTTTAACCCAAATAAATTCCGTAAATGATTCATCTCCAAAACAAATAATGCGATGATAACGCCCGCGCAAGAAAACGCGAGTTTCATATAATTCAACATCGTGTGTGTGTGTGTGTGTGATGCTGTTTTTGCGGTTTGATCTGACTTTTCGTTTTCTTGCACTTTCAAGCTGGTTACATACAAATACTATATGAAACAAACATCTTCTCGTTGAAAAAAGCATTCCAGCTTCCATGCGGAACCGAAAAAACGCAAATTGTTCGTTCTTGAGTGTGGCAGCTAGGGATAGCTGCTGCAGCAACACTGCCGGTTGCCAGCAGTTGAGCTTGGCAGAACGACCCTAAGATCTCGGCAGACATCTCATGCATTGAGATCAAGTACTGTGAGGACATTAGATTCCAGAATCAGCTGAGCATTTGGAAAGGAACAGCACAGAGGGAGCTGCTAGATCAAGCATCGAACTTGTCCATTGCTCCCCAGAGCCACCCTCATGAAAAAGTTCTTTTGTGATATAGCAAGTAACGAACGCAGGTAGAGTAAAAGGAAAGGATGTTGTTTTGTGACTTGCACCACCAATGGATGCAGAGCCACACGACATCCCTCCTGGAGGATGAAAAGAGGAAGGGCTTTCAGTGGGGATCAGGTGGTTTTGTATTCTCAAAGTGCTGTGTTGCTCCTAGTAGGATGGTAGAAAAGAAAAGGCTAAGGTAGTAGTGGTAACACAGGTAGCACGATTAAGGAAAAGAACTCACAATCCCCCCAACACAGTGTTTTTCACCGACACCTAGTGCATAAAAGACCAACAAAAAGCACAATCGCCTTGAATGATCCATTTGCCTTGCAGGAGGCCATGGCCTTTGGGGTGCAGATTTGTCCAAGCCTCAGGCTTTAATAGCCTTCCTCTGCAGATCAATTACTAGCAATTGCTTGAACATCTTGACCTTCTCCAAGGTTAGCACGCAGGCTGCCTCTGGCAGAAAAGGAGAGCCTTAACTTATTTTTTCTTCTTCAGCACGGTCCATTTAGAAGTTACACTTCCTTTTATTTATCCTAATTTTATTATTAGCTAGCTTTTGCCTTTACTGTTTTACCAATGATGCTAATTTCTGGATCGAATCTTCTTTATTACCTGGAAATCTTATCTTTATACCTTATATTATTCCTTCTTGTAACTGCATAGTATAATAAACATGTCCTTGCTAGTTGTGTGATGCCCGTGTTAACGAGTTAAAAGCTGTATCAAGAAAAATCCAACTACGGCCCTGATTGAATATCGTAATCCCCGATCAAATAGATACCTTTATCATTTCAATTGATAAAGTGATCGAGGGTAAACACGCCTGATTTAACCCTTGATTGATTTCCATCATCACAGCTCTGATTGATTTCAATCAGGCAAATAAATAGAAAAAGGCCCTCATCGATTTCAATCACACCCTGATTGCACTATTGACTGAAATGCCCGTGATTGAAATCAACCACATTCAATCAACGTCAACCATTGCATGGATTTTCTGACAATGTGAAGATTTTTGTGGGGTCCTACTTAACAGCCGATTAAACAGCTGGATTTGTTTTGCGCAATTTTTGCTTGTTGGAAAGAAAGAGGTTCCATGCGTCGTCTTTAATCAGGCGTATATCACATTTGTTTGGTTGGATGTCACTTTTTTCTGTTGGGATAGTAAAGGCAACTCTCCTTATTGGCAGACCTAGTTTGATACGTGTATGATGGGTTTCTTTTGGGGCGTGGTTGCTGGGTTGGAGTAACTATGCGTCTGGCTTGCTAAGTTTCTGCTGCTGTTGCGCTTTGAGGTTGGAAGGCAAGAGCCAGGTTGAAATCATTCCTATCTGTGTCTCCTCGGAAGGGCATATAACGCCTTGTTGTACCATCGTTGCACGACTCCCTACGCCTGCTTGTGCTAGCAAGCCTGTCTGGTATCCTGTGCACCTTATTGGATTGCTTTTAAAATCCATCCTCCAGCAGCGTTGTGCCTGTTAAAAATCATTTTATTTATAATGGGAAGATTGCAGCCTGACAGCATGCGGCAGTTGCCGTCTAGCTTCTGGCAGATGGGGCAGATTGGTGGGCCTGCTACATGGTTGCACTGAGCGGCACGCTTTCGGTTGTGTATCAGATCCGTATGGCAGAGCATGACATTTTTGTTTTCTCCAAAGGTGACACTTGCATTTCACACGAGGAACTACTAATATCTTTCTCAACATTATCTTCTTTGATCAGTTCTTGGATTTTGTACAGCATTTCGTGGACTGATGGTATTGCTGGCCAGAATATGGATGAGTGGGGATGGGCGTCGATGTTAATGTGATATCATGGCCACTTTGATTTTCCGCAGAGCACTTTGCTATGGCATCATTCCCTAGGATGCCAGCATGAGCTGGAGGTAATCTTTGAGGAGCGAGGTGGAACAAGCCACTTCGGTATAATCCTAGTTTCAGCTGTTTCAGGAATCTGGAGCTTTTGCATAGTCACACTGCACGGCTTCACCAAGTTTGGTGGACCGGCGGAGAAGGGTGGATTTGGTGGTTATAAGCCCCGTTGTTTATAGCTGATTGTGTGCTCATCACCTTACAGAGCAACACGGAATCGAACAAACAGACTGAGTAGTACTGAGCAAAAACAAACAAAACAAACAAAAAAATATAATTAGATGGATCATGATTTCCTACCGTGTACTTCATTCTCATACGCACATAATCTTATACGCACATAATCTTATAGAAATCTTCAAGTTTTCACACTGAAACCTTTCAGATTAGGGGGGGTATAGATTGTTGTGCTGAGTCTTATACTTTGCAGTGACAATTATTTGCTACGACAGCTGTCACACCCAATTGTTGGCAGTGACGATTGGTGTGATTTGGTTAGTTGGTTTTTCAGTTGAGGTTAATTTGCTTAGTCTAGTTCAATAAGCTGGAGAAGCCAGTTTATTCAAGATAGCATTTTCTGGTTTTGATGTTGCGGTTCAGCTCAGGAAACTACTTAATGCGCAGACAGATGGTTGAGTAAACTTCCCAGCCCTGGGGAGGAGAGGTGCGGCAGCCGACTAGAGTGTGTGTGGTATAGTATATGTCAGTGTGTCAAGCAAGTTGGATTTGAGAAACAGCAGAGAAAGAGAGAGAGAGAGAGAGAGAGAGAGAGAGAGAGAGAGAATCAGGAGATTTGCAGTCTGAAGTGCAGTTCCCAGCCTTTGCTCGAGAGAGACTCGACCCTGGCTTTAACCATTTATAGATTGTTGTGCTGAGTCTTATACTTTGCAGAGACAGTGATTTGCTACGACACCATGTTCGATGTTCCAGACCCTCTTGCTGTGCATGTGCTGCTCCTCACACATGAATTTAGTATATTGTTATGTGCCTCCTCATTCTTGGTATCCTCAGTGTGACGGATGTTCAGCAGCATGAAATTCATGTGCCCAAAACACACAAATGATGATCCCCCCTCTCTGATTTTATGCGGTCGGTTGATCCTGGCAGATGCTTGATGGGTTTTTACTGTTCTTTTCAGTGGTGCAACTTTTCTTCTATTTCTATTTTTTTTTGCAGGTGCTACAAGTTTGTGGCGCTACAAGAAACACTCCACACTTTTTTTACATTGCTCTAGTACTACATACTCAGCCTAGAAGTCACACTTTTTGACCGACGGCTTAATCTCCAACCTCTGAAGGTCCCCTTATGTAAATATAGATGCATCTGTGTGTGTCACTGGCAGTATGTCAGTGTGTTGGACTTGGGCTGTGCAAACCATTCCTTTTATGTGTATTAGTGCTACCAAACTCATTGATTGCTTCTTTTTACACTGTTTCCATACGCAGCCTAGCAGTCGCCCTTTTTGACTGACGGCTTAACTTGTAAACTTGTCAGTGTGTTGAAGTAAAGCCTATATAGAGAAGTAGTAGAGAAAAGGATGAGAGAGAGAGAGAGAGAGAGAGAGAGAGAGAGAGAGGAAGAGGAAGAAATACAGTTCCCTGCCTTTGCTCGAGAGAAACTTGACCCTGCCTAGCTTGAATCATGTTAGTTGAGGTGTCGAGTCTTGTACTCTGCAGTGATGTGATCTGACATCCTCTCTTATCATAGTTCTGACCCTGGTGACAAACATATTGAAGGATAAGCACCTGGACTGTTCAGGTCTTTGATGATTTTCAAGGGTTGCGGCATTGTGATTCATTTGTGCAAGCAGTGCGGAAGGGTGCTTCCATTTCTATTCAGGATTTCACTGATGATCTCAGGCACAGATTGTGGACAGTGTGGAGAGATGTTGAGGGATTGAACCCACAGGACACAATTAGCAAGCTGGCGACGTATCAATCTCTTTTTGCCGTGCCATTTTATCTCAATGTGAGTGCCCCTCTTTGTTTTGCCGAGACATTTGCATTTGGATCTGCCTCAACGTCTTCTTGCGGCTTACATTCCACAAGCCATTTTAGGCTGAGAATGTGCAAAAAAGCGAAGTCTTGGCAGACAGTACAGTGATGCAAGGCCAATATGCTCAGGCAGTTGAGGAGAGGGATCATGAGAAAGCGTGCTTCTGCCTACGTTCTATGATTGTGCACGCTGCTAGCGATTTCAAAGTGGGTATGGGCAAATAAACCAGTGTCTGTGCTCCTTTGTGTGGTAAGAATAAAGTGCGCGACCCGCCTTAGTTTGACGTCCATTGCAAAGAGAAGCAACGTTTGTTTAGAACAACGGTGCAGGATGGTCAGGTTGTACATGCGTGCAATTTGCAAAAGAAGAGTACCGTGTGCAAACCAGACGTGCTAAGCGTGCGTATACTAAGTACCAGAAGGCTGCCTTTCTGGACAAGTTATTTAACAAAAACCCTGAGCTACACGCTATGCTACGTCAGCCCAAATGCACGCAGTCAACGCCACTGACGCAACCAGCCTGGAATGCTCACCTTAATTGTCATTTCCGTCCACCAGCAGCAAGAGGTGTGCTACCGCGAGGTCTGGGGGTGGGGAGTGGATCAGCTAGAGACATGGCGGTGCTTTCATTGATTTTAAGCAAGCCGCCCTGTGCCCATAGTGGACGTGGCTGAGACATTTGATCCTTGGACTTTGACCGCTTTAGCACTCGACATGCTGATGACCTGACCCTGACAGCTAATGACCCGGTCCAATTGCAGAATAGCTGCCTGGAAAGGACTCACAGTCAATGTGCAGAAATCCTATATAGTTAATCTTCATGCGTACCGAAATTCTGCTGTTCCTGTTTTTCGTCTCTGCAATCAAGAACTTGAAGAGAGATTCTCTTACCTACCTGGGAATGTCGTTTGACAAGCACATGAACTTACACCATGCTGCGTCCCATGCTCTGAGGTCTTTTGATGCAGCTATACACACATAGAGTGAAAGAAATTGGTATTGACAATAGGATTTCTTACAGGCCTCATGCGGTATTGTGGCTTTTCAAGACATATGCATTGTCAGCTGGCATGTATGCCAGTCTGATTTGGTCTATGCAAGTTCTGGAGCACAACAATGTTTTCAGCAATCCTTTGCAGGTCGCACACATGGCGTTCTTAAAGAGAGTTTTCTTGAGAGTTAATCTACTTCTGCAAAATGGGTGAGTGCTCCGAAATTGCGCACAGGAACCCTTGCAATTTTACTGGTTCAGGTCAGCTGACAAATTTGGAATAGGATTATTGATTTAAATAGCAACATGCGATGTGATAAAAGCAGATATTTCCCTTGGGGACTCTGGTGCTTCTAATTGTTGGACTAGACAGATGAAGGACGCCTTTGGTGATTTGCATAATGGCATTATATAATAAAGTGACTTTTTACATTACAGAAACCTGAATATTTATAAATTGCGCATAGATTTGAGATTCAGGCATCAGGCAGTTTGGAGAGAGGCACATGGTCAAGACCCTTGCTCTTGTTTAAACAAATCTATGGCTTATCACGTTTGGTTTGCTTTGCCTGAGAGACCGGTTTCTGATGCACGTGCATCATTTGTCTTGCCAAAGTATTTGAATATGGTTCTGAGCAAAAATGTCATAAGGAACGCAGCTCGGTTCAGGATTCGAGGACATGGGTTGCAGTGTGAAACTTCACAGGAGATATGAGTCCGGGGAAAATCCCCTCTTATTCTCAGAGGCACAACATCAAACTCTATTTTTTCTATCTTAACTGATTGTACTGAGTATGAAGGACTCCCTTGTAAACCTTGTAAACCTTGAAGTGAAGTTGGTGTATACGACAGGAATCAAAAACAGGTGTGCACGTGTTTGCAATTTGTGAAAACGGGGATATCCAAGATGAGAGACACGTAATTTTTTCTTTGTATGGGCACCAAACATTTACGGCACCAGTTCAACCATTGATTTGATAACATTTCAGATGGTGAAATCAAATCCTGTTTTTCAACATAACGGCCCCACGGAGTGGGTCGTGAACATCCGACGACATCTTCTCTTTTTTTGACACTGTAATCGTATTTCTATCAATGCAGCACATGTTTACAAATTCATAAGTGCTCGATCTTTTTGATTGATTTTTTGTTGGACCTATAGGTCGAGCAGCCGTGCCAGGCTGGATGCCTTTGTAATCCAAACTAAACCGAACTGTTGACTGAGTTTATTTTTCATGTTATTTGCCTCCCTCATTCTTGGTATCCTCAGTGTGATAGATCCATGCTTCTTTTGTGCCCAAAACTCACAGATGATTCCCCCTCTTTGATTTTATTGTGGTCGGTTGGTCCTGGCAGATGCTTAATCGTTAACTGATTTTATGCAGTGCTGCAATGTCACAAACAGCGTTGTGCCTTTTTCCCCTTTCCAGTTTTTTTTTGCAGGTGCTACAAGTCTGGAGCTAGTACAACAACAATTATCACAGTTTTTACACGTTTTATTTACGCAGCCTTGCAGTCGCACGTTTTGACTGATGGCTGTATCTATAAATCTTGTAAAACCTGTAAACTGGCGAGGGCCAGTCACAGGCCAATCAGCCGAACAGTCTGGCTGAAGGTCCCCATGTGAATCTAAATCTAATGGATAAGCATCTGCCAGCATCTAAGAACCCCTCAAGTCCCCTGAGGCCGCAAAAAAAAGAGCAAACGCCGCGTACTGCAATGAAAAGCATTTCCCTTGAAAAGTTAGACAAATATCCATAAAATTGAATGCGGGAAATGGAAAAAGGCAAGAATCAATTGCCATTGCCAACGAAGCAGTTGAAGTTAAACATCAATTAACTGGCAGATTAACATGCATTACTCATAAAAGAATAGGAAAAAAGACGGGTTAAACTGGGCTAAACGAATGAATTGCTTGAGAGCATGAATACATGGAGAGATAAGCACATTATGCGAGTAGGTAATTATACACCTTAAATCCTGTAGCACTAGCGCTACAGAGGAAGGTCTCAATACTTCTGGCGCTTTCCTTTGCTGCCAGCGAATTGCGGGCCGCCTCCACTTTCTGTGTCATCGCGCCCATTGTTCTCACGCTTTCCATGCCCCTTTTTGCCTGAAAAGAAAGGATGAGAAAGAAATGCTTATGGAATTTTAATTAGACAAGCTCATTTCTGTCCATTCTAGGCCACCAAGAAAATGCTTGTATTTCGCTTAAGCAGCAACGTGGTAATTCTGAGTACAGAGCTTATTGGTGACGAAAGATACTGCGCTCTGTATATTGCAAAGGCACGTGAATGAAACCGCAGTGTAAAACACCAGGATAACATTTTGTGCGGTGTGCAGGGGTGCAGTAGGCATTTGCGCACGAAGCTGCCTTGATTGAATTTTAGCCTGCAACATAAGCTGCTTCCACCCAGCTGCTTCCACCCAACCCATGCTACCGACCGAAATCATGCAACATGTACACTCTCTGATTGTCCAGATCAGTGTCTCAAACACCAGCATCTATGTGCGCACAAAAAGCCCCACACCCCACACCACTCACCTCCCCCATCGCTCTCCTTCATCTGCATTGTGGCAAGCCTTTGGGCCTCCCCCACTCGTTCCAAGAGGATGAGCACTTCATCCCGCTGAGCAGGGAACTCCTCCATGCGCACGTTTATAAGGTGCTCAATCTTCTGGAACTGCTCTACGTCATACCTGTATTGAGCGGGCCCGGCACACGTTTCCGTGTCTTGGTATGTATGCAACTTCAGGATACGAGCCCAGGAATGCTTGTGACTAATGACTACAAAAGGAGTGTACGCATGTATGTTTAGGATAGGAGCCCAGAAATGCCTGCCGCATCACATGAAAATTGCCATGTGTATGCATGCAAACTCCTAGCTCTGTAGTTTTTTGATTTAATGCTAATGATTTGCAATTGGAATCATTTCCTTCCAGTCCCAAAATGAGTGGAAGCATCTATCATTTCCCGAGACAATTTTTGAGGCTTGAGCAGGGCAGCCAGGCACCCTCCTGGCTTATGTGTGGCATTGGGCAACATGCTTACTGTGTGACGAGGGTGACTGAACGACCAGACCGCCCTGCTCGTGCTGTACGCCCCACACGATGCACGTAGTCCTTTGAGTTGGAGGGCATATCGTAATTCAGCACAAGATCCACGCCTGCAATATCCAAGCCTCTGCATGCACAAACGGTTGCAATCATGCAGTTGGCAAAAAGTGCTGTTTGTGGTGATTAAGAGCAGTAATATCAGGACTTGGCAACGAGGTAAAACCAAACAGTGTGATCAAATTTTTTGCATCTTACCAAAGCACAGAGGTTGGTAAGCAAAAGGCATCTCGACCCTTTTTACTTCCTTTTCCTTTCCTTGCTCGACACGCAGTGAAAACGCACATGCACAGCACACACCTGCTTGCCACATCGGTGGCGACTAAGATGTTGCGCTCCCCTGCTTTGAACTTGTTAAGCGCGCCCAAGCGCTTTGGTTGCCCCATCTGGCCGTGGATGGGCACAGCACCAAAGCCCAGGTTGCGCAGCACAAGGGCGATGCGACGGGTGCTGTCACAGGTGCGGGTAAATATCTGGGAACAGGTGAAGATAAAGAAGATCGAAATAACATCATAATAAATGGTTTTAGATCATCAAAAGAAACCAAGGCTGATGCAGAGACATTAGGAAATTAAGGGCTGAAGTAGAAGCAACTTGCGCAGGAGGGTCGTGTGACGGGTGCTGGGTTGCGGAGGAAAGTGGGATTAGGGAGTAAGGGAATATAATATGTGTATGTGTGTACGCATAATTTAGCCAAACTCTAGTTACACAGCCGCCTGATCAAAGACATGCACTGCGAAGCAGCATGTGTCCCGGTTTAAACCAGTATTACCGAAATTATTGGTGTGCACCAGGGATGGATCATACGGCGTATTCGTATAATACGCCGTGTGGTATTTAACGCGTATTTTACCGTATTGGACAAATTGAGCCGTATTATACGATTACAAAATTTGCCGTTTTGGGCCTTTTTAGGCAATTTCCGCCCCAACAACGTCCTTTCAGTGAGCTTCCAGTGCTCCAATTATTAAGTTTATAACACATAATATACTGGAAAAGAATTGGGAACGTTTTGGGTGATTTTGGGGCGAATCGGGTCCATTTTGGGTCAAAAATCGGCACTGCCAAATTGCCTAAAATACGTTACCGTATTATTCGCGTATTGCGTATTTAATGCGTATTTTACCGTATTGAACGTCTCTGAGGTCCGTATGACCCATCCCTGGTGTGCACCCTTATGGATAGACACATGCCTTCATCATGCACCGCAAAAAGGCAACAGAGACGAAGCAAAACCCACCATGCTGGTGCATCCGCTGAGCTCGTTGAGCACAAATGCGAGGTAGCAGTCCTTGAACTTAGCAGGCAGGAACAGATATTGCTGGCGCAGCGTGTCCACTGCAAGCAGAGAGACCGGAGGTTGCAGCGGTAGGCAGGTGTGTGTTTGTATATGTACCGTTCAGCAAGTGGTGTTGCCATTTCTCAAGAGGAGGGAGGGCTCTTCATTGGCTCGACTTTCAAATTTGACAAGAGGATGTGTATCATGTATCATATGATTCATATTTGATAGCAAAGCTTAAATCGTAATTCTTGAACACCCCCTCTCACACGTGCTCCCACCTGTCGAGTACTTTGAGGCAACCTCCACCTTGACAGGCGACACCAGGCATGCGCGCTGCAGCTTTTGCACCTTGCTGGTCATGGTGGCAGAGAAGAGTTGCGTGCGACGCTCTCGAGGCACCACCTTGAGCACTTGGTCGATCTCCTGTTCAAAGTCCATGTCCAGGAGCTTGTCGGCCTCGTCCAGCACCAGGTGCTTCAGTGATTTGAGGGAGAAGCCCTGTGCGTGCGTGTGTGTGTGAGCGTGCGTGTTCTAGTGTATATGCAAGCGTGTGTCGTTTGTGTGTATGCAAGTGTGTATGTGCGTGTAAGCACAAGGACCGCGTGCGCTTCTGTATCTCTGTGGTGTTGGTGCGTGTGCATGTTAATATGTGTGTGCGCGAATGTGTATGTACGTGTATGTTTATAAGTTCATGTGCATAGTGTGTAAATCCACGTGCGTATTGGTGCACATGTGCACATTTATGTGCGTAGCGCACATGCGTGAATATGTGAGCGTGCATGTGTGTGTTATTGTGTGTGTGTATGTGCGTATGCTTGTACATGTGTGTACGTGCGTGTATGCGTATGTGTGAGTATGTGCCTATATGTGTGTACGTGTGTGTCCTGCATGCATGTATGTGCACGTGTGTGTGTGTGCGTGTGTGTGCCTGTGTGTTTGTGTACAGTTATGTGTATGTGTATGTGTGTGTGTGCGTGCGTGTGTGTATGCATGTGTGTATGTGTGTGTGCACGTGTGTGTGTATGTGTGTGTGTGTGTGTGTGCGTTTGTGTGTGCGTGTGTGTTTGTGTGTGTGTGCGTGTGTGTGTGTGTGTTTGTGTGTGTGTGTGTGTCTATGTGTGTGTGTGTGTGTGAGTGTGTGTGTGTGTGTGTGTGTGTGTGTGTGTGTGTGTGTGTTCGTCGAGTGTGTGGGGGTGTGTGCAAGTGTGTGTGCAAGTGTGTGTGTGTGTGTGTGTCTATGTGTGTGTATTAAATGAACAGTACTCACAGAGCTCCCTCCCTAGTGTGTCTGCGCAATGCAGTGTCCTCGTCGGAGCCCCTCCCCACCTTTGTGTTCGACAGGTGGTCCACCACGCGCCCCGGCGTGCCCACGATGATGTGCGGCCGCTTGGCCAGCGAGATGGCCTGCGCCATCATATCGATGCCGCCCACCAGCACGGCGCAGCGGACGCCAATCAGGGAGCCCACCGCTTCCACCTGCTCCGCAATCTGGATGGCCAGCTCACGGGTGGGGGACAGCACGAGCGCATACAGCTCCTGTGGCTTGTCCATCAGGCCCTGCAGGATGGGCAGGCTGAAGGCACCCGTTTTGCCTGACCCCGTCTGTGCCAGTCCAATCACGTCCTTGCCTGCATGCGTGTGTGTATGCGTATGTGTGTATTTGTATGCATTACATGAGGGTACACTTGCTACAGGGTAGTCCCAGGAGACAGGAGCCAAAGTGAGGCGGAGGAGCAGGTGGATTGCAAGACGTGTTGAGTAACGAAATGGGTGCTGTGCCGTGGTTTGAACGTGTGTGGGCAAATCTTTTGCCATTGTGTTACCCAGCCCTAGCACACATCATTCACGTGCCTTGTATAAGGAGAGGAATGGCTTGCTCCTGGATGGAGCTAGGCTTCTTCCATCCCAGCGTGGCTGCTGCCTCCGCGAGCTGGGTGCACAATCCCAGGGCCTCAAAAGCCTCTATTGAGCTCTTCTTTTCTGCTTCAGTCAGCTTGTCTACCTCATGCTTCATTGCTCTCTGTTTCGTGCACTGCACTGTTGAAGCGTCACTGTTGATTTACCCCGCCTTAATTATATACGCGCATTACATTGGTCTTAGTGTCAAAGGTTTTCTCAAAACTGTATTTGGTTTTCCCGTTCGATTGCCACTCGAGGAATTCCAAAAAACAATGGACAATGACACCAGGAAACTCACAAGGCACGTCCACGCCAGCTGTCCCCAATCGTAGTATACTTTGATGATCGGCCCCACGCACACAAACAAACGCTTCCACTCTCCCCCCACGCACACAGGCAGGTCATCCGGCAAGTGCATCCGGACCTTTTCGCCGATTCCCCGTTCGAGAAGCAGTGTAACTCCGAGAGCTTGAAAGTGGGTGTGACTCTGTGTACCCCATTGCATCCCTGCATCGCCATTGTGTACAAGTCAGTGGCAGCATATGACCACCACCAAAAACGCCCATCAGGGGTGGCTACTGCTGGCACTGTGACTCGCACGCGCATATGTTTGTTTGCTTTTGTGTGCACGTGTTGCTCCATGTTGCTCCACGCCCATTCGCACCCTGCAGAAGCTCAATAACTATGTGGATGAACTGGCTAAGCAGCGGCAGCCTAAGCCTGCGACCCTGGAGTTCTTTGTGCGGGATGGCACTCGGCTCAAGCCCCTTAAGGCTCAGCTCACGCCCAGCGGCAGCCTGGCCCCCCTGTTCTTTGCGTTTGGGCTCATGTCAGCTGATGACCTGGCCAATGAGGGCGGGGTGTCCTCCGCAGATGACACCAACTTCCTGGCATGGCTCCAAGACCAGGTCTCAGAGGCAGTACGCACAGCAGAGCGGCATGACGTCATGAAGTGGCACATCCGCAGGCTGAAGAGCTCTTTTGAAGAAAAGTATGGCTTAGCGTCTGTGCAGGTGTGTGTGTGTCTGTTTGTTTGTATATGCTTGTAAGCGTGTCTTAAGCGCATGTGTATGAGCAAAGAAAGTGTGTACATTAATGTGCTTAAAGTGCAAACGCTCAAGAAAAAAATTTGGCAACTTACAGATGGTCTGTAAGCGAGCATACTGTTTACAGTTTAACACCTTCATCATCTGAAGTGAAACTACAAGTACGTATACGCCTAATTACCCCTTAAACGGACAGATTGGGGCTGAGTATGCCGCTAGCCTGGACGACCAGGAGACGCAAGTGGACTCCCTCACTGCACTCGATGGTGCTGTGCAAGAGGTCACAGAGGAGAAGCAAGACCCCACCTACTTCAAGCACTTGTCCATCCAGGTGAAGAGTCATATTTATGCGTGTATGCGTGTATGCGTATGTGCTAATGTGTGTTACTGGTGTGTCACACGTTGCAGTAATGACGTGCCACACATGCGCTAGACAGTTCTCTGTCATCCATCTTCATTTTTACCAGTCCTCAGCAAAAGCATATACCTTGAGGAATGCTAAGGTCCCCCCATTTTCTACCTCACATTTGACCTTACCATTTTATACTCCCCTCTCCCCAACCTTGCCTGTTTGTCTAACGCAATGGCAACTGCTTATTTTCCAGTTGTACCACACCAGCGCCTGTCCCCAAGAAGCCTACAGCTTTGTGGACGAGAATGGCGTATTCAGCATGCGATCAGAGCACATGAAGGCGTACGTAGGGGATGATGGCTCCATCCACTTAGTGGCGAATCGCGAGACACTGAAGGAGCAAATCAATTCGCTTGACCTAAGTCGAGCACGCATGCTGACTAAGGCAAGTAGAGCCCTCCTCCTAAAGAGTGCAGTTACAGTTGCTCATAGCCATTAGTTATCCTAATTATGTTGCGGTCCTGCTTTAGTTTATCCCTCTACCTCGAGTTCCTCCCCTTTAGACAAATCAACGGTAGCGATTTTTGCACAAACACACACAGGTGCGCGCGCAAACCCACGCACACAACAGCCGTTTGTCTTATGTTTGCATGCACACGTAACCCACACAGGTATCTCTGTACTGGCTGAAGCGCGTGCGGGACCTCACCCCTGCCGTGACAAAGCTGCTGGGGGTGCGCCACGTGTGGTGCGACACAAAATCAGAGCAAAACAGCCAAAAGTTCGTGTTGTGGGCTGGTTACCTGATGGAGAAGAGGTGAGTTTATATAGCAGCAGGTAGTCCTTGTGGGCGTCCTTTGCAGAAGGGAGATAGGGAGGTATTAGATAACAGGAAAAAAGAGAGAAAGCAGAAGGGGGGGGACAGGAAGGGTGAGCTAACATGCGTTTTCTGTCCTGAGCTCAGTACGGTCAAGCAAACCTTTGCAACCCTGCCTTAGTACGTCGCTCACGTCAGCCGCTTTATCAGAATGCAACATAATGTACTTACATTTGCTGTGCAGGGAGGAGATCCAGGCTCTGTTTAAGGGCCGGAAGTTCGCTTTCTCTGTCATCGTTCATGCAGACACACAGGGGCCTCTCATCAACTTCCACCAGGTGTGTGTACGTTAAGCCGTGTGCAACGTCGGAGTCTCTTGGCTTTGCTCTGCTTTGTCACTGCTCATCAAAAAATGTCAGAGCATATTTATTACTGTCGAGTCGTGCGCAAGTGAACACATTTCCAGCTTAAATCTGAATGGTTAATGCACAGCTGCTGCCGTTAGAATTATGTATCACACACCAACAGCTTGTGCACGCAAACAGCTAAAATGTTTGCCAAACATTTGTCAAACTGTACTAGAATACCCCCTCATTACTGTAGATACAACCTTTTCATAACAAACCCCCCAAATTTCCCCTTTGCAATTTGAATTGCACCACACATGACCTTACATGGCACATGCAGTCCAGCCCCATCCTCAATGTGCGCGCTGACACCCCTGCAATGCACCTCATCAACTTCCTAGCCTCTGAAAGTGGCTCTGAAGCATCCAAGACCTCAACAGAAGTGCAGAACACGCGCGCTAAGGAAGAGGCGCTGCTGGAGCATGTGCGGCAGGTGCGTGTTGTGTGTGTCTGTGTTTGTGCGCCTGTGTGTGTGCCACGTATGCTGAGTGCGTGTGTGTATGTGTATGTGAGTGTTTGTGTGTGTCAGAAGGGGTAGGGATAGGGGTGCACGTCAGGGTTGTAAAACCGATGACACCGCGTTTCAATTTTTGAAGGCAAACAAGAAAAGGGCCGTACACGGTCAGGCAACTCTGAGCTTTTGTCTGCTGAGCAGAGCTCTATTGAGGATGTTGGTTGAAATGAATGGCGTGTTTGAGGAGGGATGCTGGATGCTCGTCCAGCTCCTTGAGTGACGCTCCGAAAGCAGGTTGGCACCAATACGCATGGCGTCCACATAGTGCCACCAGCACATGAAAGCATGGATCAGGAAATCGTCGCTGGCCCCAAATGACCTGGAATGCCAAGATTACAGAGCAGCGTGCGTGTGTTGATAACCCACATGCAAATTGCACCTATACCACAGGTGTTTGATGCTCGGTGCGTCATCAAGATCTGCATGAACGACCAAGTCAAAGAGGCTGCGATGCGCTTGCTAGACAACGCAGAAACCATCAAGAAGGTGGTGGACTTGAGGGGGGCGTGCATCGCTCTGGACGATTGCTACGAGGTGCGTTCAAGACCATAAATCTTGTGTCCTAGTTTAGCTAAAAGGAGCGGCGCTTGCTCAGGACTTCAGGTGAATGCTGCACAGTGCTCTCAATAAACTAGCTACACTCTTGAGGGGTGGCAGGTTCCTGACCCGCTTTGCTGTGCCATCAATGAAGACCTGCTGTGCCGTCAATGGAGGTTTGCTGTGCCGTCAATGGAGAGCCCCACAAACTCCACCTGAATGCTGTCCTGCTCCCCCCCCTCACCTTGGCAGGTGTGGGACTCAGGATTCATCTCCATCCCGTACAACTTCAAAATTGAGGAGCTGTCCAACATGGTGGCCAAGCTGCAGCTAGGCCAGAGCATTAACGCAAACGCATCAGAGGTACGTTGTGGTCTTGCATGCTACAAGTGTGTTCGGAGTGCAGGGATAATTGGAGCTGCACTAGGGAACACGTCAAAGCCAACATGCAGGTCCGAGTAATTGGAATATTTGAAGCATGGCAGGGGCTGTTACCTGGCACCGCAGCTTGCTTCTCTCTATGCCAGGCTTAAGACTCAAATTAAGTCAAAGCTTTTGGCTGGCAGTAACATTACAACTTGTTTCTCTGCTCTGAAGTCGCTTGGAGTATACCCGGGGCTTTGCAGAAACCTTCCTTAACGCTGCAGCAAAGAATGAGCCAACATCTTTTTTTTGCACTCTGGTGAGAATTTATAGAAAAAGACCATCTCCAAGCAGTAATGGTAACAAGGTCTTCACTTTTCTTGCAGATGAGCAACGGAAAGAAGAGTCAGCCCCAGGCCAGTAGAAGCAGTCCCCAAAACGGGGCACCATATGTCAATGGCATTCCCTCAATGGGTTCTCGTCAGCCTAGCAACAGTAGCAGCAACAGCAGCAGTAGCAGCAGTGGTGTCGGCAGCAGCAGTAGCAACAGCAGCCAGCCCACCGGCAGCACGCAGCCCAGCAACAGTACACAGCCCGCAAACAGCGTGCAGCTCAACAACATTGCCGGTCCTCAGCCCAGCAGTGTGCAGCCCCCGTCTTCCGACAGTGGAAACAGCAGCAAGCGCTCAAAGGTGGGGGCATCTGCAGGCAGGAGCAGGAGCCGCACACCCTCACGCAAGGCTGGTTTAGAACGCTGGCAGTTCCCCCTGCAACCAGGCCTGCAGCCCCCTACTCCTAGCCTGCCTGCAGTACGTACTGTGCGTGCTACTCGCTCCGCCTTGTGCTGTGCTGCTGTGCTGCAGCGGTCGCTGCCTCCCTCCTCGTGCATGCGTTTGTGTATGAGGAGGCCGGCAGCAGCAGGGGTACTGATGCGATCACAAGGAGGTAGTGTGCCAGCATGTGCGGTTCGAGGCAGGGCCCCCTTATGAGTATTTTAATGTTCAACAAAACGGATGTATGACTGTTTGCTCTGCCTGTCTCGTCAGCTGTGTTCTCTTGTCAGCTCGTACCTATCAAATGTAGCTTTGAGAAGCAGATTAAGCCTCTTCCTTACATGGGATCCTAGCTCTCTTTTGCATCCTTTTATCATCTTTCCTTTTGGTCAATGACATGGTGCGTTGCTACATGATGCTGCTTGTGCACAGACGGCAGATAGGGTGCACTCGTAAAAACCTGTACCAGTATGCACCAGAAGTCCTTCTGCTTGGTCTGTGTACAGACGTGTTCTTATTAAATTACTTGATTTCATTTGCGATTGGTTTATTTATTATCATTGCCTCTTGAAAATTGAGTCTTTCTTTCTAATTAAGTCTAGTCGTAATTTATCAGCTTCTCTGTTGGTTCCATACTAGAACAGTGCCAGGAGATTGAATTTGCTTTTTTGTGGTTCTTATCTGTTCTTATCCATGTATTCTTGTAGCAAGTCTGCACAACTTTGTCTGCTTGTTGCTCTGGGGCAAATCTCTTATCACAGTGCTATACATGAGCAGACAGCACGCTCTAAGGAAACAAAATGGGAAATTTATTAAGGTAGGTATTTGAGTTCGTTATTCAGTTGATGCGAAGAGGAGCAGAAATGCTGTATGGTGGGGACTCACACGAGTTAAAGCCAGCTCGTGACAGCCTGGCATAAATCTTTCGATCTACAAGGGACTCCCCAACAAAATGATCAACGGCAAAAAAGGAACAAGGAAAGACGAAAGCAGAGTGAAAATCACCCCCCACACCACACAAGAAAAAGGAGCCACTTTGGTATCAGGAATTGCCTCCTCAGTTGTTGAGGGGAGTAGTTCTTCACTGCCCGATGACAGCAAAGTCGTAATGGAGGTCAGGAGGGTGCGTCGCAGAGGGTTTATTGAAGAAATGCTCAGATGCCCACCAGAGGCATACCTTACCTTACCTTATCTTACCTGATTGAAGAAATGAGCGATTTAAGCCAGGGTCGAGTCTCTTGAGCAAAGGCTGGAAACTGCACTTCTGACCGCTGGCAATTCTACTTCTCTCTCTTTCTCTACTGCTTCCTTTTCCAACTTTTGCTATAACACACTGACATATACTATACCCCACAAGCACACTGGTCGGCTGCCGCGCCTTTCCTCCCCAGGGCATGCTTACCAAATGCCGCAATATCAAATCAGAAAATGCTATCTTTAATAAACCGGCTTCCCCGGCATGTGAATGAACGAGCTGGCGCCCCACAACAAGAATGGCAATGAGGAAAGCATGCCTGGTATGGACAAGTTAAGCAGCATAATTAACAGAATGCATATGGAGCTTGGGAGGTTAAATTGTGTGTGATGTAGATGGTGCCGCTCACTCCCAATAGGATGATGTGAAGGGTAGTGGACCGTGACACCTCCTTGGCAAAACGAACTTGGTTCCTATTGCGTCTATTGAGCCTCCATCACCAACCAAGCGGACACCTCTATCTACCAGGACTCCTTTGGTATCGGTTCAGAAATGCTCGGTACAAGGTACTGCATGGTAGAAAAGGAAGAGATAGTCAGTTCAGCCGTTTCTCACTTTTCCCTTTGCATCTTTGTATCTTTGTACAGCAGAAACAAGGGCCCCACATGGGCCAAAACGTTGCACTTTTTAACCAAAAGCTGTTCCTTCTTGTAAATAAAGGACCCACAGAAAGGCTGCAGGTTGCAGTAGTCGTTTCTCATTTGTTTGACTAATGAAGTACTACCTAGTGATCGAGGGTCCACATTGTTCATAGATCCATTGCAGGACAGATCTCCACATTGTTACCTGCTTGACAGGCGACGGAGGGAGATCAGGTTTTCTCAAGCCCATTACTTGAAGCAGTCCTGCAATACAGTGTGTCCTGTACCTGGTCCAGCCATCAGGGTCTGCTTCACTGACAGAACTGTATCCGGTGGTCTTTTGACCTGTGTGATCAATGTATTCCGCACATTTTGAACACGGACAGTGCAAGCGACGACGTTACAATTCCTTGTGTTCAGACTCAGTGATGCGCCAGATATGGAGTGCTGGATTGATGGATACTCAAGGTTGAGGACTGAACCATGAAGGGAAGGTAAAAAGGCTCGTACAAAAGGGGGGCGTGCACAACAAAGCACAAGGGACTTGCGACCTGAAAAGGAGAGACGGATAGGGCAACAACTGCAAGGTGCGACGCACCATCCCAGGTTATGATGTCATCCATTCGCACGCCAGCCAGTCCGATGGGAGGCTCAGCACCTCGCATGTGCAGAAACATGTTCCATGCTATGTCGTCACCTGTGATTCATTGTGAGGCGGTGAACGCTGCACATAAGGCTTGGTCACAGCACACTTTATTGTTTTTTCTTTTCTCTCGCAAAACTAGGTCAACAGCAGAGGGTGACACAGGCAATAGCGTGCATGTGGTCCTTTACATCTGAGATAGGAAGTATTTGCTGCAGGAGGAACACGACAAGCCGCCTTAGCATGTACATTTATAAATACGGCACAACAATTCCCCAACTGACTTACAGCCTTTCTGCTCACGGGAAGGGTCGTGCAGAAATTGCTTAATCCGTATAAGGAGGGGGTCGTTCTGCCGTTCTGCAAGCTGCAGCAGCTTTGTGTTTGCGATCCAGGCCTTCCCGATAACAATTCCGTACTTCTCAGGGCTGACTACGCCGGCGTCATAGCCTGTTCATGAAAAGGAAAGAGATATAGGTATACTGGTCTTATGTGAGACAGAAAAAGGGTGGAGTAGTGGCACAATGCTGCAAGCGGGCACGAGCTTTGATGCTCTGAGTCCAAACAAAGGATTAGTCGTGATTGACTTGGTATTGTCCCCCTGTAACACTGACGCCAAAGCTCGTTGGCAAGGTGCCTAGCTTTCCTTGGCGCAGTCAAAACAGCCCAAAACCGGAATTTGAAGCTAGGCACTGAAGCTGCTTTGTCATAGTACTGAGATGTGATGCACTAAATACTGGCTGTGATGAACCTTAAATTGGACTATCAAAGCCTCGAATTTCCATTCACAGACTCACCGTACACGTACTGCCCTCCCTCGTCGAGGTAGATCACCCGGTCAAAGAACCCAATCACTTGGTTTTGGTGTTTCTGCCAGATGCTGAAGCCAAACTCAAGCGTGCCCACGCCGACCGTCGTGTCATCGTCCATGTTAAACACGGCTTGTGTCAGCACTCTGCCTTGACGGCGCCATCGGTTAGTCACATCATTATTGGCCATCACCACCACCTCCACTGGTTTGGGCAGCTTGTGTGTGCGCAGGAAGTTGGGCATGCTTGAGCTTGCGTAGCTCCTTCCCTGCTCGTTGTCGTTCCAGATGACCACAATCTTGTGAAGCAAGGGCGCATGAATCAGGCTTTGAATGGCTTGGACAAGGTGCTCTGGCCTTTTAAATCTGTGTCCGTGGAACAGGCACTGTGTTTGCAAGGAATAATTGAGGACAATTTTAAAGCTAGCAGTCGGGATCCGTCAAGGAGCTCACGTCATGATCTGCACCGTAAACTTGTCCTGGATGAGGCTGCCGTTGTCAGGCATGTTGAGGTCGGCTGCCAGGCGGTTGCCTCTTGCCCTGCATGTAGGTGTTTGTGTGTGTGTGTGTGTGTGTGTGTGTGTTTTGTGTGTATTTGTGTGTATGAGTTAGTGTGTGTGAGAGAGAGTGTGTGTGTGTGTGTGTGTGTGTGTGTGCGCGTGCTCACACACACGTTATTCAGGAGTACAGGAGTACCAGACGCACAATCACCTGAAGGACGGCCTGAGCAGGCCTTGGGCAAGAGCAGCTGGGCAGACCAAGAGGAAGAGCAAGACCAACCATACGACTTTGCAGGTTTTGTCAGGCTGCCTCTGGGGATAACACGCTTTTGAAAGTGCCAGGGTTTTTCCTGCACCATTTCTGCAGCACACCTTTGTCATAGCTTCCCATCAATGCAAGCACACATGGCTGAATCACATTGCCAATGGGTAGGTGTTTGAATTTGGTAAAGTTATTAATTATGCTAAGAAACATCTGTAGTATAAGCTCTGGAAAGTGAATTCCAGAAAAAGCATGGAGAGGAGTTGGGTGCATTCTGGTGAGCTGCGCACACACACGCTTACACGCACACAGACACACACACTCGCACACGCTTACACACACACACACACACATACACACACACACACACACACACACACACACACACACACGCACACGCACACGTACACCCACACACACACACACACGTACACACACATACACACACACACGCACGCAC